>Ga0208741_10000101_pt1 | contig 46157 bp, 41 predicted proteins | sample CryBogCBE03Jun09_FD_184576 | JGI IMG/M metagenome (GOLD analysis project Ga0208741, IMG submission 184576) | Freshwater microbial communities from Crystal Bog, Wisconsin, USA - CBE03Jun09 (SPAdes) | ecosystem: Environmental > Aquatic > Freshwater > Lake | place: Crystal Bog, Wisconsin, USA...
GCGGCAAGGTGCGCGACCTGTACCGCGTGGGTGACGACCACCTCTTGATGGTGGCTTCCGATCGTCTGAGTGCCTTCGATGTGGTCATGAATGAGCCCATCCCCAACAAGGGCCGTGTCCTGACCGGCCTCACGCACTTCTGGGTGAGCGAGTTCGCTTCGGTGCCCACGGCGCTGGTCTCGTGTGACCCCGCCGTGATTGAGACGTTCGTTCCCGGGTTTGCGGAGGCTAGTGACTGGCACGGACGTACCATGCTGGTGCGCAAGGCGGAGATGTTGCCGCTCGAGTGCATCGTGCGCGCTCGACTCGCCGGCCAGGCCTTTGACGAGTACCGGATCAGTGGCACGGTCCACTTCATGGATGTGCCCGCGGGCATGCAGTTGACTGACGCGTTCGAGACACCGATGTTCACGCCCTCAACCAAGGCCGAGACCGGCCATGACATGAATATCGACTTGAAGACGGCCGCCACAATCGTCGGCGACGCAGTGCTCGACGAGGCGATGTCGATCTGCCTCGACCTGTTCGCCAAAGCGAGTGAGCGTTTGGCGGAGCAAGGACTCACGTTGGCCGACACCAAGTTTGAGCTGGGCTACGTCGACGGGCAACTGGTGGTCTGTGACGAAGTCATCACCCCGGACTCATCACGGATATGGCCGAGTGACCAGGTTGTTTCCGGTCAGACGCCACCGTCCTTCGACAAGCAACCTTTCCGTGACTGGTTGAGTTCGCTCGACTGGGATCGGACCCCGCCCCCGCCAGCGGTGCCGAGCGACATTGTTGCCATCACCGCCGGACGATACGAATCTGCGTACGAGCGCATTTCCGGGCGGCCCATCGCTACCTGGTTCGGCCTCACGGCTGAGTAGTGGACCATAGCCTCCTCTCCAAGGTCTACGTCTTGTGCTATTATCTACTTAGGCACTAGTAATTAGTGAAATAGTAGAAATAAAGGAACGTAATGCTGAACCCCCGATCAGTTCGTACCCGCGCCGCCATCGCCCTCATGGCCTCCTTGGGCGCGGTGGCTTCGACCACCGGCGTCGCCCAGGCGGCGAGCCAGCCGGTCAACGTGGTGGGCTACTCCGTCGTGGGCCCCGTGTTTAGCGCCCTTGAGACGGCCTTCGCGGCGACGCCCGCTGGTCAGGGCGTGAGCTTCTCCAACTCGTTTGGTGCCTCGGACACGCAGACGAACAACGTCGCGGCCGGGCAGCCCGCTGACCTCGTGAACTTGTCGTATGAGCCGAACATTCAAACCCTGGTCGACGCCGGAAAGGTACCCGCTAACTGGCCGGCCCAGGAGGGCGTCCAGGGTGGTGTGCAGCAGGGAACGGCTCATTCACAGACGGTGTTGCCAACGCAGGGGATTGTCACGGACTCGGCCGTGGTCTTCGTCGTCCGGAAGGGTAACCCCAACGGCTACACCGACTGGAACTCGCTCGTCACGAAGAAGGCGCAGATTGTCACCCCCAACCCGACCACGTCGGGCTCAGCGCGGTGGAACCTGATGGCGGCGTATTCCTCGCAGATCCAGCAGCACAAGTCGCCGGCCCAGGCCACGCAGTTCCTTCGTCAGATCATCGCCCAGAGCGTGGCCCAGCCCACCAGTGGCTCGGCGTCACTCGCGGCCTTCCTGTCGGGCACCGGGACAGTTCTCCTTTCGTATGAGGACGACGCGCTGGCGGCCATCGCTAAGGGCAAGCCCATTCAGATTGTGATGCCCCCGCAGACGATTGAGATTGAGAATCCCGTGGCGCTGACGACCACCGGCCTGACGAATCCCAGCGCTGTCGCCTTCTACCACTACCTCTTTACCCCGGCGGCGCAGACAATTTTCGCGTCGAATGGCTTCCGTCCGGTGTTGAAGTCGGTGTGGGCGACCACCAAGTCGACCTTCGCCGCACCGGCGTCGAAGCAGGGACTGCAGCCCATCGCCTACTTGTACCCCGCGGGCTGGGATGCCCTCAACACCCAGTTCTTTGGCTCGACGGTACGGTTCGCCAAGAACAACTCATCCCTGCCAATCTCGGGCATTGTGACGTACCTTGAACAGTTCGCCGGCACTGCCTCCTAGCCCCACGTCGTCGTTCGATTCCGCGCACCGTTCCTCCCCGGACCGGTTGCGCGGAATCGCCACGTCCCTCGGGCGTTCTGGTGCACAGGGCGTCGCCCTCACGTTCTTCAGTCTCGTCGTGCTCGTCCCGATGGCGGCGCTCGTAAGCCGGGCGTTCGCAGGCGGGCCATCCGCCTTTTGGCACGCTGCTACCACGCTCGAGTCATTGGATGCGCTGCAGCTCACATTGTTGTGCGCAGCCGTGGGAGCGGGACTAAACGCGCTCGTCGGCACGGCAACGGCCTGGGTTTTGGTCCGTGACCAGTTTCTGGGCAAGACCATTCTCAATTCGTTGATTGACCTCCCCTTCGCCCTCCCCACCGTGGTGGCGGGCGTGACGTTTTACTCCCTGTACGGCCCAGAGTCCCCAGCGCACCTCACCTTGACCGGTACGTGGGTTGGCATTACGGTGGCGATTCTGTTCGTCACGTTGCCGTTCACCGTGCGTTCGGTGCAACCAGTACTGGAGACGATGACGTTCAACGCCGAAGCCGCCGCCGCGACGCTGGGGGCCTCGTCGTTTCGAGTACTGCGCACAATCACGTTGCCGACATTGGCGCCGGCCATTTTGACCGGCACTGGTCTGGCCTTCGCTCGAGCGATGGGTGAGTACGGTTCCGTCGTCTTCATCTCGAACAACCTGCCGTACCACTCGGAAGTTGCGAGTTCCTACGTGTACTCACTCGCCTCGTCGGCTCAACCCGCGGCGGCGGCATCGGTTGCCGTCCTCATGATGGTGATCGCCCTCGTGGTGTTGGTGGGCGTGCACGTCGTCAGCCGTCGGATGGCCAAGGGTCTGTAATGGGTGGTTCGCCACGCTGGCTCCGGTACGCCGTTTGTGCCTACATCGGCATCCTGGTCGGCGTGCCACTGCTCTTCGTGTTCCAGCGAACCCTGGCGCCAGGGTGGTCGGCCTGCTGGACTGCGCTCCACGATTCGGCGATGGACGCTGCCCTGTGGCTCACGGTGCGTGTGGTGCTCGTGGCTGTGCCCCTCAACACGGCGGTGGGCGTGGCGACAGCGTTGTGGATAGTTCGTCGACCGTCGTGGGCGTCACGACTGCTGGATCGACTCCTCGACGTCCCGATGGCCCTCTCGCCCATCATCATCGGACTCATGCTCGAGTTGGCGTACGCCCAAAACGGGTGGTTTGGTCGACCGCTGGCTGCCGTTGGATTGCACATCATCTTTTCATTCCCCGGCATCGTGATGGCCTCGATGGTGGTCTCGCTACCCCTGGTGGCGCGGCAACTTATTCCTCTCCTGCACGAAGTGGGAACGCACCAAGAGGAAACGGCGGCGTCGCTCGGGGCTGGTCCGGTGCGCATCTTCTTCACGATTACGGTGCGGTCTATCCAGTGGGCCACTGCCTATGGCGTAGCCCTGACCCTGGCGCGAGTCCTCGGCGAGTATGGGGCCGTACTTATTGTCTCGGGAAACATTGCCTTCCTCACCCAGACCATGACCCTCAACATCGGGAACAATTTCGACAATTACAACGCCTACCAGGGGTTCGTCGGTGCCAGTGTGCTGGCGATGATGTCGGTGATTATCTTGCTGGTCCTGGGATTTGCGCGTCATCGTGAAAGGAAACGTCATGAGCATTTTGCTTGAGCACCTGCGAAAGTCCTATGGCGCTGAGGACGTGCTGCACGACGTCAGCGACGTCATCCCCGACGGCTCACTCACGGCGCTGTTGGGGCCTTCGGGGTCGGGAAAGTCCACCTTGCTGAAGATGATCGCCGGACTCGAGTCGGTGGACGCCGGTCGGGTCGTTCTCCACGGACGTGACGTCACCCGACTACCCGCCCGAGAGCGGAACATTGGTTTCTGCTTTCAGGACTACGCCCCCTTCTATCAGTTGAGCGTCTTCGACAACATCGCCTACGGACTCAAAGTGCGCAAGATGTCGAACAGTGCGATTCGTGCTGAAGTGTCGCAACTGCTCGAACTGGTGCGACTTACCCCCTTCGCAGATCGCTTCCCACGCCAACTCTCCGGTGGTCAGCGACAGCGCATGGCCCTTGCCCGAGCCCTGGCTATCAAGCCCGACGTCCTGCTGCTTGACGAGCCGTTCGCCGCGCTCGATGCTCAGGTGGGCGGAGAGATGCGCCAGTGGGTCCGATCGTTGCAGCGCGAGTTGGGCATCACCACGTTGCTGGTCACGCACAATCAGGCCGAAGCGATGGAGGTTGCCGACCGAGTGGTTATCTTGCAGCAGGGTCGCATCGAGCAGGTCGGGGCCCCGAGTGAGGTCTACGACGCGCCGGCGAACGAGTTCGTCAAATCCTTCCTCGGTCCAACGTCACCCTTTGGTACCGCCAGCATCCGACCACACGATCTCGTGATTGAGGTGTCAGGAATAGGCGAGTCGGGCGTTGTCACGGATCTCATCCGGCTGGGCTTTGAGGTGCGCGTGGTGGTCACGCTCGATACGACTCAAAAGGTGTGGGTGCAACTTACCCACCACGAGGCCGCCGACCGGAACATTCGCGTTGGTGAACGTGTCGGAGTACGGCAACGGATGAGGGAAAGCGTCTCGCTGGGCTAGTACCCTTTAATCGTGAACTACTCCGTTGTCGTAGATGTGACGTTGCGTGCCGGTATTGCCGATCCTGAAGGGGCCACCATTGAACGGGCCCTGCCCGCGCTCGGTGTGACTGGCGTCGCGAATGTCCGAGCTGGGAAATCTTTCCGTCTTTCGGTCGAAGCCGCGAGCGAGGCGGAGGCGATTGCCACGGCCACCTCGCTGGCTGAACGCCTCTTGTCGAACCCGGTGATGGAGGACTCCTTCGTCCGCGTTACCGCCCAGGATTAACCCATGGTCCGCATTGGTGTTGTTGTCTTTCCCGGTTCGAACTGCGAGTACGACGCGGCGAATGCCGTCAGCGACCTCGGCGCCACCCCGGAGTTTGTCTGGCACTCTGAGGAATCACTCGACGGATTTGATGGCGTGATTCTGCCCGGTGGCTTTGCTCACGGTGACTACCTGCGTCCTGGTGCCCTGGCCCGTTTTTCGCCCGTCATGGGCGCGGTCCAGGCCTTCGCTGAGGCTGGCGGTGCCGTACTCGGTATCTGCAACGGTTTTCAGGTCTTGACTGAAGCCGGCCTCTTGCCCGGGGCCCTGCAGAAGAATCGCGGGCTGACCTTTCTCTGCCAGCCGAGCACGCTCGTGGTGGCCTCGACGCGCTCCGTGCTCACCCGGAACGCCACGGTCGGCCAGCACCTTTCGGTGCCGATCAATCACTTCTCCGGCTCCTACACCTGTGACGACGCCACCTACGGCGCCCTCGTAGCCAACGACCAGATTGTCCTGCGCTACCTCGACAATCCGAACGGATCACGCGACAACATCGCCGGTGTCTCGAACGAGGCCGGCAACGTCGTCGGCCTGATGCCCCACCCCGAACGAGCCATGTCGACCCTGCTCGGCAGCGCCGACGGCCGCGTCCTTCTCAGCGGCTTTGTTGGGCTCGCCGCCACCGCCTCTCTCTAACGACAACGACGACAAACGGAGCACTCACCATGGACGCCACCGAACCCCTCCACCGCGCCCTCGGCCTCACCGACAGTGAATTCGAGGACATCAAGCAGGTCCTCGGTCGTGAACCCAACCACGTCGAGCTCGCCCTCTACGGCGTGATGTGGTCCGAGCACTGCTCGTATAAGTCGTCACGGGTTCACTTGAAGCGTCTGCCGTCGGCGGGTGACCACGTGCTCGTTGGCCCCGGTGAGGGGGCCGGCGTTATTGACGCCGGTGACGGCATTGGTGTCGCCATTCGTATTGAGAGTCACAACCACCCGTCGGCTATTGAGCCCTACCAGGGTGCAGCCACCGGCGTGGGTGGCATCCTGCGCGACGTGTTCTCCATGGGCGCCCGACCTCTGGCGGTTATGGACCCACTGTTCTTTGGTGAACTGACTGACGCGCGCCAGCGCTGGCTGGTCGAGGGCGTGGTGTCAGGCGTGTCGGGCTACGGCAACTCGGTCGGCGTGCCGACCATTGGTGGCGAACTGACCTTCGACAACTGCTACGCCTCGAACCCTCTCGTCAACGTGTTGGCCGTGGGTGCCTTGCCAAAGGATCGCTTGGTTCTGGGTGTGGCCTCGGGCGTGGGCAACCTGGCCGTCTTGCTGGGCTCGCGCACCGGTCGCGACGGTATCGGTGGTGTCTCGGTCCTGGCCTCGGCCGGTTTTGACGGCGCCGACGGCGCCGCGTCACTCGACGACGCCAAGCGTCCGAGCGTGCAGGTGGGCGACCCCTACGAAGAAAAGCGTCTCATTGAGGCCTGCCTCGAACTCCTCGATCACAAGCTGGTGGTCGGTATCCAGGACCTCGGTGGTGCCGGCATTGTCTGTGCACTTTCGGAGACGGCCGCTAAAGGTGGTGTCGGTCTCAACGTCGACTACACCGCAATTCCCTTGCGCGAAGTGGGCATGGCTCCGTGGGAAATTATGACCTCGGAGAGCCAGGAGCGCATGCTCGCCATCATCACGCCCGAGAACTGGGCCGCGGTCGCGGCGCTGTGTGCGAAGTGGGAAGTGCGGGCGACCGTGGTCGGTCACGTGGTCGAACCCGACGTGCTGCCCGACGGTTCGACCGTCGGCATGTTGCGCGTCCGCGAGGGCTTTGATGGCCCCATCGTGGCCGAGGTACCAGCTACCTCGCTGGCCGATGAGGCCCCGCTCTACCACCGTCCGCTGGCTCGCCCCGCGAATCTGGACGAGATTAACGCCGATGACCCGACCCACGATGAACCGGCCGGCGACCCCACTGAGGAACTGCTCGAGCTGCTACTGGATCCGGCCTGGGTCTACCGTCAGTACGACAGCCAGTTGTTCTTGAACACGGTGGTCGGACCGGGTCACGACGCCTCGCTGCTTCGCCTCGCGGGTCCTGGCCTGCCTCGTTCGAATCGCGGCATCGCCGTGACCACGGACTCCAACCCTCGCTGGTGTGCCCTCAACCCTCGCGTCGGCACGGCCCTGACCGTGGCCGAGGCTGCGGCCAACTTGGCATGCGTCGGCGCAACCGCTCAGGCCCTTGTTAACTGTCTCAATTTCGGTAATCCCACGCACCCCGAGGTGATGTGGCAGCTGTCGGAATCCATCGACGGCATGGCCGAAGCCTGCAACGCCTTCGAGATTCCGGTCGTCGGTGGCAACGTCTCCCTCTACAACGAGAGTGGTGGTAACAACATTGACCCCACCCCCGTCGTCGGGCTCCTCGGTGTTGTCGATGCTCTCACCACCCCACCACCCGGCTGGCAGTGGCGTGACGGTGACGCGGTGGTCTTGCTGGGACACCGCACCGCCGCGGGCGACGAGGCCTTTCCCCTCGCCGGCACCGACTGGGCCACCGCCCGCGGTCGTCGCGGGGGGCGTTTGCCGGGCTTCGTCGCCGATCAGGTGGTACCGGCCGTGCGCTTCGTGGCGGCACAGGTGGCGTCAATCTGTGGCGGCGGTGCATCATCGCTGACCGCTATCCACGATGTCGGTGGTGGTGGGCTCGCCGTGGCGCTGGCCGAAATGGTGGCCGTTAGTGGTCGGGGAGTGACCGTGTCGTCACTCAACGGACGTGGCGAATTCTTCAGCGAATTCCCCGGTCGTTTCGTGGCCGGCACGAGCAACCCGGACGAACTCCTCGCGGCTGCCGCGGCGGCTGGTGTGCCGGCCGTGGTGCTCGGCACGGTGGGTGGCGACACCTTCACGATCGGTGATCAGGTGGCGGTCAGCGTGGCCGACGTGCAGGCCCGCCGGAGTGGCGCACTCGTCAACCAACTGAACGCGCACTAGCGTCGCGCAATTCGTTGAGGACGTGATCGGGGACCGCGAGGTCACCACTGTGGCCCCGGCCGAGGGCCACGTCTTTTTTGAAGGTGCCGTGAAAGTCGGAGCCACCGGTTGGAATCATGCCGGCGTCTCGGGTGAGTTTCACCATGAGGTCGCGAATGGGCTTCGACGTTCCGCCGTAGTAGGCCTCGATGCCGGTAAATCCACGGTCCTTTAGTGAGCGAATAATGGCGGGCATCTCTCGCTCGATGCGGTCCGCGGTGTAGTCACCGAGGTAGTTAAGTAACGGGTGGGCCATTGAGAAGACCGTGCCAGAACCGGCGGCGGCTGCGACTACTTCTTCGAGGGTGAGCTCAGTTTTGGGGAGGTAGGCCTTGCCTCCGCTACCGAGCCATTCGACAAAGACGTTCGACCAGGATTCGGGGGTGCGCTCGCCCACAATCTCGGGGTGAAGTGAGAACATCGCCTCGGCGAAGTGGGGGCGGCCAATGCTGTCGGCACTGCGTGCCAGTCCTTCCACGACGGAGAAGGTCAGTCGCTCGAAGCCAAGATCTCGCAGCATGGTGACTAAGGCCTGATTGCGAGTTCGCCGGTCCGCTCGAAGTCGGGTGAGGACCTGCTGCATCGGCGAGTTCGGGTCGAGGGGAAGAAAATAGGCGAGTACGTGAACACCGCGTCCGGTTGTTTTGCCGTCACGATCAACACGAGGGAACTCGTGGTCGACCAGAGAGATTTCGGTGCCGGGAATGAGTTCGATGCCCTCGGCGTCGCAGGCGGCCTGCATGTCGTCGTGACTCGCAGTCGTGTCGTGGTCCGTCAGGGCGATAGCGGCGAGGCCAACCTCCTTGGCCATGCGGGCCAATGTGGCCGGGGTTTCTGAGCCGTCAGAGAAGGTTGAATGGGTATGGAGGTCGATCACGCCACGATGGTAGTCCGCCACCCCGACATGGCGGCATGTGAAAGAATTACCTAGTGCCCTCTACTTCCGCCGTCACCTTTGAAGGATCGTTGAAGGAAGCGTGCGGGGTGGTGGGCATCGTGGTGCCCGGCGTCGACGTGGCGTCCTACTGTTACGACGCACTGTTCGCCCTGCAACACCGTGGACAAGAATCGGCCGGCATGGCCGTGGTCTGTGAAGACCAGCTCACCGTCGTTAAGGACAATGGCCTCGTGTCGAGCGTCTTCTCTGACACGACGTTGCAGGCCCTCAAGGGCTCGATGGTGATTGGTCACACTCGCTATTCCACGTCCGGCTCGGCCAACTGGACCGCCGCGCAGCCCGTCTTTCGCTCGACACCGAACGGCACCTTCGCCCTCGCCCACAATGGGAACTTGACCAACGCTCCCGCGATGGCCAGCGAGGCCGACATCCTCTTCACGTCCATGCTGTCGGACTCCGACCTCGTGGCGGAACTCGTCGCTCGTGAGGTTGAGAAGGGCGCCTCGGTACCTACCGCCCTTCGGTCAGTTCTCGCGCAGGCCCACGGGGCATTTTCGATGGTGATTGTCGAAGCCGACGCCATCTACGCCGTCCGCGACCCCCACGGATTCCGACCCCTCTGCCTCGGCGTCTTTGGCTCTCCTGAGGCACCCGAAGGCTGGATTGTGGCCTCGGAATCACCGGCCCTCGATGTTGTAGGTGCCACATTCGTCCGCGAGATCGCGCCCGGTGAAATGGTGACCATGACCCCCGACGGGTGCACCTCGGTGCAGCTCTTAGAGCCAGCCGAGGGTCCCACTAAACTGTGCATTTTCGAGTTCGTCTACTTTGCTCGTCCCGACTCCTATTTGATGGGGCACCAGGTGCACACCGCCCGCCGTCGGATGGGTGAGTTCCTCGCCCACGAACGTCCCGTGGCTGCCGACATTGTTATGGGTGTGCCTGACTCGGGCGTTCCCGCCGCCGAGGGCTACGCCAAAGCCTCGGGCATTCCCTTCGGCTACGGACTCGTCAAGAATCGCTACATCGGCCGCACCTTCATCTCACCTGGGCAGGACAAGCGCGCCGCCAGTGTGCGTCGCAAGCTCAACCCGCTGCGCGAGAACATTGAGGGCCAGCGACTCGTCGTCGTGGACGACTCGATCGTCCGTGGGACCACGACGCAGGCCCTCGTTCGCATGCTCCGTGACGCTGGGGCTGCCGAAATTCATCTTCGCATCTCGTCCCCGCCCTTCCAGTGGCCCTGCTTCTTCGGTATCGACACTCCGACTCGTGACGACTTGCTCGCGGCGCACCACACGCTCGACGAAATGAACGCCTTCATTGGCTCGGACTCACTGGCCTTCTTGTCGCTCGAGGACCTCCGAGCCTCGATTGCCGTTACTGACGAGTGCTGTGACGCCTGCCTCACTGGTAACTACCCCGGCCCCGTACCGGTGGCCCTGAGCGCGGGAGGCCGCTGGTGAGTCGTCTGCTTGATGTCGGTCCTGGTGGCGCCACGTACGCCGCTGCCGGTGTGTCAATTGAGGCCGGTGACGAGGCCGTCGAACGAATCAAGGGACACGTCGCCTCGACCAAGCGTCGTGAGGTGCTCGGTGGCATTGGTGGTTTTGGCGGGCTCTTCGCCCTCGACACCGCTCGCTACCGCGAACCCGTGCTGGTGGCCTCCGCTGATGGCGTGGGCACCAAGCTCGAGGTGGCGCGCCTCGCCCAGCGCTACGACACCGTCGGTATCGACCTCGTGGCCATGTTGGTGGACGACCTCGCCTGCCTTGGTGCCGAGCCCCTCTTCATGCTCGACTACGTCGCGGTGGGGGCCCTCGATCCCGCCCGACTCGAAGAACTCGTGAGCGGTATCGCGGCCGGCTGTCGACTGGCCAACACTGCCCTGCTGGGTGGCGAAACGGCCGAGCACGGGGGCGTCATGCGCCCCGATGACCTTGACGTCGCGGGATTTGTCGTGGGCGTCGTGGAACGTGGTGCCGAACTGGGCCCCGACCGTGTCAGCGAAGGTGACGTGCTGGTGGGCTTTGCCTCACCGGGCTTGCGTTCAAACGGCTACAGCCTCGCTCGTAAGGTACTCCTCGGCGATGACGCCGACCTGCATGCGCCGGCCTGGGCTGGTGCGGACGTCACAATCGCCGACGAACTTCTTCGCCCCTGCGTGATCTACGCCCCCACCATGGTGACCCTGGTGCGTGACTTTGGTTCGGCCATTCACGCGGCGGCCCACATCACGGGTGGTGGCATCGTGGGCAACGTGGTGCGCATCCTGCCCGAGGCGTTAGATGCCGTCATCGACATGACGTCGTTCACCACGCCCGACATCTTCTTCGAGATCCAGCGTCGCGGCCAGGTCAGTGCCGACGAGATGGTCCGCGTCTTCAACTGCGGCCTGGGCATGGTGGTAGCGGTTGACGCCGCGCGTGCGGCGGAGGTCGTCGCGAGCGCGCAATCGTCGGGTATTGAGGCCATGGTCGTGGGCCACGTCGCGGCCGGCACCGGTCAGGTAACGCTGGTATGACCGCGCGCGAACGAGTTCTCGAACACCTCTTGACCCACTCGGTACGGCGTGGTGACTTCACGCTGAAGTCGGGACGAAAGTCGACGTGGTTCATTGACTCGAAGCAGACCATCTGCGCCGCTGAGTCAATGCTCGACGTGGCGCAACTGATTGTCGAGCGCCTACCCGAGGAGGCCACCGCTATTGGTGGTCTCACCATGGGGGCCGATGGCGTGTCCTTCATTAGCGCGGGCGTGGCCGCTAGCCAAGGGCGCGGGCTCCGGGCCTTCAGCGTTCGCAAAGAGGTCAAAGATCACGGCGCTGGTGGTCGGATTGCCGGTGCCCTGCTGCCCGGTGACAAGGTCGTCATTACTGAAGACACCGTCACTCGAGGGACCAGCCTGATGGAGGCGGCCCGCGTCGTACGGGACTTCGGCGCCGAGGTCGTACTGCTGCTTGCTGTCGTTGATCGCGGTGGCACCGCTGCGGCCATGGCTGCCGAAGAAGGATGGCGCTTCGACGCTCTCTTCACGGCGGTCGACCTCGGCTTCAACTACGAAGGCGCTTAACGACAACACCCCGCAGCTCGCGCTACGGGGTGTGTACGACAAGTGGTCGAGACCGGCGTCGATCCGGTGACCCCACGCTTTTCAGGCGTGTGCTCTACCAACTGAGCTACTCGACCATCTCTTCACCCCTTTCGGGGTTCCGAGCGGACCTGACGGGATTTGAACCCGCGACCTCCGCCTTGACAGGGCGGCGTGCACTCCGAGCTGCACCACAGGTCCTCGGTGTTCTCAAAGCCGAGACTTTGAGACGCGAATAGACAGTCTAGCCATCATTGCGACCCACGTCGAAAGCAAGGTCGACGATGGCCAAATGCCGCCTATTTTTGGGGGTCGGACGTGAGGCTTTGTTGCAGACGCGCGATGACGTCGTCGACGACCGCGCTCGTGGAGAACTCGCCACCGAGGTCGAAGGTGCGCACGCCATCAGCGGCGCCCTGCAGGGTGGCGGTGCGCAAACGCTGGCCGGCGTGCCGGAAGGACTCATCTTGGTAGCGCAGGGCCGCCTGGTCGAGCAGGGCTGCCTGCGCGAGCAGCATGGCCATCGGATTGGCAACATTCTTGCCCTCGAGTGAGGGGGCGGTCCCGTGTGGCGCTTCGGCCATGGCAACGCGCGGACGCAGATTCTCGTCCAGCGAGAGCAGCACCGACTCGGCACCGGCGATGGAACCGAACATGGCCAGGACCATGTCGCTGAGGCAGTCGCCGTCACGGTTCAGAGCGGGGATCACCAGGGTGCGGTCGTGGGCGTCGGTGAGGAGACCGGCGTAGGCGGCGTCGATCAATGTGGGCTGGTACGGCACGAGGGGCCACCGAGCGGCGGCGGCGTCCATCTCTTCCTTCAGCATGCCTTCGTAGGTTGGTGACACTGTCCATTTGGGGCCGCCGTAGACCACACCGTCGTCCTGTGAGGCGACCTGGAACGCGTACTCCGCTACGTACCGGCAGACGGAGCGCTCGATGCGTTCGGTGCGCCAGGCGACCTCTGAGAACGAGCCCTCGTCACCTTCACGGCCCTCGGCGGCCCCGTAGGCGTCACCCACCGCCATGCGAATGACCACGATGGGTCGGTTGATGGCAACGACGGGCGCCACGCCCGGAATGCGACGACCGGTGCGAACAATGACGGAGCCGTCGATTCCTTCACGAAGTAAACGATTGGGGGAACCCACGGAGCCGCGCTCGGGTGGGGTAATGGTGGCGGCCTTCAGCCCGAGTCCCGATTCGCGCATCGCGGCCGCGGCCTCGCGAACGACGTCGTTGTTCGTCTTGACCCGGTTGGCCAATGACAGGTCGAAGTGAACGAGGTCAAACGAGACGCCGAGCAGTTCGGGCTGCATGACGCGCAGCGATTCCACCAGCAGTTCTTGGCCGGTCTGGTCGCCGTCGCACACGACGATGGATGCGGTACGGGTCATGGGGATTCCTCCTAGTTGTAGTCCCTTTAGTATCGCCGAGGCGACGAGCCGAGCGACTGTCGCGGCGATGATGCTTCGTATCACTGCCAACGCCAGACCTAGGCTGTCACCATGGCGAAGCCGAGTTCCGACCTTTCTCACGCAATGGCGGCCCACGAGTGGCTGCGGGCACTACTGGCCTCACTGGCCACTATTGGCGTGACCGTGGCGGCCAGTACCGTGCACCGGCACGCGCTGACTCATCACAGCCTGCGGCCATTGGTCTGGGTGCTCCTGGGCGGCCTTCTGGGGTGCGGGGCTCTGGCGGTGCGCTGGAGTGCACTGACGCTCGGCAAGCTCGTGACGCGGCGCACCGTGTTGGCTGCGGGGGCGGTCGTGCGATTCGTGGCCACGGGCCTGGGATGGATTGTGGTCCTGCTCGCTGCTCTCGCCGCGTATGGTGTGTCGCTTCAGCGACTGCTCATTGGTGCGGGGCTGGTGTCCGTCGTGCTGGGTATCGCCGCGCAGCAGACGCTGGCCAATATCTTCGCGTCACTGGTGTTGTTGTTTTCGCGCCCATTCAATGTCGGTGAGACCATCGTTATTCGCTCGGGCACCCTGGGAGTTCTCGAGTGTGAGGTGCGAGCGATTGGCTTGACGTACGTGACGGTGCACACGGACACGGGGCTTCTCAAGATTCCCAATGCCGTCATGGCCGCTTCGGCTATCGGGCGGCTTTCGCCACCGATCGATCCCGCTCCGTAGCGCTAGCCCGCGACGGGTGTCGCGAGGGTCCAGGTCGTGCCAGAAGTACCGAATGAGCCACGTGGTCCGCTCAGCGCGGTGTACATCGTGGTCGCGCCATGCGTGACGCGGTTGGTCGCCCGAAAACTGAGTGGCGACTGTCGCCAGGTGCCCGCAACGCAGGTCGGTGTGCAGGTGTTCCAGTGCAGCGTGCCTGTGCCAGTGGCCACGGTAGAGCCCCAGTGGTGCCACGTGATGCTCGTGATGGACCGATTCGCGTCGGCGCAGCTGATAATCAGCGACGATGGCGCGACTTTGGCGATACCACAGTCACTGATGGTGACGTGCGTGGTGGCCGCCGACGGTGTAGTGGAAGCGAGGAGTCCGAGAGGACTCACGAGCGCGAGGGCGAGTGGGAGACGGAGTGAAAAGTGCACACTCAATCTGTACCACGAATAGAACTGGTCCGCTGGCCCGTAGACCTACTGTTCGGTGTGCCGCGCCGTCTTGGCACGTGGCGCGCCCGCGTGGTGGGGGCCACAGACTGCGCCGCCCGTTTCTCCGACGCACGAGTCGCACAACAAGGTCAGCGCGCGACAGGCTAGGTTGGCGCAATTGACGAACCGGTTGGTCGGGGACTGGCAGCGCTCGCATCGACCGAGGATCGCTGGATCGGGTCCGAAGTCATGCACCATTCGTTCGTCGAAGATGTAGAGCGAACCTTCCCAGAGTCCCTTATTGCCGAATGCCTCACCGTAGCGAACGATGCCGCCATCGAGTTGGTAGACCTCATTGAATCCACGCTGTTTCATCAGTGCACTCAGCACCTCGCAGCGGACGCCGCCGGTGCAGTAGGTCACGACGGGACGATCCTTTAGGTCGTCGTACTTGCCTGAATCAAGCTCGGCCACGAAGTCGCGCGTCGTTTCGACGTCGGGCACAATGGCGTTCCGAAAGCGACCGATGGCGGCCTCGAAGGCGTTGCGACCGTCAAAGAAGACGACCTCGTCGCCTCGAGCGGCGACGAGGTCGTGCAGCTCCTGAGGTTGCAGGTGCTGGCCGCCACCGACGACACCGTCGCCGTCAACGCGCAGATCCTCGGGTGCTCCAAACGAGACGAGTTCGTCACGCACGCGGACGCGAAGGCGTGGAAAGTCGTTTCCCGTCCCGTCGGACCACTTGATGTCCATCGCAGCGAACCCGGGGTACTGCTTCGTTTGGCGAACGTATCGCTTCACGTCCTTCATGTCACCGCCCACGGTGCCGTTGATTCCGTGAGGAGAAATAAGAATCCGACCCTTGAGCCCCAGGGAGTCGCAGAGTGCGTGCTGCCACAGGCGAATCGCCTCAGGGTCCGCAAGCGGCGTAAAGGCGTAGTAGAGAATTACCTTTGGTTCAGTCAAGGCCGACAGTGCACCTAGCCCCACGTGGCAACGGCGGTGTAACTGGTGTCCATCGTCAGAGGGTCACCCGCCTGATACAGCGTGGCGGCGGTCGGGTCACCACCCGTGGCGTAGACACTCCAGCCTTGGAAGGTCGTACCGTCTGGTGGCGTGAGGTAGGTCGACGGGTCGGGCAGGTTGATGCTGGTGCCCTGGTTGACGACAATCGGATCAATGGTGCCACCGGCACCACCACTATCGAAGGTCAAGGTGGCGGGGATGGCTACCCATTGGGCCGTGCAGGTGACGTCACCCGTCACGAAGAGGGTGTCGCCAGCGAGGTAACTCAACGAGCCGCAGACCCATCCGCTGAAGGTCTCGTTTGTCGGGGCCGTCAAACCGGTGCCGTCGGGCAGCGTGAGCGAGGCACCCTGCTGGGTGGAGACAGCGGGGAGCGAACCGCTACCGGCACCAGCATCGTACGTCACGGTTGCCGGGATCGGCGCCCACTGCGCGGTGCAGGCAGTGTCGCTGGTAATCGTGAACGAGTCACCACCGTTGTACGAGTTGAAGCCACAGAGCCAGCCGTTGAACTGCTGGTAGGACGGCGCGGTCAGGCCATCTTGGTTGCTCGGCAACGTGACGGTGTCGCCCTGGTTGTACGACTGGCTCGCAATGGTGCCCGAACCAGTACCCGGATCGAAGGTCAAGGCCGCGGGAATGGCAACCCATTGCGCGGTGCACGTGACGTCGCCCGTGATGGTGAAGCTGTCACCGGCGTTGTAACTCGTGGTGCCACAGAGCCAGCCGTTGAACTGCTGGTAGTTGGGTGAGACCAACGTGCCCTGGTCGGCTGGCAGAGTTGCCGTGTCGCCCTCGTTGTACGAGCTGGCCGTCAAGGTGCCAGAACCAGTACCCGCATCGTAGGTAATGGTGGCGGGGATTGGCGCCCACTGCGCGACACAAATAGTGTCGGCGGCGATGTGGAAGGTGTCGCCAGGGTTGTAGTTCGTGCCATCGCAGGACCATCCGATGAAGGATTGATACTGGGGCGCGACGAGTGAACCTTGCGTCAGAGGTAGCGTGACGGTCCCACCTTCTGGGTAGGCGATCGAGTCCAGCGACCCCGAGCCGCCACCGTTGTCGAAGGACAGGGCGTAGGGCGCGGCGAAGGAACTGTCAACGATCAACCAGTTGGTTGGCAACAGCGATGGCGTGCCCACAAGGCCGACGCTGGAAGTCGTTGAGAGATCCGTGTTTGAGAAGTCGGCATTCGACACGTCCGCCGTGTCAAAGATGGCGTTCGTCAGTGTGGCGTGCTCAAAAGTCGCGCCGGTAAGAGTGGCCCCCGTGAAATCGGTGTTCGAGAGGTCGAGTGAGCTGAAGTCAGTGCCCGACAGATCGAGCCCTGCGAGGTTCGCACCGGCGCCGACGAGGGCACCGTTGACGTCACGCCACGAGCTCGGCAGTGAGGGTGAGCCGACGACGGAACCCGACGATACGCCGCTGAGTGACGTGGCGTGGGCGAGCGAGGCGCCGGTCAGGTTGGCTTTGAAGAGGTTCGCATTGGCCAAACTCACACCGGTGAAATCGACGTTGCTGAGGTTGGCTCCCGGGCCGACCAGGTAGCCACCGCGAAGGAGGAAATTCAGTGGAAGCGCACTTGGCGTACCGGTGAGGCCACCCGATACCTCGCCAGTGAGGCGACTCGTGCTGAGATTAACGCCACTGACGTCCGCCCCAGTGACGATGGCGTTCGGACCAAAAAGAACTCCCTTGGCAAGGACCCAGCTCGTGGGGAGTGCCGATGGGGTACCGGTGATACCGCCGGAACGGGTCGCCGACATGATGGCGCTCGAGAGATTGACACCGGCCAAATTGGCATTCGTCAAATTGGCGTGGTTGAGGTAGGCGTGCGGTCCGACAAAATAGCCCACGGTGAGTGAGTAACCAGTTGGGAGGGCACTGGGCGTCCCCGTGAGTCCACCCGTGGGGCTCTGGAGCAGGGTGGCACCGCTGAAATTCGTCCCGCTAATGGTGGCGTCGGTCAGGGTCGCGTGGGACAAATTCGCTTGCGAAAAGTTCACGTCATGAAGATTTGCGTTGGTGAAGTTGCAGTGGATGAAGTTGGCTTTCGACAGATTAAAGCCGCTCAAATCACCGCCGGAAAAGTCTTTGCCCTCGAACTTGCCGCGAGGGTAGATACGAACGTTGTTGATGATGCCGTAGGGGGTCGCGGCAACTGACGCCTTGGATGTGGCCGAACCGGCAGCGTTCGTTGCCGTTACCGTGAAGGTGTAGGACGTACCAACGTTGAGTCCCGTGAAGGAGCAGCTCAGTGACGTGGTGTGGGCACAGCCACTCGGTGCCGTGACCGTGGGCGACGACGCCACGCTGTAGCCCGAAATCGCGGGTCCGCCATTGGTCGATGCGGCCAGCCACGTGACAGTCACGGAGCGGTCACCCGGAACCAACTTGCTCACTTTGGTGGCAATTGGCGCGTGGGAAAAGGTGAACGAAACGGGCGACGAGTAGGTAGAGGTGCCGTTGGCGAACCGCTCCGCCGCAACCACGGTGCAGACACCCGCGGTGGTGGTCCGTACCGCTCGGTTGTTGACGATACAACCATTGCCGGTGACCACAAAATACAGCGTTGTTCCCGACGCTTGACCAGTGATCGAAAACGGGATGTAACTCGTCGTTGCACCGGTGGTGGTTGAGGCAGAAATCGAGAGGTTCGCAGCGAAGGCGTTTGCTGGGCGAAGTGTCGCGGCAAAGGCGACAGCCAGCACCACGAGCAGGGCCCGCACCGCCTGGCGCTTAAGACGTGTAGTCATGACAGTTCCCCCACTGGGCTTTGCACTCACTCAACTGTACCCGCCCTAAAAAACCGCTTCGTGGGCGAAAGGTAGCCCGTAGGTGAACTTTTTGACCCTAGAGCGAGTGGAGAAAGTCTTCGGACGACTCGCGGTCCAGGGGGTGTCGCTCGACTCGGTGACGCTGAGCAAGTCGACGACGCCCGACTTCGGCATCGGGCCAGTGGTGGTCGTTGTCACGATGGTGAAGGAAGAAGAAGCGGCGCACGATCAGAAGGTAGCGAAGTGATGCGACTGGACGGGGGCGACATCGTGACGATGAGGAAAATTTCGTGCACCAATTGGGGCTAGAAGCGAGCGCGAAAATTGGCCAGGTTGCGACGCCAAATGAACCTGAGCACCGGAGCTGCGAAACATGCGGCCAGTGGGCCGCCCATAAACCACGGGAATCGCAGTTCTTCTTGCCACACGAGCGTGGTGTCATGGTCGGTGCCATGGAGAAAGAACACGCCCTCGCCCTTAATTATTCCCTTGTGCTCAACACCCATGGCCGACTCCGATTCCCAGCGGGTAATCGTCATGACGTCGTTTGTGACAAATGGCCCGATGCGGGTCTTGCAATGAAACGAGGTCCCGACGCCCTCGCGCTGGTCGGTGACGAAGGCGAGTGCGACCGCATCGTTCATCCACTCGACGTGCCGATCAATGTGGCGAAGCTCATCCCACACCGCAGCGACGGGGAGGGGAATCGAGGTGGAAATAGTAATAGTGGGCACCACTGCGGTCTAGCGGAATATTAATGAGGCGAGTACGGCAAGTGCGAGCGCGACGGCGGCCAGAGCCGCACAGACCACCGAATTGGGAGCGGCGTCGCGCAGGCGGCGGTGGAGGGCCAGGACCACGAGAAAATACCCCACGTAGAACGAGGCGGCCAGGGTGGTTAGGACCCCGTCACCCACGGAGGCCACGAGTGTGATGAGCAGTACTGCGATCACCCCAAGCTGGGCTTCGGTGCCCTTTGTGAGCCCGAGGTGGCGCACCATGGCCACGCGAGGTGCGATAGTCAGAAAGTCGGCGACGGCGCTGGCTCCAAGCGCCGCACTCAGCACGATAGTGAGCAGCAGCGAAAGGGGCACGGGGTCATGCGAGGTCGACGACGAGCAGAAACCGAGGAGTGCTAAACCATCACCATGACATTTTCCGCCACCGATGACCGCCGTTTCCCCGCCGTTGACGCACGCACGAGGCACTTCAGCCTCGGGGCGCCCCGCAGCTTTACCGTCGTCGCGGAACAGTCACGAGTGTTCTTTCTCCGCTCCAAGGGCCCCTTCGATAGGACGCTGCACTTATGGTCAATCGATATCCGCACGAGGCACTTCAGCCTCGGGGCGCCCCGCAGCTTTACCGTCGTCGCGGAACAGTCACGAGTGTTCTTTCTCCGCTCCAAGGGCCCCTTCGATAGGACGCTGCACTTATGGTCAATCGATATCGATGGTGACGAGGCTTCGGAGCGGCTGATTGTCGACGTCGAAGAGCTTGGCCGGACCGTGGATGACATTCCCGAGGTCGAGCGTCAGCGCCGCGAGCGGATGCGCGAGTCTTCCTTCGGCATTACCGCGTACAGTCTCGACGCGTCGGGTCGACGTGCGGTCTTCTCATTGGCGGGAGCGCTCTATCTCGCCGACACCCTGAGTGACGAACGACCGACGTTGCTGAGTGACGATGCCGGTGTGGTCGATCCCCGCATCAATGCGCCCGGCGATCGTGTGGCGTACCTGGCTGGCGATGCACTGCGGGTTGTCCACTGTGACACCCGCGAGGTGGTTACCGTGGCGACGGGAACGCCAACGCGTACCGTGGGCTTGGCGAACTACGTGGCCGCTGAGGAGCTGGACCGCACCCGAGGTCACTGGTGGTCGCCGTGTGGTCAGTACTTGGCATTCGAAGAGGCTGACTCGTCAAACCTTGAAACCTTCTACATCTTTGACCCCAAAGCACCTTCCGTGGCGCCGTCGTCCCGTCGCTACCCCCAGGCCGGCACGCCCAACCCCGTGCTGCGTATGGGCCTCTGGTCGGTCGCGGCCCCCCTCTACTACCTGGATCTACCGTTCGATCGGTACGAGTATCTCGTGACCGTCAGCTGGGCCAAGGGCCGCGGACTACTCCTCACTCTCATGACCCGTGATCACCACGATCAGGAAGTCTTTGTGGTCTCACCGACGACGGGTGCGGTGACCTCGGTGTTCACCGACCACAACGACGTCTTCCTGGAGTGGATCAACGGGTTGCCCACGTGCACCCCGGACGGACGTCTCCTGGTTGGCGTCGTCGACGAGGTTTCCGACACTTACCGCGTCGCTACCGTGGTCGACGGTGTCGCCACGGCGTTCTCCCCGGAAGGACTGCAGGTGGCTGCCGTCGTGGGTGTCACCGACGAGTCAGTCTTAGTTGTGGCGACCAACGACCCAACCTCGGTGGTCTCGGCTCGAATCAATTTCGATGGTACGGCCGACATTGCCGGTGGGGCCGCCTCTCAAGTGCGGGCCCTCGACGGTACGCCGGGCGGACTTATCGTCAGTGCGCTGACCACTGTTGACGACCTCGACACCACGTACGTCGTGCGGGTGCCCAACGGCGAGCCCGTCGTGGTGCCATCCTTCGCCCTCACGGCGAAGGACTGCGACCCACCGGTCACGCCGAAGGTACAGCTTCGTATCGTTGGTGAGCACCAGCTCGCCGTCGCCGTGCTGCTGCCAACCTCGCGCACCGAATCAACGAAGGGTATCCCCATCATCCTCTCGCCCTACGGCGGCCCACACTTCCAGATGGTGGTGGGTGCCGGACGTGCCTACGCGATGGATCAGTACATTGCGGACCAGGGCTACTGCGTCATCGTGGCCGACGGACGCGGCACCGGTGGTCGAGGCCCGGCCTGGGACCGGAGTATTTTCGGTGAGCTTGGCACCCTGCCCGTGGAGGACCAGGTGGCCGCGCTCGAGGCGGTCTGCGCCGAACTCGGCGACCTTGTTGACCCCAGTCGGGTGGGTATTCGAGGCTGGAGTTTCGGTGGGTACCTCGCGGCTCGAGCCGTCCTCGAGCGCCCCGACGTCATCCACGCCGCCGTGGCGGGTGCTCCGGTCACTGACTTTGCGCTCTACGACACCGGGTACACCGAGCGGTACCTTGGCCACCCCGCCACGAATGCCGCGGCCTACGACAAGGCGAATCTGGTCCCGTTGGCCGGACAGCTGCGCCATCCACTGCTGTTCATTCACGGCTACAACGATGACAACGTCTATTTCGCCCACACGCAAGTGCTGTCCGACGCCTTGTTGGCAGCGGGTAAGTCCCACCACGTACTCGGGCTCTCGGGCGTGACCCACATGCCGACGGATCCGGTTATCGCCACCAACATGGTGCAGATGGAACTGGACTTCTTCGCCGACGCCCTGCGACGCTAGGAGTCGAACCTAGAGGCGGAACGGGGCGGGGATGGCGCCAATCTTCGGGATGCGCATGCGGGCAACGACGAAGGGCGCGACCGCTGAGGGAACGCAGTTCTGGGTGACGCCCACGTCGCAGGCGACCGACATAAAGATGAAGGCGTCCTCAATGGTGAAGCCCCACTGGTCGACGAGCAGTTTCGCCGCACCTTCGATAGCGATCTGCATGGCCTCGTCGATGGAGCAGTCACGGGGATCGTCCACCGAGCGGTAGCCCGAGGTGCCGTGCGTGTAGAACGCGTCAGCCGTCTCGGTGATGGGGTACTCACCGGCGTGGCCCTTAATGAGGTTGACGCTGATGATGGCGGTGCCGCCAATCTCGACGCCCGTGCCCGAGATCTCGCCATCGCCCATCGACGCGTGCATGTCGCCAATAGACAGCTGACCACCCGAGTGGTTGACCGGAAGGTGAATGGTGGCGCCAATGCCGTTCTTGTGGTCGTCGAGGTTGCCGCCGTGGCGTCCCGCGAAGTAGGTGCCAATATCGCCGGATGCCGGTGCGACGCCAATGACACCGAACATCGGCCGCGTGGGGAAGGACACGCGATCATTCATGTGGATCATGCCGTCTTCGACGCGGAATATGCGCGTTGTGGGGTTCGGGCAGTGGGCGTGCAGCGGTCCGGTGCCCGGAATGACCATGGCTGAGCCGACGGCATTTGGGGTAATGGAGTGGAGCGTCACCGACAGCGAGTCACCGGGCTCGGCGCCGCGAACGGCGATGGGGCCGGTGGCACTGTTTACCCGAGTGACATCGAGTGCGCCGAACGTGTCGGCCTCGGACGTCACCTGACCGGTGAAGCAGTCCCACGTTTCGATTTCAATAACGGTGCCCGGGTCGACGGTCACGAAGGGCTCTTGGTTGGCGTTGAATGACCAGACGTGCTGGTCGCGCGAAATCTTGACGGTCGGTTCCATGCGTCTCCTCAAATAGGGCTTAGTGCATCGTGGCACACCCACTAACGACCCGCAAGGATTTGACCAGTTACCGCACCCGAAGGGCCGGGTCGAGGGTGATGGCCCTGGCGATGTCCGCCGCCCCTCGACTCTTCTCACCCCGCTTGACGAGGAGGTAACCCCGATTGAAGAAGGACTCCGCGACGAGTGTCCGATTGCCGTTCGTCACCGGTTCAACGGTGGCCCTGGTGTAGAGCGCGATGGCCGTGAGTGGGTGGGTCGTCGTCTCAAGAATGGCCAAGTTGTACAGCGCGTTGATGTAAGTCGGTTGCAGGGTGAGGCACTGCACGTAGTAGTCGTGGGCCAACGCGGTTTCTCCCCGAAACTGCGCCACGTCACCGAGGTCGAACAATGGGGCGGGGTTGCGGGGCGCAAGGCGCCGGGCGCGCTGGTATTCGGCAATGGCGAGGTCGTAGGAATGGGCCTGCTGGTAGGCCACGCCCGCCCGCATCGTGGCCACGTAGGAGGAGCCGATTGCCGAAGGAGAGCGCAGCGTTGTTGCGAGCACCAGGGCCGCGGCCGCGATAATGAACAGCAGCAGCGCACGAGGGGCCCATTGTTGGGCTCGTGCGTTCCGTTGCCTCAAGGTCGACGTCACCCCAACGACGGTACACGCCGCGCCGCCCCTGAATGGTCGCGAGTGGGAGCGGCGTCGGGGAGAATGGACGGCATGGGACTTAAGCAACGATGGCGGGCGGTGTGTCGAGAAGGTGTGCTCCTCGATCCGATCGGCACATCGAACGTTGCGCTGCACGCCCACGAGCCGCCGAGTCTGCCGGGGGCCTGGCTTCTTTCAGTGGCGGCCAGCCTCTTCAATGTGTGGTCACTTCGTGGTGAGGCCCGCGTCGTGGCTTACCCGAACGACAGTGGGATGCACCTGCAAATGAGTGCGCTGGCCAGTCACCTTTTGCGGGCCGGGCTCAGTCCCTTCGATCACTGGTACCCACTACTCTCCCTCGGTTCACCCTTTTTCGTGCAGTACCAAAGTCTCTCTGCGGTACTGACCGGTGCGATTGGGTCACTTGGCTCCGTGGGATCGGTGTACGCACTCTCGCTGTATCTACTTCTCGCACTCTGGCCACTACTCGTCTACGCGAGTGCCCGACTCCTGACTTTGGAGCGCTGGGTGGCCGGAGTGGCAGCACTCTTGTCGCCGCTGTTGTTCACGGTGACCGGCAGAGGATTCGGTCACCAGAGCTACATCTGGATTGGCTCAGGTCTGTGGTCGCAACTCTTCGCCATGTGGACACTCCCACTCGCGTGGGCGCTGTCGTGGCGGTGGGTCGCGCGGCGTGAGCATTTCCTCGGGGCGACGGTCGCCGTGTCGCTCACAATTTCCTTGCACTTTCTGACCGGCTACCTCGCCCTGATGAGTGTCGGCGTGTGGTTGCTTATTGTGCCATCGGCGTGGCGAGGGCGATTGGTGCGCGCCGGACTCTTGGGTGCAGCGGTGTTGCTCACCACGCTGCCGGTCACCTTGCCGATCGTGCAGCACAGTACTTGGCTCGCTGTCAACCAGTTTCAAGTTGGCACCACCATCAACAATTCGTACGGCGCACCCCAGGTGGTGTCGTGGTTACTTCACGGTGAGGTCTTCGACTGGCACCGACTCCCGATTATTTCTGTCGCGGCGCTTATTGGTGCTGGAGTGAGCCTCGACCGGTGGCGGCGTGACGAACGGTCTCGGGCCTTACTCGGGGTACTGACCCTGAGCATGGTCTTGTTTTGCGGACGACCAACGTTCACGTGGTTGATTGGACTGCTACCGGGGAACCAGAATCTGTTGCTGCAGCGCTACATCATGGGCGTCCACCTCGCTGGCCTCTATCTGGCCGGGGTTGGCGTCGTGAGCGTCGTTCGTGCACTCTCGCAGCAAGTTCAACAACGTGCCCCCACAGTGGACTCGATCCTCCGTCATTCCCTGGCGGGGACGTGGTTGTGGCTGGGGTCGACGGCGGTGGTGGCGGTGGCCCTGGTGGCCTCACTGCCGGGGCTCGCTCAGGTGGCGCACTACGACGGCTCCTCCCGAAGCCTGATTGCCTTGCAACAACGAGCGGACGCAACGAGCGGGCGTGACATTCAACAACTGGTGGCGCGCGCCCGGTCGATGGGGGGTGGTCGCTTCTACGCTGGCATGCCCAGCAACTGGGGGCGGTCCTTCTATGTCGGTGATGTGCCGGTCTACATCTACCTGGAGCAGCTCAACGTCGATGCGGTGGGGTTTACGTTGCGCACCAGTGGTCTCGTGACTGACCCGGAATGCTATTTCGATCAAAACAACGGCGCCGACTACGCCATGTTTGGCGTGCGGTACCTGCTGCTACCTCGTGGTTCGAGCGCGCCACTACCAGCGGCGCACCTTGTTACCGCCGCCGGCCCGTACGCCTTGTGGGAAGTCAATAACTCAGTGGACACCTCACTGGTGCAAGTCGTCGACTCCTACGACGTTCTGAAGGCGACCAACGCCACTCTCGGACCGGTGACGAGTCGCTACCTCCGGTCGCCGTACGCCAGCGCCGGCATTTATCCGCTCATCGCTTTCGCCGGTGCCTCGCCAGGCCGCCCCACCCTTCACTCCTTGGTTCACCACTTCCCCGCGGGTGAGGTGACGTCGCAGCAGGCCGACCTTGTCAATGCCCAGACCGTCCGCGCCACCGTCCACCTCCACCGAACGGCCGTCGTTCTCGTGAAAGTGGCGTTCGACCCGGGCTGGCAGGTCCGCGTCGATGGTGTCGTACAGCCACTGGTCATGCTCGCACCGGCTCTGCTCGGTGTCACGGTTGCCCCGGGCACCCACCACGTGGTCTTTACGTACCACGGCTACAGCGGCTACCCGCTCGATCTGGCTATCGCCGTCGTCACCATTACTGGCGTTGCCGTCGGGGAGCGATGGTGGCGTCGCCGGACTGTGAAGTTCGCGGTGAGCAGCACCAGCGCTCGGTAGCGTCACACCATCAGCACTAGGGTTCCTGATGTTGATTCGTAGGAGGACTTCTCGTGGCGCTGGTGCTACCTCTCGGCTTTAATCTCGCGGACATTACGAACGCTGAAGAGCGAATGGTGGTCGACATTCTGCAACGCCGTCTCAGTGATGAGTGGTTGCTGGTGCCCAACTTTCTCTTCAAGCAAGAACAGCACGACGCCGAGACGGACATTGTCTTGCTCCATCACCGTTACGGCATTGGCATCATCGAGGTCAAGGGAGGCGACGTGTCGCTCGACCACGGTGTCTGGACAGGGACAAATCACGATCCCGAGTCTCAGCTGCGAAAGAACACCTACGGTCTCCAGCGCATTCTCGCCGCGGAGACTCGCGAGCGGTACCTCAGCGTATTTTCGGCCATCTGTTTGCCGAACGTGACGAAGATTAAGGGGCGTCGCCCGAGCGGTCTCAACGAGTCGCAGCTGATTCTCGCCCCGCAACTCGACGACACCGTCAACACCATTCTCACGATGTTTTCGACGCCGTATTGTTCGGCTCCCCTGGCCCCCGACACGCTGCAGACAATCCTCGACTACCTGCTCCCCACCGCAGATTTCGTCTACGAACCCGAGGGGGTGGCTCAGTACATTCGCCGTGAACTCGACGTGATCTGTGACACGCAGGTGGACGCACTGTCGTGTCTCGACGCGCACGCTCGTGTCTTCATCTCGGGTCGCGCCGGTACCGGTAAGACCTACCTGGCCACGACGTGGGCGCGGACTGGCCTCTACGCCGACGTCGATGAAGCGCCGAAGCGCGTGCTGCTCACCTGTTACAACGACCCGCTGGCGCAACGACTCACCACGCAGTTCGCCTCACTGATGCACGATGGCGACGCCGACGAACCCGTGCTGATAGTTGGCGCCTTTTTGCGTACCGTCGTCACACTGGACGGCATGCCACCCATCACTATCCGCGAGGGGGACAGTGTCTTCTGGACCGAGGAACTCCCCGCCCATATTGTGAAGCACTGGGACAAAATTACGCAGCGCTTCGATCGCATCATTGTCGATGAGGCGCAGGACTTCTCGCCGGCGTGGATCGGTTTGCTCGAATCGCTCCTTGATCCAGAGGGCGACGGTAAGTTCTTCCTGCTCGGTGATATGCATCAGGAAGTCATGGCCCGAGGCTTTAGCGTGCCGAGTATCGCGGCGGGCTGGGTGCACGGGGAGCTGCGTCACAACGTGCGGAACTCGCGTGACATTGCTCGTCTCGCTCGTCGATTCCTCGACGGTTCCGTCGCCTCACCCGGCTTGCCAATGAGTGAAGAACTCATGGGGATACCCGCCGAAAAAGCGACCGAGGTCGTCACTGGCGTGGCCTCGTGCCTCACACGGTTGCGCGCCGTCGACGTGCATCCGCGCGACGTGCTCGTCATCGCCGGTGACGGCTCGACGAGGGATCTGTTGCGTGACGAACTTCGGCTCGGCATTGTTGACGACCCGGACCGAACGACGCCAGCGTGCGAAACTGCCCTACGAGCCAAGGGTCTCGAATACGCGGCGGTCGTCGTGGCCGTTGGACCCAAGGGGATACGCGACACCGACCTCTACGTCGCGGTGACGCGTGCGGTGAATCGTCTCTACGTGGTGGGGCCAACCGAACTTCTCGATCGACTCCACCTCCGCTAGCGCGAACGCGTCGGCCAGTGCAGTCGGTTCTGACTGATTGCGGAACCGAGGAGGACGACGGCCGCCCCGACGGGTTGGAACCAGAACAGGTGCTCACGCAAAAAGATGATGCCAACGATCGTGGCGACCAGGGGTGACCAGTAGGTCACTGTTGAGGCCGTCGACGGACCGAGTAGCTGAATGGTTCGGAAATTCCACATGAAGGCCAGTCCGCTACTGAAGGTGCCGAGGACGACAATGGCGATACCGGCGTGCAGGGTAACGCGATGTCCGTTGAGGCCATCGAGAAGGAATGTCGGCGTGAGTACGAGCACGCTTATGAGTAGCTGGGTCGCCGATAGTGCGACGGGGTGAATGCCTAATGGGGTGATGTGGCGACGGATATAGGGAAACGTCAGGCCGTAGAGGGTCACGGCGGCGAACAACGCCCCGATGGCCCACCACGGATTTGTCCCAAGTCCTTGCCATACGCCGAAAGCCAACAGCACGCCACCGAACCCGACCGCGAGACCGAGCTCTTGTTGTCGAGTGATCCGCTCGTCACGAAAGACCACGGTGATGAAGAAGAGAGAGGTCAGCGGTACCAGCGCGTTGATGATGCTGGCGAGAATTGTGGTCGTCCTAGTTTCCGCGAGGGCGAAAAAGATACCGGGTAACACGTTGATGCACAGCGCGACGAGCAAGAGTCGACCCCACAGGACGCCGAACGTGGGAAGCGCAATCTTCCGGACTTTGGCAATGAGCAGTAGCGTGGCCGCCCCGAAGAGGCATCGACCGAAGGCCACGCCAAACGGGGTCAAAAAGCCGAGCGAGAGCTTTATGAAAATGAAGGAGCAGCCCCACGTCACGCTGGTGGCAATGTACGTGAGGTACTTGGTGGGCGGCTGGGCTGGCACGGTCAGGAGTTTACGGTGTGACTTCCCCCGCGTCGGGGTGAGGACTACCGAGCGCGCAACTCGGCCAGTAGGTCTAACACGAGCGCTTCAATGGCGTCGCGAACGGTACGCACAAACGCCAGATTCTGGCCGGCGGGGTCGTCGAGTTGCCAGTCCAGGTAGTGGACGCCGGGAAAGAACGGGCAGGCATCGCCACAGCCCATGGTGATCACGTAGTCCGACTGCTGAACGACGGTGGCGTCGAGCACTTTGGGCGCGGCTCCGGAAGCGAGGAGGTCAATACCTTTTTCGGCCATGGCCTCCACGACAATGGGGTTGATCGTGTTGGCTGGGGCGGTGCCCGCTGAGCGGACGACGACGTCACTGCCGCCGTGCTGGGCGAGGAATGCCGCCGCCATTTGACTGCGTCCAGCGTTGTGCACGCACACGAAGAGCACCTCAGGAGTGGTCATGGAGAGTCCTTTCTGGAAAAACAAGGTGGAGTAGAAATAGTGCAGCCCCGGCCCCAACGCACTCCACGATGATGAACAGGGGCACCGACGATGGGGCGATACCCGCAAACGAGTTCGTCAGCATGCGACCGACCGCAATCGCCGGATTCGCAAAGCTGGTGGAGCTGGTGAAGAAATAGGCCGCTGCGATGTAGCCGGCGACGGCGGGCGCTGATTTGGTGGATTGACCAGTTCGGGATAGTCCGAAAATGACCAAAATCAGACCAGCGGTAGCCACGCCCTCCGCGAGGAGGTGCGGACCAGTACTCCGATGATGGGCGGAAAGAGTGACGACGGGAAGGGCGAACATGGCGTTCGCGAGCACGGCGCCGCCGCAGCAACCGAGCACCTGGGCCGGAAGATAGGCGAGGGCGCGTTGCCAGGACGCCTTATGAATCAGGACATCGACGATGGAGACCAGCGGATTGAAATGTGCGCCGGACACTGGTCCGAACAGAGTGATGAGAACGTAGAGGCCAGCCGCGGTAGCCCCGGCATTCTGCAGGAGCTCGAGCCCTACTTGTCCGGGCGAGAGCTGCTGAGCAGCAATACCTGAACCGACGACAATCGCTGTGAGCAACAGACTGCCAATGAACTCACTGGCAACGGCTGGAAGCAGCTTCACACCTACACACTAGGACGGTTCCACCTCGACACCGGTGTGGTGGTGAAAACTGCAAGAGGCGATGCATTCGCCCGTGATTAAGGTGAGGACGCAATGAGTACACACGCCAGTGGCAACACTTCCTCGGTTCGAGCACGTGATCTCGGACTGGCCTTTGATAGTCAGCCCGGAACGCGAAACGCCATCACTGACGTACCCGGCTTCACCGTTGGCACCGTCACCATCTGCGAAGGCGACAATGTCCGCACCGGTGTTACTGCGCTCCTCCCGCGGGGTGCGTCGGGCGTCGGTGCCGCCGTGGCCGCCGGACTGCATTCACAAAATGGTAATGGTGAGTTGACGGGTGCGCATTGGGTGAATGAATCAGGTTCGCTCAACACTCCAATCATGATCACCAACACCCACGCGGTGGGCACGGTGCACCGTGGCGTCATCGAATGGGTGGCGACGCATCACGGTCCAGCGGCCGCGCAATGGCTCCTGCCCGTTGTCGGTGAGACGTGGGACGGCTATCTCAACGACATCAATGGTCCGCACGTGCAAGTGGCGCACGCGTTCGCTGCTCTCGATGCGGCGTCCGCCGACGGCGCCCTCGAAGGTTCCGTGGGTGGTGGCACCGGCATGAACTGCTACGGGCTAAAGGGCGGAAACGGCACTGCGTCACGACTCGTACGGTTCGCCGGCGTTGAGTACCACGTCGGGGTCTTCCTGCAAGCGAATTTTGGTCGCCGCAACGAGTTGCAGTATCGAGGACGTCCCGTTGGTCGCTTCCTGTCATCACCCTGCCCTCTGGAAACTGATGACTGGTTCTCCCAGGACCGCCGCTTTGCCGGGGCCGGGTCGTGTATCGGCGTGGTCGCCACCGACGCGCCACTGCTTCCCGACCAACTCCGAGCGTTGGCTCGCCGCGTGACCCACGGTCTGGCGCGGACCGGTACCGCGGGCAGTCATTTCTCCGGGGACGTGTTTCTGGCGGTATCCACGGCGAACGTCGGCCAACTTGACAGCTCGTTTCCCAACGGGACCGAGTCTCTTCGCTCGATGGACTTCGTCCCCTGGGGGTGTATTGACGCTTTTTTCGACGCCGTGGTCGAGGCCTCCGAGGAGGCGGTGTGGAATGCGCTCGTGGCCAACGAGACCATGGTGGGCCGCGAGGGGCATCGAAGTGTCGCCCTCGATCACGATGAACTGCGATCACTTCTGGGGTGAATCGTGTCGTAATTGCCGCCTCCGAATGGGGCCGGAGTGCGATGACAACGTTGTCCACCAGTTGAGCAGAAAAATCGGACTGCTTTTGGGTGGCAATGGTCGAATCGTCGTTGCAGGGCAATGCAACAGTGGCGTAATATCTCCTAATCCGCTCCTGCGGTTAAAAGTTTTTGCCCCCCGAAAACGCAGAAGAGCATCGTGGCTCTGTCTCCGCCAACGGCGGCTGAATCGTCGTGTCGCAGTTCACATGGTGAAGAAATGAGTCCGGTAAGAGAAATGTTGTCCCTATGAGAATGCTTCTTCGACGCTTTGGCGTGTACCTCTTTACGGCGTGGGTGACAATCACGGTTAACTTCATTCTTCCTCACCTCATGCCCGGTAATCCCATTCAGCAGTTGATTGCCAAGTTGACTGGTCGGGTGACGCCGGAAGAGATCCGGGCAATTAAGGAACAGTTCGGTGCTGGACTGGACCAGCCGCTCTACATCCAGTACCTCCACTACTGGGGCCACTTGCTGCAGGGTCAGCTAGGCACGTCAATCAGTTTGTCGGCGCCGGTGGCGCAGGTCCTGGGGTCACAGATTTGGTGGACAGTTGGGCTCATTGGCGTCGCCGCGGTTCTCAGCTTCATTATCGGTACGTTCCTAGGGGTGGTATTCGGCTGGACGCGCGGTTCGCGTGCGGACTCGATTATTCCCGTCGCCACCTTTTTACAGAGCGTGCCGTATTACTTCCTCGGCACCATTCTGATCATGATCTTCGCCGTTCACTTTCACGTCTTTCCGCTGCAGGACGCCTACGACCAGTACCTCACGCCGGGTTGGAATGGCACCTTTATCTGGAGTCTGATTCGTCACAGTCAGTTGCCTATCCTCTCGATTGTCCTATCCTCGTTGGCCGGTTGGATGCTCGGCATGCGCAACATGATGATTACGACGGTGGCGGAAGACTTCGTGCTGATGGCGGTCGCCAAGGGTTTGCCACGTCGGCGAGTCATTTTCCACGCCGCTCGTAACGCGATTTTGCCCTCGGTGGCCAACTTCGCCCTAGCCATTGGGTTGTTGGTCTCGGGCTCACTGTTGGTTGAGCAGATCTTCAACTACCCAGGCGTCGGTAATTTGCTCGTGCAGGCCGTTGGTAACGAGGACTATCCCCTGCTCCAGGGTATTTTCTTGTTGATTACCTTCACCGTGCTCGGTGCCAACTTCTTGGCCGACTTGCTGTACTACCTCCTTGACCCTCGGACCCGAACGGCGACGGCCCACTAATGAAATCAATCCAAATTCCTCGCTCACCTAAGGTGCTCATCGGCGTTGGCATTTTGCTGGTGTTTATCGTGCTGACGATTATTGGACCGTGGATCGCGCCCTATAACCCGAGTTCGAGTGCCTATATCCCCAACCTCCAGCCGTCCTGGCAGCACTGGCTGGGCACCACAACGTTGGGTCAGGATGTTCTCTCCCAGTTGCTCGTCGGTTGCCGAGCGACGATGGTGGTTGGCTTCATCGCTGGCTTCGTGGCCACCATCTTGTCAATTGTTGTCGGCCTCGCGGCCGGCTACATCGGTGGTCGTACCGACGAAGGTCTGTCGCTCCTGTCGAATGTGTTCCTGGCGATTCCTGGTCTGCCACTGCTGATTGTCATCAACAGCTACCTCCCCTCGGGGGAGCAGGCCAACCCACTCGTGGTTGGCCTCGTTATCGCGCTCACTGGCTGGGCCTGGGGTGCTCGCGTCTTGCGCGCCCAGACTATGTCGTTGCGCGATCGAGACTTCGTCGAAGCAGCTCGCATCATCGGTGAGAGTCGTTCGCGCATTATGTTCTCGGAAATCGGACCGAACCTGTTGCCGATTCTGGCCTCATCCCTCCTGTTCACCATCTTGTACTCCGTGGGTGTTTACACGACGCTGGCCTTCTTGGGCCTCACCAACGTGGCGACGTGGAACTGGGGCACGATGCTCTACTGGGCGCAGTCGAACAATGCCGCACTCGCGAATGAGTGGTGGTGGGTTGGCCCTCCCGGCATCGCGATTGCGTTGGTGGGTACGAGTCTCGCGCTCATCAACTTCGGTATTGACGAATTTATTAATCCTCGACTTCGCGCCGGTGGCCTCAGTGGTCGCCGTCGGCGCAAACTGGGTATTGCTCGCCGCCCCCGCCTCGGCTTCACGCCCGTTAATCGCCTGACGGTCTACCCAGAAATCAGTACCGTGCCAGCGACGAACGCAGAGGGAATTGCCCAATGACCGAACCGATCAACATTCTCGAAGTCAAGGACTTCAGTGTCAATTACGGGTACGGTGACGCATCGGTGCGTGCTGTGTCCGACGTGAGTTTCAACCTCGGTACGTCTCGCGTTTTAGGTGTCGCAGGAGAGAGCGGGTCGGGAAAGTCGACTCTGGTCTACGGTCTGACGCGCTTGCTTCGCGCCCCGGGTGTTATTTCCGGTGGTGACGTCATTTTGAATATCCCAACCGACAACGGTGTGCAGGCCTTTGACATGTTGGCCGCCACTGAGGACGACATTCGGTCAGTTCGGTGGAGCAATATTTCCATCGTGCTGCAGAGTGCGCTGAGTGCGCTCAACCCACTCCGTCGTATTGGTCGCGAGTTCGACGAAGTCTTCCGCACGCACGACAAGTCGATGTCCAAAGCGGATCGGAAGGCCCGTGCAGCTGAGTTGCTGGCGATGGTGGGCCTCGACGCCAATCGTTTAGACCGCTTCCCTCACGAGCTCTCCGGTGGTCAGCGTCAGCGCGTGATGATTGCGATGGCGCTCGCGCTTCGCCCGGAATTGGTCATTATGGACGAGCCCACCACGGCACTTGACGTGGTCACGCAACGCGAGATTGTGTCGGAGCTCTACGAGCTTCGCAAGAAGCTCGGGTTTGCCATGATCTTCATCACCCACGACCTCTCGCTGTTGGTCGAACTCGCCGACGAAATCATGGTGATGTACGCCGGGCACATTGTGGAGCGTGCCGTGGCCACGGAGCTCTACAACGCACCTCGTCACCCCTACACCCTCGGTCTGATGAACTCCTTCCCACCACTGCACGGTGAGCGTCAGGTGATGACCGGTATCCCCGGTTCGCCACCCGACTTGAAGGCGTTGCCAACCGGTTGCACGTTTAGTCCCCGATGCCCCTACGCGATGGATATCTGTCGTGAGAAGGTGCCTCCACAGTTGCCGCTCGACAACGGCACTCGTCTGGTCGCGTGCTGGTTGCACGAGCCTTCGGTGGGGGCCGCCGTCCCAGTGGAACTGTCAAAGAAGTTTGTCTCGAACGCTGGAGGTGCCCAATGAGCAATGTCATGAAGGGCGGCGTCCTCCTCGAGGCCAGGGGTCTTACCCGCCACTTCTCGGTTCGTGGTGACAGCGGTCTGTTCGCGAAGCGACGGACTGTTCGTGCCGTTGACGACGTCAACTTGAGTTTGCGGGCCGGCAACGTGCTCGCAGTTGTGGGTGAGAGTGGGTCCGGTAAGTCGGTACTCGCCCGCATGCTGTCGCGCATTGTGGCGCCCAGCGGTGGTGAACTACTCCTCAACGGTGAAACAGTTGACCTCAGGGCCCCACGCACGAAGGCCTACGCCAGTCAGGTGCAGCTCGTACTGCAGGACCCCTTCGCGGCAATCAACCCGGTGCATCGCATCATGCACTCCATCGAGCGAGCCCTGCTGTTGCACGGGACAACGAAGACCGATGTTCTGGCCAAGGCGCACGAAGTGCTCGAGAGCGTGTCGCTAACGCCGCCGCAGCAGTACCTCGACCGTTTCCCTCACGAGCTGTCGGGGGGTCAGTTGCAGCGCATCAATATTGCTCGCGGCCTTTCGGTGAATCCTCGTATTCTGCTGGCGGACGAGCCGATTTCGATGCTCGACGTGTCCGTTCGTTTGGGCGTTTTGAATTTGCTTCGTGAACTCTGCGACAACCGAAACTTGGCGATGATGTACATCACTCACGACATCGCCTCGGCCCGCTACATCGCCGATGAAACGGTCGTCATGTACGCCGGGCAGATCGTGGAACGCGCCCGCGACGCTTCGATTATCGACGCGCCGGTGCACCCCTACACCCAGTTGTTGGTCAATTCGGTGCCCGACCCCGAGAACCTCGAAAGTCGCCACGAAGCAACGGCCAAGGTCGGTGGATCGGCGGGCTTCAACTACGAGGGGTGTCGCTTCAGCCCTCGCTGCCCGCAGGCCATGGACATCTGCCATGGCAATCAACCTCCGGTGACAGAAGTTGCGGAAGGCCACTTCTCGCGTTGCTGGCTGCAGGCCGCGACAGAGCAGCGAGCAGCCGTGTCGATTACGACGAAGCCAGTGGCGTAAGTCACACCTATAATTACGAGTAGTACAGAAGAAAACTGCGAACTGATTCTCGCTGCGAGTTGCGACACCACGTTGGTGTGCAGTTCTGGCGGACTCGTGACGTTCGTTCAACCAAGGGGTGTTATGAAAAGAAAGATGTTTACGAGCGTCCTCGCCATGTCGACCATGGCTATTGGACTCGTGGGAGTCTCGAGCAGCCTGAGTGGTGCTATCTCGAATCCCACGATCCTCACCGAGGAGACCAACGTTGGCGTGACGTTTACGGACAACTTCAACCCCGCTGACTCACAGTCGACGAGTACGCAGATGGCGACCAACTCGCTGTCGTACGAGCCGCTGCTGCAGTTCAACGCCTTGAAGACTGGTCAGTTCTACCCTTGGCTGGCCACGAAGGAAACCTTCAACGCAACGGGACAGACGGTTACGTTCACGATGAACCCCAAGGCTGTGTGGAGTGACGGTACGCCTCTCACCGCGAAGGACGTTGCCAACGAGTTTAACGCCATCAGCACGAACCCAGGCTTGAATGTCTTTGGTGTGCCACAGCAGGCCCAGCCCGCGACGTCGTCCGGCAACACCGTGACTCTCACCTTTACTGGACCCCAGTTCTCGAACCGCGAAGCGCTTGGCGGCGTGCTGATTTTCCCCGTCGCAGGTGACGTGGTGGCGACCAAGCACCCTAACTCCGTGATTTCCAGCGGTACCGTGACCCTGCCCCACAACGACGTTGTCGGCAATGGCCCTTACTTGCCTACCAACTACAGCGGCCAGATGCTGACCTACACGGCGAGCCCCCACTGGTTAATCACCAAGAAGCCGTACGTCACTGGCGTCAATGTGCCGTACTTTGCCTCAAACCAGGCGGCCACGGAAGCGCTCGCATCGCACCAGTTGGACTGGGCCGGTAACGACATTCCCCAGATCCAGCAGACCTTCGTGAACGTTGACCCGAAGCACAACCACTTCTACTACCCACCAGGGTCCACGGTGACGTTGTGGTTCAACACCAGCCCCTCGGCCCCAGACGGCACGAAGGACTGCCTGGCGGACCCCAACTTCCGTTACGCCGTATCCATGGGCATCAACCGCAATCAGCTGGCCTCGATTGGTGAAACGGGCTTCGCATTGCCCGCTACCTCGAGCAGCGGCTTGTTGCCCACGCAGGTGCAGTACCAGGGCAAGTTCAAGAACGACCTCAACCTCAATGGCTGGACGTCCGGTCAGGTGGGCAAGTTCCTGAAGGCTCACGGCTACACGATTGACTCCAGTAACTACTTCCAGGTCACGAGTGCCGCGGCCCAGCAGGCGACTGGTCTCGGACCGAACACCGAGTGCACCTTCAATATTCAAGACCCCACCGGCTACTCGGACTACGCCGAAGACGAGCAGTTGATCTCGGCCAACCTCCAGGGTGACCACATCAACGTGAACACCATGGGCGTGACCACCGGTCAGTGGAACTCGAACGTGTACAACCACAACTTCGACGCCATCATTCACTGGGGCGCCGGTGGTTCGAACCCCTACACGCAGTTCGAAAACTGGATGGACGACGCCGCCAACACTGGTGGTTCGACCAACTACGGTCAGTTCAAGAGCCCAGCCGCGTTGGCTGCCCTCGTGGGCCTCGCTGCGAGTGCTCCCGGTACGTCCGCCTTCCAGAACTACGTGACGGAGCTCTCGACGATTATGTCGAAGCAGGTGCCAGCGGCACCATTGATCTACGGTCCGGACTGGGACGTCTATTCGACGCTCCGCTTCGACAACTGGGTCACGCCCAAGAACCAGTATGCCTACCCAGGCCCTGGTGGCAACAACGTCGCTTACGTCTTGACGCAGTTGGTCAAGTCGAAGGGCTAAGACGGCTCGCAATACTGCCAAAAAGGGGCAGCTCGTGCGTACGCACGGGCTACCCCTTTTTCTTTGGAAATTTAGGGTGAACGGTATACTTTGCTCTACGGGAACGCAGGGATTCTCCCTTTCCCTCGTGAGGAACACACTATGAAGAATCAGTCATTGCTGAAGCTGGCCCTCGCCGCCTCCACGTGTGTGGGTGTCGCGGTGGCCTCACTGCCATCGGGTGCCGCCACACCATCCAAGTACTACGGCTGCCTCGCCGCCGGTGCCTTGAAGAACATCAGCGTGTCTGCGCACGCGTGCGCGAAAGGCAGCAAGGCAGTATCGGGTTCCTTCGCTCACGCCAACTTCACTAACGCGAACTTCGCAAACGCCAACCTGGCCGGAGCCAACCTCTCCACGGCGAATCTCAATGGTGTGAGCTCCGGTCACATTGCGAGTAAGCCAGCGAGCCTCCCAGCGCACTGGCAGTTACTGAGCGGCTACCTGGTAGGCCCGGGGGCCAATTTGACGAGTGCCAACTTGGCCGGTATCGATCTGTCGAACACCAACCTGACCAACGCGGTGCTGTTCGGCGCGAATGTCACCGGCGCCAACTTCTCCGGCTCGAATCTACGGGGTGCAACATTCTTCAGTGCCAATCTGACCAACGCGAACTTCACGGGTGCGACGCTGATTGGTGTCTCGCTCTCCCGCGCGACGTTGGCCGGGACGAATTTCACCGGAGCTAATTTTAATGGGGTGATCTCGGCCTACGTGGCGGGCACACCTGGCACGCTCCCAACCAACTGGCAACTGGTGGACGGAAACTTCGAAGGCAATGTCGTCGCCTACCTTGTCGGACCAGGGGCCAGTATCGGCGGCGCGCAGCTCAAAGGATCCATCTTTTCCGGTGTGAACTTGAACGGTATTTACATGCCGGGTGCGAATTTGGTCGGAACCACCTTCGCTGGCGCCACTATTACGAACGCGGTCATGTCAGGGTCGAACTTCCAGAACGTTGACTTCTCGAACGCCAACATGACGGGTACCAACCTTTCAAACTCTGACTTCGAGGGCGCGAACTTCCTCAACGCCAACATGACGGGAGTGAACTTCAATGGTTCGCGCCTGTTGAGCGTTGCCAACGTCGCCACCGCTACCTTTACGAATGCGGTGTGTCCTGACGGTGTGAAGTTTGAGACGCTTGGTTCAAACTGTAAGTACTAACACGATCGGTGTTGCGACACGATGAGGCGGGCGCGGAAGCGCCCGCCTCTTTGTGTATGGAGACACAACGTTCGCGGGCGTGGCGGGAGATGGCTGATGGGTGAGCAGCAAGGCTTGCCAACTGGTTCGGCCCCCTGTGAGCGCTGTGACGACCTATCCCACAGGGTGTAGTGAGCGGTGCCGCTCTCCGTGCCCGTAAAGAGGAAGTGAAACGGGACAAAGAAAAACCCCCTCGCGGACTGTCGCCAGTCCGCGAGGGGGTTTCGTACTTCTGTGGAACTTAGTTGTTGACGTTCACGCCGGGGGTCACGTTACCGGAGATGGTTCCCTGACCCTGGTACTTGTAGTACTTGATCCAGTTGATGCGCATCGTGGCCGACGAGCCGTTAGGCGCGACTGGCGACGAAACGCCACCAATGGCGTCGTTCAGGATGATGAAGAACGGCTGGTTGAATGGCCAGTCACCACCGATGGAGCCAATGGCAGTGCCGGGACCGAAGGTCGCGGACTGTGTGCCAACCGTCTGCGTGATGTCCGTGGTCTTTGGGTTGTACGAGACGCGAGCCCAGGCCTTGCCGTCCAGGATGAAGGTGATCGAGTTCGGGACCCAGAGCACACCGTAGGTGTGCCAGCCGGACGTCATCTGCGTACCAGTGATGGGTGCAACCTGCGTCAGACCACTACCTTCAGCCCAGTCGGTGGCTGAACCGGGGATGTTCGAGTGAATCGTGGCTTGGTCCTGCTTGTTGCCCTGAAGTCCTTCAGCAATGTCGAGTTCACCACAGTAGGGCCAGCCGGTGTTGGTCTGTCCTGAGTTGAAGTCCTTGCCCATCATCCAGAAGGCCGGCCAGTTGAACGAACCGGTAGGCATCCAAATGCGAGCCTCCAGCTGGCCGTACTGGAAGTACACATTGTTTTCCGTCCAGATACGAGCACTGGTCCAGGTCTGACCCATGGGCTGCGAAGGCGCGGTGCAACCGACGGGGTCAGTGGCGACACAGTTCGCGATGATCTCCAAGTTGCCGTTGCCGTCTTCCTGAAGGTTGGCTGGTGAGTTGGTGTTGTTCTCAATTTCACCGGTGCCGTAGGTGCCGTAACCGGTCACGGGCGTCCAGATGGAGGTGTTCGGCGTGGTGCCCGCGGCGGCGGCAAAGTTCTCCTGCCAAATTGGCGTACCGGGGGTCGTGTCGAAGTTGGTGGTGGGAAGTGCGGCGGCCGCTGGCTTCGTGGTCGTGGTCGTTGGTGGGGTCACCTTTACGCCAGAGTTGTAGACATCCTTCGCCTTGGTGGTCTTGGTCGCCTTGATAACGATGCAGGTGTAGGTGTATCCCTTGTACGTCGTTGACAAGCCGGGGATGGCGCAGGTCAGGCCCTTAAGTGACGACGGTGCGGCACTCGCGGAGATCACGGATGACGTCGCTGCTACGAGAACAGCTGCGGCAATGGCAAAGTTTGTTTTTAGTCTCATGGCCCAAGTGTAGATGTTCTTTGCATTCGGGCACAGAAAAAATGCAATGAAATGGTCTGCTCCTGGGGACAACGTTGTCGCGTTGACTGGTGCGGCAACCTGGCGTTTTGTGGCCGACGTCAGGCGTTTAAACCGATGTCGCAATAGCGAAGTTTCGGTTATGGTTTCTCTAGTAGCGCACAGAAGTTGGGGTGACGTCTACGTCGACATCCACTAAGGGGAGAACCAGGTGAACAGTAAGTTCGTTTCGTCCATGGCCACCGCGCGTACCGCGGCATCGGCCTTCGTCTCGGGGCGTGGCCGCTCTCGAGGTGCGCGCATGGCCACCGTATCGCTAAGTGCCTCGTTGCTCCTCGCGATGGGTGTGACGTCAACCGCCGGCGCCGCCACGATGGCGCAGAAGGCGTTGAAGATTACCAACACCTCGGTGAGCGCAACCGTCGGTACCTCAGTCAAAGTCACCACCTCGGGTGGTTCTGGTACCGGAGCGCTGAAGTTCGTGGCCTCCGGTGCACACTGCACAATTTCGGCCGTCGGCTCCCTGAGTGCCAGTGCTGCGACGAGCTGCAAGGTCTCCGTCACGAAGGCTGCCTCCAAGGGTTACGCCGCCGCAACCGCAACCTCGAAGACCTTCGTCTTCACTGCGCCCGCTCCTTCGGTCAAGATTTCGAACAGCACGCTGACCGCCAAGGTGGGCGTCACGATTACCGTGACCGCTTCGGGCGGCTCGGGATCGAGTGCCTACAGCTTCGCCACCACTGGTGCCGTGTGCTCGATCAATCCAGTCACCGGTGTCCTTAACGCACTGGCGGTAGGTTCCTGCCCAGTCACCGCGACCAAGGGGAATGTCACCTCGCGGCCCGTCACCTTCACCTTCACTGAAGGCGACCAGCCCACGTTGGTGATTGGTAACGACACCACGACCGACAGCCTTGTCGGTACCGCGACCAACGTCTTCACGACAGGCGGTGCTGGTACGGGTGCGGTCTCCTTCACCGTGACCGGCACTGGTTGCACCATTGACGCGTCGGGTGCGCTGAACGATTCTGCTGCTGGTACCTGTGTGGTGACGGCCAAGAAGGCGTCCGATGGCAATTTCGCTGCCGCAACTTCAGCACCCGTGACCTTCACGTTCGTCGTACCTGGTCCCGACACCAAGGTGGAGAACCCCACGTTCACCAACCCTGACAAGGCCGTGCTGACGAGTGTCACCGGTACTGACGGAAGCCAGATTGACGACACCGTCAACGGTGACTCCTACTTCATCAACCAGTACTTCTCACCTTCGGACCACTGGTACATCAACTACTTCAACCCCGGTGCCACCGTGTCGTTGACGTGGACGGTGACTGGCTCCTACGGCCAGCCACTCGCCAACCAGACCGTCTCGCTGCAGGGCAACCTCGGCTACTCCTCGGCCAAGGGCATCACCTGGGCTGAGACCTCGCTGAACTCGTACCCCGGTACGGGCAGCGCCACGCCGCAGGGTTTCTTGCAGGGTAAGACCGACGCCAATGGTGTCGTGACCTTCACGCTGCACAACACCAACACCGTGCTGCAGGCCGGTACTCGTCCCGCCGACACCACCACTACTGGTGGGGCCGAGAAGAACGAGAACTCGAACCTCTACACCGACATGTTGCTCGAAGTCGGTGCCGACACCTACACCAGTGGAACGCCGAACCCGAAGGTCGTCTTGGCGACTGACCGTGTCGACTTCATCTTGATCCCCGCATCGGGCGCCCCTTCGGCGCCCCTGGCGGTAACCAACGCTGCGCTGACCGGTACCGCCGGCACGCCCGTGACGGTCACTGAAGCTGGCGGTACGGGCTCGGGAGCCGTGACCTTCTCGGTCACTGGCACCGGATGCACCATTGACGCCACCACGGGTGTCTTGAACGCCACTGGTGCGGGTTCCTGCGCCGTAACGGTGACCAAGGCTGGTTCACCCGCCGAGACCGCTACTGCGACCTTCGTGTTCGCTGCGGCGCCCACCGGCGAGAACCCCACGGTTGCCAACCCTGACGTGGCCACCCTGGTGTCCGTCACGGGCCAGGCTGGTTCGCAGATTGACGACACCGTCAACGGTGACGCGTACTTCATCAAGCAGTACTACAACGGCAACGACCACTGGTTCATCAACTACATCCACGCCGGTGCCACCATCGTGATGAAGTGGCACGTCAATGGATCGAACGGTCAGCCGTTGGCCAATGCTCCCGTGTCGCTGCAGAGCAACTTGGACTACGCAAACGCCAAGGGTGTCACCTGGGACGCGGCCGGCCTCAACGTCGGAAACGGTGGCGGCAACACCTCGACGCAGGGAAGCCTCGCTGGGACCACCGACGCGAACGGTGACGTGACCTTCACGTTGGTGAATAAGAACGCGTCAAGTGGTTCGGCTCCGGCAGACATCACGACGACCGCTGGTGTGAACAGCAACGAAGGCGCTTACCCGTGGACGGCAACACTGCTGCAGGTTGGTTCCGACGTCTACACCGGTGACCCCACCAAGACGGTCAACCAGGGTACCGACCGAGTCGACTTCATTGTCATTCCCTAACTAGTCCTCTACTGGACATCGTCGTACCGACGGCCCCGCTCCACACCAGTTCGCTGGCGAGGAGCGGGGCTCGTCGTTTAAGGGTGCCGTGATCGGGAATTTGATGGGCACCGACAACCTTCAGTAATTGCGAGTACCGTCGAGGTGCGCCTCTGGCGCACCTGACCGAAAGAGCATCGTGCCCGCAATTACCCCTAACTTCCTCTTCGCCACCGAGGCCCTCGAGGCAGCTGAGTACTACGTCTCACTATTCCCGAATTCGTCCATCACGTCGATCAACTACTACGGCGAGGGAGCCACCTTGCCGGCCGGGACGGCGCTGGCGGTCGACTTCGTTCTCGACGGTACGAACTTTACGGCGATCAACTGCGGCGTAAGCCAGCCGACCACCGATGGTGTGTCATTTCGGGTGGTGTGTCACGGGCAGGACGAAGTCGACCACTACTGGAGTGGGCTGACTGATGGCGGTTCCGAAGGACGTTGTGGTTGGCTGAGGGACCGCTTCGGTATGGCGTGGCAGGTGACGCCAGTTGAAATGGGTCAGTACCTAGGCGACCCGGATCCCCAGCGCGCCGCCGCCGCTATGGGCGCGATGATGACGATGACCAAGATTGACTTGAACGTTTTCGCCGCGTTGCAGAACGACTAGCGCCGCTCAATCGGAGCCTTAGCCCCAGGACTCGGCCTGCGCGGGGCGAGCGTCCAGGTTGAAGGCCGCGGCCGAGAAGACGAGGATCAGGATGAGCTGCGCCACGAGAGCGTGGCGGAAGCCGCCGGCAAACTGTCCGTTCGTGGTGTGACCAAAGAAGAGCGTACCGAAGACCGCGACGCCGGCCGAGGCGCCGATGGCCTGCACTGCGGTCAGTAATCCTGATCCCGAACCAATCTCGTCGTTGCTGATGGTCGTCAGAATGGTTTGGAAGAGGGCGGCGACAATAAGTCCGGTGCCGATACCCGAGATCGCCATACCTGGCACTAGGTGCCACACGGAGAAGTGGGTGACGTTACCCAATGAGACCCAGAGCAGTGCGGCCCCGACGAACTGAAACGCCGCACCCAGGTGGAGAGTCAAACGGCCAAGTTTTTCGTTCAAGACGGCGCCCGACAAGGTGCCGCCGACGGCGGTGCCAACCGCGATCGGAATGTTGGCAATAGCGGCCTGACTGGAACTGAAGTGCTCGCTGATTTGCAAGAAGAGGGTAATGATCAGGTACACGCCGGTGAAGCCCGCGAAGAAGAGGGCAATAAGGCCGGTGCCCACTAAGTACTGGCGGTTCTGCAGCAACGATGCTTTGACCAGTGGCGTCTTCGGGCCTCGCTCGACGGCAGCATCGCGTCGTTTGAAAAGGTAGAAGCCAATGGGTGAGCCCGCCAGGGACAGCCACGTCCACGGGGCCCAGTTATCAACGCGACCTTGAATGAGGGGAAGAATCAGGAGTACGGACGATACGGCAATAATGAGGGTACCGAAGATGTCAATGGTGATGGCCTTGTCACCGCTGCGTCGAGGCAGGATGAACCATCCGGCGACGACACCAATGATGCCGATAGGGACATTCACTAAGAAGACGTTGCGCCACGACCAGCCAAAGAAGTTGGCCTGAATAATGAAGCCGCCAATGATTGGCCCCAGGATGCCACCCAGACCGTAGATCGGACCAGAGACGGCGAAGGCCTGACCGAGCTCCTGGGGTGGAAATGATTCACGAATAAGACCGAGTCCCTGGGGCAGCAACATGGCACCGGCGACACCGAGGAGCAGTCGGAAGACAATGAGTTGGTTCGTGGTCTGAGAAACAGCGCACAGCACTGATGAGACGGTGAAACCGAACATGCCGAGGAGGAACGTGTTGCGGCGACCGTAGCGGTCGCCGAGTCGTCCACCCAAGATGAGACCCGTGCCGAGGGCGAGGGTGTAGCCGCCAATGACCCACTGCAGTGAGGAGGCCGACGCCCCAAGGTCGCGCTTGAGCGATGGGCCAGCAACGTTGACGATGGTGCCGTCGAGGAGGTCCATCACTTCGGCCATCATCATGATGGCGAGAATCCACCACCGACGGGGGTGTCCGAGTGTGGGTGCAGGAGAGGAGGGGTCGTAGGTCACCGCGCCATCATAGGGGGCCTGAAAAGGAGGTAGCCCCGAGACCTCTCTACACTTGAAGGCATGGAGAAGCTCTTCGCCATGCCGTTCGCGTCGGTCTATCCCGCCTATGTTGCCAAGCTCGTGCGCAAGGGGCGAACTGAGGCGGAAGTTCGCGACGTTGTGTGTTGGCTCACCGGATTTGATTCGCTCGCGCTCGACCATCACCTTGCAGCGCGAACGTCGCTCGAAGAATTCTTCGCCGCTGCGCACCTTAATCCGGCCGCTTCCCTGATTACTGGCACTATCTGTGGTGTTCGGATCGAGCACATCGACGGTCCACTCATGAAACAGATTCGCTACCTCGACAAACTGGTTGATGAAATCGCGAAGGGGCGTCCAATGACCAAGATCCTTCGCTCGACAGTGTCGGAGTAAGTTCGTCACTTATTCTGAGGTGGAGAAAGTGAAGGAAACAGTGTCGCAAGAGTGGTCAAAGCAGGGACCAGCCTCGTACTTTCCCTCGATCGAGAAGAAGTACGGCAAGAGCATTCGAGAGTGGCAGGACATCCTTGTGGCCTACGGTGACCAGAAGCACATGGCGCTCGTCGGACTTCTCAAGGCGGAACACGCCATGGGTCACGGTCACGCGAACGCCCTCGTGTACTGGACACTGCAGGGCAACGTCGCCGACTAGTACACCGCGATAACGTGAGCGCTAGCCCTCGGGGGCTTTGAATGCAACTTGGAACATTACTCGAGACCGTATTTTCAGAAAAAATGGCTGAGGTTGGTAGCCTCCCGCCGTATGGTCATGTCTAATTTTCATCTTGCGCAGGTGAACATTGCTCGTCTCATCGAGCCACTGGATTCTGAACGGCTGGCGGACTTTGTGGCTGCACTCGACCCAGTGAATGCCGCTGCGGATGCCGCTCCTGGCTTCGTTTGGCGCTTAAGGACAGAAGACGGGAACGCCACGGCGCTGTCGGCTTTTGACTGGGATCGCGATGGAAGTGTCGGTGTGTTGACCAACATGTCAGTGTGGGAGTCGCTGGAAGCCCTGAAGGATTTTGTGTACGGGCCGAAACATCGCGAAATAATCAGTGGTTTTTCAGAACCGCGGAGCAGATGACAGCGCTCTGGTGGATCCCCCGAGGTACCTACCCTTCGCTGGTTGATGCGGAAGAAAAAATTCGTAGCATTCGACAGAATGGATCGTCACCGATGGCCTTTGATTTCAAACGGCCGTACGCACCGACCGATTGACAAGAGGTGCCGGTCGCTCAAGAGGCGAGCTCGCCACTGTACGTGTGCCGCATTTGGCACTCCCAACGGGCTTCGAACTGGCACTGTCGTGGCGCTAAGTGAGCGTCCTGAGTAACTAGTGACAGAGGTCATCGGTGTCAAGGTGCTGATGCAAGCGCCCGTCCGTGAAGAGTCAGGTTCGCAGGCAAGGCTTCCGTGGCTTAAGGGGTAAAATGAAGGAGATGATTCCTCTCGTTGTGTCGATTCGCCCGCTGCACGAGCAGCAGAGCGACCTGCAGTACTGGCTATCAAAGAGCCCGTCAGAGCGCATCGCCGCCGTAGAAGTACTTCGACGTCAAATGATCGGAGAACCCAGTGGAACTGGATCAAGACTTCAACGAGTTTGTTCAATTACTACTCGCTAACAATGTTCGTTTTCTGATCATTGGGGGCTACGCCCTCGCCGCACACGGTGCCCCTCGTTATACCGGCGACCTCGACACGTGGCTCTGGGTCAACAGTGACAATGCTGACCGGATGCTCGCGGCACTCGATTCGTTTGGGTTCGGGTCACTCAACATCACCCGCGATGTTCTTCTCCTCCCCGATACCGTGATTCAGCTGGGATACCCACCACATCGAATCGACCTGCTCACGGGAATCGATGGCGTCAATTTTGATGACGCATGGAGCCGACGCGTGGAGTTTGTCATTGATGGTCGCCGCGTGCCCTTTATCAGTCGTGAGGACTTAATCACGAATAAGAAAGCGGTGGCTCGACCGCAGGACTTGGCCGATGTGGCCACACTCGAAGAGTAAGCGGCCGCCCACAGATTGTGGCACTCCCAACGG
>Ga0208741_10000102_pt1 | contig 45813 bp, 46 predicted proteins | sample CryBogCBE03Jun09_FD_184576 | JGI IMG/M metagenome (GOLD analysis project Ga0208741, IMG submission 184576) | Freshwater microbial communities from Crystal Bog, Wisconsin, USA - CBE03Jun09 (SPAdes) | ecosystem: Environmental > Aquatic > Freshwater > Lake | place: Crystal Bog, Wisconsin, USA...
CAAATAATAAGAACAATTTGGATCAAGCTGCAAAAGATTTTGCGACTGGTGGTTTTGCTGCCATTCAGGCTGGTGTCAATGCAGGAACATATACTGACCCATTATCACAAAACTTCCTTGTTGATTCTGGAAAGTATCCAAATGGTGTCTTCTTGTCATCATTAGATTTGTTCTTTGCAACTGCTGATGCAACAATACCTGTGTCTGTTCGTATTAGACCAACAGTCAATGGTTATCCTGATGCAGTCAATGATATTCCAGGTTCTATTGTTTGGTTGAATCCTTCTGCTATCAATTTACCTGCACCAAGTGCAATCACAAACTCAATTGGACCTGCAACAACATTTACATTTGCTCATCCAGTTTACTTGCAACCAGGCCAGTATTCAATTATGGTCTCATCTAATTCAAATGCATACACACTGTATGCTTCGAAATTAGGTCAAGTACAATACGGTACAACTAATGTGGTAAATGCATTGAATTATGCTGGTTCACTATTCAAATCACAAAACTCTTCTACATGGGTTGCTGCACCAAGTGAAACAATGTGTTTCAACTTGAAGATTTGTGACTTTGCTGGTGGTACACAAACATTTAATGTAACATCAAATAATTCACCGACTCCTGCCAAGTTTGATTACTTGCAACTAATGACATCTGACTTGTCGTTTACATCGTTAGACTCTATCAATTACAATGTACAAACAAAAGATTATGTGACATCTGCAACATTGTTGTCTAATGTTCTTGAAGGCCAAACACATCAGTTTGCAACAAGACAAGTACAAAGTTCTTCTGGTGATATTGTAATTAAACCAACAGTATCTAACGTTGACCGCTGGACATCTCCAGTGATTGACTTAGAACGTTTGAATACAATTTTGATACAAAACGTTATTACTCCTTACTATTCTGCTAACACAGTATCAGAATCTTTGGGTGGTTTCAATAACGGTGGTGCATCTGCAAGGTACATTACACGCCGTGTCACATTGAATAATAACTTTGTGTCTACTGGCTTGACTGTGTATTTGGATGTCAATCGTCAACCAGGAACATCAATTGAAGTATACTATAAAGTATTGAATCAAAATGATCCAAACAACTTTGACCTAAATCCATATGTGAAGATGAGTCCAATTTTGGCACCAGGCGCTGGTCTTGGAGTAACAGGTGCAACAGACTATACATCAGATACATATCAGGCATTGAACATTCAGTACCATGATTTGACAACTGGTGCATTGTACACCAACTTCAACGTGTTTGCAATTAAGGTAGTATTCTACTCAAGCAATCCGGCCATCGCACCAAGAATTAAAAACTTTAGGGCAATCGCAACAGCATGATGAACTTATATAAAGTAAAAGACCATCCTGATTTGGTTAAAGATATGAACAGCAAGGCTATATTGAATACAAACTATGCAGCCTTGTTGGAATATAAAAAGAAAAAACAGATGGAAGAAGAATTCAATTCATTGAAATCTGATGTTGAAGATATTAAGAAGATGCTTCAGGCATTGTTGAATAAATAAAACAGGCAATAGAAAAAGGCAAAAATGGCTAATTATTCTCAAGCGCAAGTATTTCCAATATTAAGTTACGCCAATACGTTCTCTGACATGATGCAGAGTATCAACTCATTGGTACAAGACAACAACGACCTTGCAGCTAACAACTTTACAAAGCCATCTGGAACATTATTTTTAGGTGATAGTACACTAGGTTTACAGGTTAATACTGCCGCCATTATTGCAGGTGCTTTCCAAGTTCAAGGTACTGGTTCTTCTGCATATGTACAAAACACATTACGTGTGGATGGTCAAACTAGTTTTACTAATACATCAATCAGTTTGTTGGCCAATGGTGCAATTCAGGCTTATGGTTCAAATCTAGGTCTTTATGTTGCCAATACTGCAACTATATCCGGCACTTTGAATCTAGGTACACTGGCAGTATCAGGAAATGCCAACGTGACAAGCAATCTTGTTGTATCTGGAATAACTACGGCTGCAAATGTAACTGCAAATAATATTTCTGTTGTTGCGGCATTGAATTCCGCTACACTAGGTGTATCAGGTCCATCGACTTTAGCCAATGCAATCATATCAGTTGAAACAGTTGGTACAAGTTCCATCACGACAGCAACAATTGGTTCTGAAACTGTTACCAATTCAAGCATCAACTATCTAGCTTCAGGTAATGTTGTGGTGTCTAATACGATAACTGCCAACGTAGTTACAGCGAACTCACAAATAACAGCAGGCAATTTAACTGTTAGTGGTACAACAACAGTCAATAACATTACCGCAACAGGTCAGTTCTCTGTTGGTGGTAACTTCGTCATCAATGGTACAACGGTATACAACAGCAATGTGTTTACTATCAATGCAGGTAGTTCGACTGCTGCTAATAGTATCTTCTCTGTCAATCGTGGCACTACAGGAACAAATGCAGTTCTCCGTTGGAATGAAAGTGGTAAATATTTTGATGTACTAGATGTTACAAGTAACACATACTATCAGATTACTACAGCTAAAACACCTACAAACATTACAATCAACGGAACAACTGGTACATCCACATCACTCAACGCAATATTTACTTTTGCAAGTAACAATGGTGTGGTTATTTCTGGTACATCTGCAAATACAATTTATATTAACTCTGCACAAGATTTAAGAACATCTGGTTCTCCAACACTTGCTGGTCTAACCTTGACTTCACCTTTGGCCATTGCAAGTGGCGGTACAGGTGGCACAACAGGTAATACCGCACTTGCAAGTTTGACACCAACAAATACTGTATCTGGTTATGTGCTGACATCAAATGGTAATAGTGGTTTCTATTGGTCTTCTGTGTATGCAAACTCAATTACATATACAGTCAACTCAAATCTACCTGCATCAGCAAGTAATGTACAGTCTGCTATTGATAGTACAGTTTCTAAATTGGTGACATACTATGCTAATACACAATTAGCAACTGTATTTGTAAACAATGTAAATGCAGCCACACCAGCAACAAATACATCTAATACTCAGGTTGCAACAACAGCATTCGTACAAAACCAGATTAACAATGGTAACACATACACAATGAGTGTGTCCGGTAATGCCGGTACAGTTACCAACGGAGTATATACGAATGGATCCTATGCGAATCCTAGTTGGATTACATCACTAGCCAATAGCAAGATAACAGGTCTTGCATCCTCAGCGACCACGGATACAACCAATGCATCCAATATATCATCTGGAACATTAAATGTAGGTAGATTACCAACGATTCCTACATCCTATATTAGTGGACTTGCCACATCGGCAACCACGGATACTACTAACGCATCAAATATTACCGCAGGAACTTTAGCTGCAGCGAGATTGCCTTATACCGTCAATCAAAGTCTTGGCACAAGTAGTGATGTACAACACAATTCATTAGGTGTTGGTACTGCTGGTTCAGGAACTACTGGTGAGATTCGTGCAACAAATAACATTACTGCATACTATTCTTCTGACAAGAAACTTAAAGAGAATATACAAGACATTACAAATGCTCTTGATGCAGTTGTTGCAATTGGTGGTAAGACATTCGATTGGACAGATGAGTACATTGAAGACCATGGCGGTGAAGACGGTTACTTTGTACAGAAAAAAGATTTTGGTGTTGTGGCGCAAGATGTACAACAAGTATTCCCATTGGCAGTACGTCAAAGAGATGATGGTATTCTTGCAGTAGACTATGAGAAGTTATGTGCTCTTGCCTTTGCAGCTATTAAAGAACTTAAATTTGAAATAGAACAATTAAAAGGTAAATAATGTCATTAACAAGAGTATCATCTGGATTGATATCAAATGTAGCAAATACTGCTATTGCCGGTAATATCATTTCAAGTCAAATTACATCTGTGGCTAATACACAGATTACTGGCAACATCATAAGTAATCAAATTACGTCTGTAGCTAATACACAAGTAACAGGATTAATCACATCAAGCCAAATTGCTACGGTCGCTAATACACAAGTAACAGGATTAATCACATCAAGCCAAATTGCTACGGTCGCTAATACACAGATTACCGGCACATTGACATCAAGCCAATTGTCAAGCACTACTGTAAGTTCTGGTACATATGGTGGTGCGTCAGTACATCCTGTAGTTACTGTTAATGCACAAGGACAAGTAACATTTGCAGGTAATGTAACGCCAAGTATTGCTACTTCTCAAATTACAGGAACATTGGGCATTTCTAACGGTGGTACCAACTCAACTGCAACACCAACTGCTGGTGGTGTTGGTTATGGTACAGGTTCAGCTCATGCTTATACTTGTGCAGGTCCGACTGGTTATTTCTTAAAGTCTAATGGTGCTTCGGCACCAACTTGGGTGTCAGCATTAGGTCCAACAGGACCAACTGGTCCAACAGGAGCTACTGGTAGTCCAGGTCCAACAGGAGCTACAGGTCCAACTGGTCCAACAGGAAGTCCAGGTCCAACAGGACCAACTGGTCCAACAGGCGGTCCTGGTCCTACTGGTCCATCAGGTTCTCCAGGACCTACAGGAGCTCCAGGTCTGATAACATTAATTGGTACAAAAACTTGCAGTCAACCAACATGGACTTGTTTAGGTAGTTATAACGGATTCATATTGAATTACACATACTCAAATTGTGGTTCTTCGGGTGTACAACTTGGTTACGGTTCAACTTTTATAACAAGTCATTACAGTTTTATAGGTGGTGGAGGTTATTGTACTTTAAACAACAGTAGAAGTGGTGGTTCTGGAACAGGTTATGCTTTAGGTTTTTCATCTTGTCATATTGGGCAAACATGTAAAGGAAGAAATGCAGGTTCTTTAATGATTAGTAGTGGTGCTTGTAATAATTGGGCTCAATTTTCTGGAAGTCTTGCATATTTTAATGCTGGTAGTAATGGTCCTTGTTGGCCTCCAAGAACAAAATGTTGTGCTGCTCCATGGTCTGGTTACTATTCTTATCCTAGGACTATGCAAGGTTATCAATTTACAGGAGTTGTTCCTACTTGCGGAAATAAGATATCTGCTATAAGATTTTCAAATTCAGTTAGTGGTTCTATGTCAGCTACTTTATACGGATTAACATAAATGAAATACAATATTCCTTCATTAAGTAACAAGGTTGTTGCTTATTTGTCAATTAATAAAATTAAAAGTTCTGATGCTGATTTTTCCACTGGTGCAATTGCAGGCGGAGAAGACCAGATAATAAAATGGAATGACAACCTTGGACCAAAACCAACGCAAGCTCAATTAGATGCTGCATGGGAACAACAATCGGTATTATTGGCATGGCTAGATTTTCGAAATCAAAGGTTTAATTTATTAAAAGATTGTGACTGGACACAAACTACAGATTACAATGGTTCTAATAAAGCGGCATGGGCAACTTATCGCCAAGCTTTAAGGGATATACCACAGAACCAAACTGATCCCAATAATATCGTATGGCCGACACCGCCAAATTAAGGAAATAAAAAATGTCAATAACAAAAATAACTAGTTTTTTATTAGCTAATACCGGTGTAACTTCTGGTACATATGGCGGTGCATCAGTAGTTCCTGTAGTTATTGTTAACTCTGAAGGCCAAATTACTTCTGCGGCTAATGCAACAGTGAGTGTTGCTAATACTCAGATTACTGGTAATATTATATCGAGTCAAATTGCTCCAACAACTGTGACTCCTGGAACTTATGGTGGTTCAACACAAATACCAGTAGTTGTGGTTGACCAACAGGGTAGAATTACATCAGCAGCTAACACGGCTGTATCAACAACAATCACTTTATCTGGTACAAGTGGATCAGGTTCAGTTTCTGGTGGTGGTACATTATCATTTAGCGGAGCAAATGGTGTTACAGCAACTGTTTCCAGTTCTACAATCACTATTTCTACACCACAAAATTTACAAACTACATCTTCACCAACTTTTGCTTCAATATCAACTACAGGTGATGTTAATGTTTCAGGTAATTTAACTGTATCGGGTGCTTACACTTACACCAACACTGCTATTTTCCAATCAGTAGATTCATTGATTGAATTGGCGGCCAATAATACTGGTGATGCTATTGACATTGGTTTTTATGGACAATATAATTCATCAAGTTATGCTGGATTGGTAAGAAGTGCTGGTGGTACTTTTGTATTATTTAAAGGTCTATCATCACCATCAGCAAATACTTTTGGTGCAATAAGTTTAGGTAACTACGGAACACTCAGAGCTAACGTTACTGGTGGTACTGTATCATCTTTAGCTTCGCCAATTGCAATTGCAGATGGTGGAACAAACTCAACAGCAACACCAACTGCTGGCGGTATTGGTTATGGAACAGGTACTGCTCATGCATATACAGCTGCAGGAACTTGTGGTTATTATTTAAGATCCAATGGTTCTTCTGCACCAACATGGGTATCAGCTTTAGGTCCTACTGGTCCAACTGGACCTACAGGACCTACTGGTAGTGCAGCTACTGTTTCAGTTGGTTCTACTACTACTGGACCAGCTGGTTCTCCAGCAAGTGTTACAAATAGTGGTACATCTTCAGCAGCGGTATTTAACTTTACTGTACCACAAGGTGCTACTGGTCCTACTGGTAGTCCAGGTCCAACAGGAGCTACAGGTCCAACTGGTCCAACAGGAAGTCCAGGTCCAACTGGTCCAACAGGAAGTCCAGGTCCAACAGGACCTACTGGTAGTCCTGGAGCAACTGGACCTACAGGTCCAACTGGTCCTACAGGAACGTTCTCATCAGGATCATCATATAGTATGGTCGCTTTAGGCGTTAATACACCAGCAGGTCCAACAGGTACTATTCGTGCAACTTGTAATATTACTGCTGGTTATTCTGATGACAGACTTAAAACAAGAACTGGTCCAATTGCAAATGCATTGTGTAAAGTAAATAATATCAATGGTTTCTACTATGTTCCAAATTCTACCGCAGTTGGTTTAGGTTATCCAGAAAGACAACAAGTCGGTTTGTCTGCACAAGAAGTACAACGTGTTATGCCAGAGGTTGTGGTTTCTGCACCAATTAGTGACGATTATCTTACAATTCAATATGAAAAGTTAACGCCATTATTGATTGAAGCTATCAAAGAATTAAACGAGAAGGTTGATAATCTTCGAGGTGTATAATGACACTGGCGGAGTTCGTATTGTATGGCCAGGAAGTTCTAGAACATTCCCAACAACTGATGTGAGTTCACCATAGAATCTTCATTTAAACATGGTATAAATATCCTGTAGCATACATCTATAGGACAACATCATGCCAGCAGCCTACGCAGATATTTACCTTGACCAAGGATCAACATTCAACTCCCAAACAACATTGGCCGACCTTTATGGTAACGGTTACAACTTGACCGGATTCACAGTTGCTGCACAGGCCAAGAAATCTTATTACTCCAGTAATGTATTCATAAATTTTACAACAACTATTGTAGATGCTAACAACGGAATCATACAATTGAGTCTGTCTGCTGCCAATTCAGCTAATGTTCCTGCAGGTAAATTAGTTTATGATATCACAGTAAAAAATTCTGCCAATGTAATCACAAGAGTTGTAGAAGGTCAAATCTTTGTTAATCCTGGTGTCACTGGTGTAACAACATCATATGGTTCGGAAGTATAATGGCAGTAGTAACGGTAAATCCCAATCAGAATATTAATGTTACAGGCACAACAACCTTTGTTGGGTCTTCTTGCATATCGGTTCAATTAGCTGAGATTAGTGCAGAGGCAAATCTTGCCTCGTGTACTGCAAATACAGCATATAACCTTGCAAATGGTATTAGTGCAACGGCCAATACAGCACTTGGTGCTGCAACGTATGCTTCTTGCCTTGCCAATACTTCATATTCTTTAGCAAGTAGTGTTAGTGGTACTGCCAATTCTGCATTGATTGCGGCTAACGCAGCCTCAAGTTTGGCATATGGCGCATCTACAAATGCTAATGCAGCCTTATCACAAGTCACATTTGCATACAACCAAGCCAACGCAGCCTTTGTTCAAGCAAATGCAGCCTTCAATCAGGCAAATTCTGGTTCTGCGGCCACATCTGCATTCAATCAGGCGAATGCAGCCTTTGCACAGGCCAACGCAGCCTTTTTACAGGCTAATACACCAAGTTATGTTGCAAATTCTGCGGCACAATATGCCAATGCAGCTTTCATACAGGCGAATGCGGCCTTTGTTCAGGCAAATAGTGTTTATGCCGTTGCTAATAATTTAGTAGGTATTCAGTTAACACAAAATACAAACATTACAGCTGCCAGTTCTTATGCTAATAGTGCTTTCATAGCAGCCAATTCAGCTGGTGCATATGCCAACTCTTCTTATATTCAAGCAAATTTAGCCTTTACAGAAGCAAATTCTGCGGCCATATATGCTAACGGTGCTTATGCAGCTGCAAATGCAGCCTTCAATGCAGCTAATAATTCAAGTTCAGCAGGTTTAGCCTATAATCAGGCCAATGCGGCCTTTGCTCAAGCGAATGCATCTTATGCTGAAGCAAACAGTATATACACAATTGCAAACAATTTAATTGGTATTGAGTTAACACAAAATACAAATATTACGGCTGCAAGTTCTTACGCTAACGGTGCTTTTGCTCAGGCCAACGCAGCCTATGCATATGCAAATACGATTAGTGGCGGTTCTGCAATTGATAATGTGGCAAGAACTCAGGCCAATACGGCTCTAACGATAGCTAATGCAGCCTTTGCACAAGCTAATGCAGCTTACGCCTATGCTAATACGTTAAGTGGTGGCGGTTCTTCTACTGGTAATACAATTACTTTAGGTTCAAATACTGCTGGTCTTTTGGTAAGTAATGCTGTATCATTGACTACTTCTACAACAGTCACGAACGGTATTGCATTATTAAATCAGATTCTAGGTAAATTGGTACCAAATTCTCCTGCTACATTCCCTTCAACATATGGTACTATAACTATCAACAGTTTGGTTGGTCCATATCGTATGACTAACTTCACACAACAAGATAATACAGGAACAGGTACTGCCAGTGTTGCAGGTGGTACATCAGTTAGTATATTAAGAACTTCTTCTTATACCACATCATCTGTTTTGTTAATCAATTCACAAGTTGGTGATGTACTAACTGTAACTAAGAACGCTGCACCATCTGGTACTCGTACAATCACTGCTGCAGCCAATGGCGCTCAGTACAACACAGGTACATATGGTGATTTGCGTATCATTTCAAATGCTGATTATGCATCTATTGGTGCAATAAGTTATGCAAACTTTTGGTATTTTGCGAATGTAAATGCAACAGGTACAGTTGCCAATGGTTGGAACAATATTTCTATTACTGATACGGATGGTTCTCCAACATCTAATGCAACATGGTACTATGATAACAATTCACCTGGTACTCCAACATTTAGTAGTCTGTCTATTGTTCCAAATTCTGTTTCATTGACATACTCAAGTACAGTACCACATTACAACAGTTCAACAACATTCTTAATTGGTGCAAATGTTTCTAAGTTAAGTGGTGATACATTCCCAGCATCAAATACATTTATGACTGGCTCTGCTGGTGGTGCATTTGGTACACCTGCAAGTAACACATATGCGGCTGTAGGTATTACATACCCATTGGCTAGAAACCTTTATGTGTCAAGTGGTTCTGTGACTGTTAACACATCAGCATCAATCATTTCTGGATTTAGTTCTAGTTCAACTGGTCCTTCTATAACAATTGACAATAGTTATGCAACAGGTACACAATCGTTTACAACAACATTGGCCAATACCATATTGTACAAGACTGGTACTTCAAGTTCAATGGAAGAAACAGGATTTATTGCATCTGGTTTTGGTACTGCTGTAGGTTCTGGTAATGCTGTACGTATTGTAAACTATGACGGCGGTACTGCAAATGATACACCAGCATTTACTGCTGGTCAAACTGCATTTAATTCACAAACAGGTACATTCTACACAACAGATGCTACAGTTGTTGCGGCAGTTCTTAAAAATGATACGACAAATTATAGTGTAAATTATTTACCACCAGGTCCAAATTTAAGTAGTCAAGGAAGTGTGCAATATATAACACTTAGAATGACCAGAACTTCTGTAAGTAAATTCAGTATCAACTATACAACATCAACAGGCATTGGAGGCATCTGGTGTGCTATGCCTGGACAAACATCATACGGTCCATTGAATAATTGGTACAGTATGACAGTAGATAATAGTATAGCAGGAGGTTGTGCTTTGGGTGGTAACCTTGTTCCTTCTTCTACAGGTTCTAAAACTTACAACTGTCAGTTTGCTGGTTTGAATAGTTCAAATGCAACTAATAATGAGATATTGGTTAGAATTCGTTTGAACGCTGGACAATCGATTACTGCTTTATCATTTGCAGCTTCTACGGTATAAAGAGACATAAATGGCAATTTCCACATCCCAATACATTGACCTCTTATATAAGAAACTCCTAGGAGTTGATAAGACAGACTTGCCAACCAACAAGAGTGCGGCAGGTGAAACTATTCCTAGTCCATTGATGTTGCGTGGTGACATTGTTTGGAAACAATCAGACCAAATTCCATCTACAGCTGCAGCAGTCACAGGTATCGTACAGGCTAACACAGGATCTTTATCCATACAGACAACAGCAGATAACACTACTACTGCTATCGGTGGTGTTTATCCTACGTGGAAGACTGGCCTAACAAACTGGATTCCTCCAGAGTTTGACTCCGTAAACCTATCAAATACTTATCGTGTTCAGGTTTATTATGGTGCCTCTGGTATTAATCCTGTGGCAAATGGTACTCAAATATATGCCGATGGTAGTGGAGGTACTGGAGAATGGTACTTTGACTATAAGGCAGGCACATTAAACTTCATTGGTGGTACGATACCATCTGGTATGACAGGCAGTAGTGTCATATACATATCAGGTTACAGATATATTGGCCAAATTGGAACAAACTATTTGATTGCCAATACAGGTCCACAAACACTTTCAGGTAATGTAGCCATATCAAACACAACTCCATCTACATCCAACACAACTGGCGCATTGACCATTTCAGGTGGATTAGGAGTTACAGGTAATGTTTATATCGACAGTATTAACATTACTTCAAATAATGTAACAGCAAACGCAATCACAGTCGATGCAGGAACATTTTAATTATGGCTTTCAATAAATAGAACATAACAATTATAATAAGAGGACCAAAAAATGGCCATTTCCAATACAAGTATTCTAATTAAGCGTTCAACGGCTACAGGAACGCCAAGTACGCTTAAGGCAGGTGAGTTAGCATACTCATACTTATCAAATACCATTTTTATTGGTAATTCAACTGGTACAGGTGTTGTAAACGTAGGTGGCCAATACTATACCACTCAAATCGACAATGCAACCAGTGCAAATACACCAGGCACAATCGTTAAACGTGACGCATCTGGTAATATTTCGGTTGGTTATATTACTGCTGCAGGCATTACTGTAGGTAGTTTGATTGCAAACTCTGCAAATTCATTATCACAAACAACATATTTTGGTGCATATGGTGATGCTACTGCGGCCAATGTATCATTCAACGGTACTGCCAACGTTGAATTGAATGTTATTTTAGCAACAGTTAACTCAAACATTGGTACATACGGCAACACAACAACCATTCCATCAATTACAGTTGATGCAAAAGGTCGTATCACAGCCATTTCAAATAACACAATTGCAACATCGTTTACTGTATCAGGTAATACAGGTTCTGGTTCACAATCTGGTGGCGGTACATTAACAATCGAAGGCAATGGTACTGGTATCAATACTACTGTGACAGGTTCTGGTGGTTCAGAAACAGTTTTAATTGGTACAGACAATACAGTTCTACGTTCTAATACTTCTAGTATTGGTCTACAAACAATTGGAACAGATGTTCAGATTTCTGGTAACTTGATTGTTACAGGTACTGCAACATATGTTAACACATCTATTTCACAGACCAACGATTCATTGATTGAATTGGCTGCCAACAATAGTGTTGGTGACGTAATTGATATTGGTTTTTATGGTTTGTATAACAATGGTTCAACAAATAATATCACTGGTTTGGTCCGTGATGCAGGTTCTAAGAACTATTATTTGTTTGCAAACATCATTTCGACCGCTGCAACTACAGCAAACACATTAAGTAACAACTACTTTACGCAGGCAAATACTGCCACGTTGTATACAAATATCAATTCGTATCAAGTAACTGGTGCTACAGCCAATATTACTAATGCAACAATTGGTACACTATCATTAACTAATGCATTAGCAGTTGGCCAAGGTGGTACAGGACAGACATCATTCACTTCAGATGGTATCATTTACGGAAATGGTTCTGGTGGATTGGGTGTGACCGCTGCAGCAGGTTCTTCGGATCAAACATGGTCTAACCAAATACTAACAGTAACTAACGCTGGTGTTCCAGTATGGTCATCAACAATGGATGGAGGCTCATTCTAAATACTACATTATGTTATAAAAGGAGTTTGAAATGAGTGAGAAGTATGTAAACTACTATATCGAATTGATGACTAACACAATGCATGATGCTGTGTTAAGAAACGTTTCGTTACAAACCAATTTGAGAATCAGTGAAGAAGTTATCAAAGAACAGAATGAAAAGATACAAGAATTGGAATCAATTGTAGAAAATTTGAAGTCTGAAACAATTGGTGATTTGCAAGATGAACTTGAAGAATTGAAAGCTATGCGAAGTCAGTATGAAAATGTTAAGCACCAAGTACAACATTTGGACACATTTAGAAATGAATTGGTTAGAGAACGAGATGAACACCAAAAGACTCGTGTTGAATATGAAATTAAAATACAAGAGTTGACTAAACAACTTGAAGATTTGCAAACTCCTCCAAAGAAAAAGAAAAACATGAAGTTGGATAAAACCACTATGATAGTAACTTCAACAGACGATGGCGGAACATTTTAATAAATGGCAATTGCAAACACAGTAATACAGCTAAAAAAATCTGGCGTATCAGGTAATGTACCATCGACACTAAACTATGGTGAGTTGGCGCTTAACTATTACGATGGAAAGCTGTACTATAAAAATGCGTCTGGTACAATCACTTACATAGCAAGTGGCGGTTCTTCAGCCAATTCGTTTGCCACAATGAACATTGCAGGTTCATTGATACTTGCAACATCAGCTACAGATACATTAAGTTTTACGGCAAAAAATGGTATTAGTATATCTGCTAATACCACAAGTAAAACTATTATATTAGACGATAGTATTACATTTGCAGTAGCTAATTCAAAGACTCAAACATACTATCAGAATACTGCACCATCATCACCAAATTCAAATGATTTATGGTTGCACTCTGATACAGGTGTGATGTATGAGAACTATGGTAATACATCTAATCCTATATGGGCAGAATTTGGACCAACAACATTAGTATCTAATAACGCCACTTTATCCACATTCAATAGTGTAAGTTCAAATACAATCTATGATAAAGGTGTAGAAGTATTAACATACGCCAATAGTATTTTTGTACAGGCAAATTCAGCATACAATCAAGCAAATTCTTCAAATGTATTGGCACAAGCAGCATACAATTATGCCAATACTGCAATAACAACTTCTGGTGGTTCAATCACTGGTCGTTTAAATGTTACTTATCAACCTGCAAGTACAATAGGCACAGCAGTTAATATTACTGCAGCTAATACGATTGGTGGTACTGGTTACGCAGATGTATTGAAATTCACAAATAGTTCTGTTGGTGCAACAAACGCAAACAAAACGATTCGATTAGATAGTGTCGGCAACTTGCAGGTTGTAAATAGTGCATATCTAATAACATCAATGTCTTTGAGTGATGCGGGAGATTTGACACTTGCAGGTAATACAACAACAAACGGTATTGCTGCTGGTTATGCACCAAACCGTCCAGCATTTTGCGTAAGAGGTAATGGTGGCTCAATTGCCGCTACAACCACACTAACCAACAGCAATTGGACTATTGAATATAATCAAGGAAGTTATTTAAACGGTTCAACAGGCATATTTACAGCACCCGTTGCAGGTTTATATCAAGTTAATTTAGTGATTAGAACATATAATAATAGTTCAAGTGGTATTGCTCAAGCCTTAGTTAGAAAAACTGCTGCAATTGGTGGTGGGACAACAACTTCTATTATGGTTGAATTTGGTCCAAACACTTCAATGAACCATGCCGGTGGCGCCAACATTGTGAAACTAGCGGTAGGCGATACACTACAATTAATTGCAAGTACTGGTACAATCATATTTGACAGCAACGACAACTGGTCTTTGGCGTACATAGGATAATAAATGGCATTAAGTTTTCCATCATCACCATCCACAGGACAAACCTATTCCGTAGGGTCTAAGACATGGGCTTGGAATGGTTACGCATGGGATTTACAGACAGCTAGTGCCACTTCTTACATTGGCACCAACGGAACAACAGCTACACCTGCTAATAGTTCTATTACTTTTGCTAGTAATAATGGTGTCACAATTACTGGAACAGGTAATACAATTACCATCAGTTCAAATCAAGATTTAAGGCCAACGGCTTCTCCTTCTTTTTCCGCTGTAAGTAGTAATTCTATAAATATTGGTGCCGGAAGTATTGTTAATATGACTTCAAACGTATTAACAACTGGTTCAACATCTCAGACCATTATAGATTCTTTTCCAACATCTGCTTTCAGGTGTGCAAAGTATATGGTGGAACTAATTTCAGGAACAGTTTATCACATGATTGAGTTAAATGTCATACATGATGGAACAACTGGTGATATAGCACAATATGGCGAAGTCATTATTGGCTATACTTTGGGTACCTTTGACGTAAATATAACTTCAGGTAGTTTGAATTTATTAATGACGCCTACTAATTCCGCAACAAATGTTAGACTTGTTCGTACCGCATTGACTGCTTCTTAACTAAATATAAAATAATAATAAAAGGGATATCAAATGACCGCATCAGTCCAAGCAAATTTTGTCGTTAAGAACGGCCTAACAGTTGGCAATACAGCAGTATTTGCCGCAAACGGTACGTTCATCAGTAACCTGACAAGTACAGGTGTCGCATCAGGTACATACGGCGGATCTTCACAGATTCCTGTTATTACTGTTGGTGCTGATGGTCGATTATCTACCGCTGCAAACGTTTCTATTAATATACCATCAGGTACATTAGTATATGCCAACTCAGGACAGTTGACATCCAACTCAGTTTCGGGTACTGGTAATGTATTACTAGGCTTGGCCACTACGGGTGTTTCTGCTGGTTACTATGGTGGTATTACTTCTTATCCAGCAATTAGTGTTGACCAATATGGTCGTATCACTTCTGTTGTCAACGTTGCATCAAGTTCAAGTAATACTGCAATTTTCACAAACGTAGATGAATTTACTGCAAATGGTACAGGTACTACTTTTGTATTAACTGCAACACCATTTAATGCAAACAATGTATTAATTAACATCAACGGTGTTACACAACAAAAACCAACATTTACATTGTCTGGTTCTACAATTATTTTGACTGAACCACCTGCAAACGGTGCAACAGTTGAAGTTGCTTATAGCTTTAACGCTAATAATTTGTTGTTGGTTGCAAATACAACAGTAACTCCTGGTACATACGGTGGTTCTACAAACATTCCAGTTCTTGTAGTTAATCAATATGGCCAAGTAACTTCCGCTTCTAATACATCAATTTATGTTCCACCGGGTACAGCAGTATTTGCTAACTCTGGTCAATTAACATCTAATTCTGCATCAGGTACAGGTAACGTATTACTAGGACTTGCAACAGTTGGTACAGCAGGAACATATGCAAATGCAAATACAGTTGCAGTTATTACTACGGATGCATATGGTAGAGTATCTGCTGTAACAAATACAGCAATTCAAATTGCTATTGCACAAGTAACAGGTCTTCAAGGTGTAACAGATACACAAAATACAAACACTACTGCTGCTGGTTCATATGCAAATAGTGCCTTTGTGGCAGCCAATTCAGCTGGTGCTTACGCTAACAGTGCTTTTGCAGCTGCTAATGCATCATTTGGACAGGCAAATTCTGCCGCATCGTATGCCAACTCAGCATTTAGTACCGCAAACGCTGCTGGTTCTTATGCTAACTCTGCATTTACCGCTGCGAATTCAGCAGGTTCTTATGCCAACTCAGCATTTGGTGTTGCCAACTCTGCAAGCATTTATGCAAACGGTGCGTTTGTACAGGCCAATGCGGCCTTCACAACTGCTAACTCAGCAGGTGTATATGCAAACGGTGCTTATGGTGCTGCTAATGCAGCTTTTGGTGCTGCAAATAGTGCAGGTTCATACGCCAATTCAGCATTCACCGCTGCTAATAGTAAATTCTCATCTTCTGGTGGTACAATTTCTGGTAACGTTACTATCTCTGGTTCATTGAGTGTTACAGGCAACATTACATATACTGGTAACGTTATTAATCAAACTATTACTGGTAATACTGGTGAATTCTTTGGTACAAGTTCAAATGGTTTTGGTGCTTTGTATGCTGGTGTTCCAACAGGATTCACTTTTGAACCACAAACAATTATCCAATCAACAGGTAATTATGGTGATTATGTACAAATAAACTTACAAAACCTTAATAACGGTGCAAATGCAACGGCCGACTATACTGCAACATCAGATAATGGTACTGCAAATGACGGTTACATTGATATGGGTATTACGAGTTCTGCATACTCAAATCCTTTGTATTCTTTATTTGGACCAAATGATGGTTACTTGTATGCTGCAGGTAATACAACAACTGGTGGTGGTAATTTAATATTATATACTGCAACACCAAAAGATATTATTTTTTCAGCAAACGGTGCTGCAACAGGCAATGAAATTGCTCGTTTCAAATACAATACTGGTTTAGTACTAAAATCATTACCAATCACATTTGCTGATGGTACAACACAAAATACGGCAGCTGCATCTTTTGGATATTCAAATGTAATATTTGCAACGGCCAATTCGGCAGGTGTCTATGCGAATGGTGCTTATGCATCTTCTAATGCTGCTTTCTCAACTGCTAATAGTGCTGGTATATACGCTAACGGTGCTTTCATAGAAGCAAATTCTGCATTCGGTACTGCTAACTCCGCAGCATCTTATGCTAACTCAGCATTTGCAACTGCTAATAGTGCAGGCGTATATGCTAACGGTGCATATGCGGCCGCTAACGCTTCGTTTGGTGAAGCAAACTCCGCAGCATCTTATGCTAACTCAGCGTTTAGTACTGCCAACTCAGCAGGTTCTTATGCAAATGCGGCCTTCTTACAGGCTAATTCTGCATATGCTCACTCAAATACAACATCAAATACTTTTGTTGGTACAAACGGAACAACAGCCGCACCAACAAATAGTTCATTGACTTTTGCTAGTAACAATGGTATCACAATTACTGGTTCAGGTAATACAATTACCATCAGTTCAAATCAAGATTTAAGGCCAACAGCTTCACCATCATTTACTGCTCTAACAGTAAACACATTTACATATGTAACTTCTACAATCTATACAACTGGTAATGTATCACAAAATACAATCGACCAATTCTCAGTATCAACTTATAGAAGCGCTAAATACCAAGCACAGATGACATCAGGTTCAGCATATCATATGATTGAATTGAACGTTATTTCTGATGGTACAACTCCTTATCTTGCACAGTATGGTGAAATCTTTACAAGTGCTTCATTAGGAACATTTGACGTTTCAATTACAGGCGGTAATTTGTACTTGTTGTTCACACCAGCAAACGCAGTTACAACTGTTAAACTAATGAGAACCGCTATCACAGTATAGTATTTTTTTACAATTTGGTCGACAAGAGGATAGTGAATCTTGGCTAATACAACAAACTTTGTCGTTAAGAACGGCATCACGGTCGGTACTACTCCAGTAATTGCATCAAATGGCACATTTATTAGTGCTATTGCGAATACTGGAGTACAACCAGGCATCTATGGTAATACATCCTTAATACCTGTAATTACAGTTGGTGCAGATGGTCGTGTAACGGCCATCTCTAATACATCAGTAGCTACACCTGTAGCAACAGCTGCAATTATTTCAAACGTAGATACATTTACTGCTAATGGTACAGGACAGACTTTTGTTCTGTCACAAACACCATATAATATCAACTCAACCATTGTTAATATCAATGGTGCAACACAACTAAAATCTTCCTACACTTTATCAGGAAGTACAATCACGTTGTCTGAAGTGTTACCAAATGGTGCAAACGTTGAAGTTACAAGCATCTATAATGCAGCCAACACAGGTATAAATTCAGGTTCATTAGTCAGTACCGTAGATACATTTACTGCTAATGGTAATACAACAATCTTTACCTTATCGTCAGCACCTTTGACTTCTGGTTATACATCAGTCAATATTGATGGTATATCACAACAAAAATCCACATATACAGTATCGGGAAACGTAATCACGTTTTCTACAGCGCCACCAAATGGCACTAGTGTTGAAATTACCACCTTATCTTCATACACTGGTGCAGTAATTACATACAATGCATCAGGTACAAATGGTCAAGTGTTGACTATACAAAGTGGTGCAGCAACTTGGGCTGCACAAAGTTCTTTAAGTATTGCTAATACACAGATTACTGGTTTGATAACCTCAAGTCAAATTGCTACTGTAGCCAATACACAGATTACTGGAAATATAACTTCATCTCAACTTGCTGCCACTGGTACACAACCAGGAATATATGGTGGTGCATCACAAATTCCTGTAATTACAATTGGTGCAGATGGCCGTGTAACCACTTCAGCAAACATAACAGCAAATATATCAAATAGCCAAATTAGTGGTGGTACATCAGGTTACTTTTTACAATCTAATGGACCAGCAGCTGCCTCATGGGTATCAGCATTAGGTCCTACTGGACCAACAGGACCTACAGGTCCAACAGGTCCTACTGGTAGTCCAGGTCCAACAGGAGCTACAGGTCCAACTGGTCCAACAGGAAGTCCAGGTCCAACAGGTCCTACTGGTAGTGCATCTACTGTTTCAATTGGCTCTACAACTACTGGTTCAGCAGGTAGTCCAGCAAGTGTTACAAATAGTGGTACATCTTCAGCAGCGGTATTTAACTTTACTGTGCCACAAGGTGCTACTGGTCCAACAGGTAGTCCAGGTTCCACAGGACCTACTGGTAGTCCAGGTCCGACAGGACCTACTGGACCAACAGGTAGTCCTGGAGCAACTGGACCAACTGGACCAACTGGACCTACTGGACCAACAGGTACACCATCATCTACTTATGGTGCTGTAGGAAGTTATGTAATAGCAGGAATGTCAACTGCTGGATCTGATGGAGTAGTAGTAACTGTTGCCGCAGGAACTACAATTGCTGGTGCTTGTTTGAGATACACAAATCAAAATTATACTTGTTGTTCAAATCTAAGAGCTTTAAATTCAGCGCCTACCTACCAAGGCGGAGCAAGGCTGGCAACTTTTAACGACTGTCGGGGAAGTTCAATAGGTTTAACCGGAACATGGAGATCAGTTACGTATACTAGAAATTATTATGCATCGACTTACGCACCTCTAGCTTTACTTGTTCGTGTTTCTTAATTAATAGGATTTTAAAAATGTATACAGTAGAATCAATCACAGATATCGTTTATCGCACAGAAGATAAACAACACATTAATTGCAAAGTAAAGTTTGCTGAATTTAATGAAGTTCATCCATTCACCGCAAGCGCTACTGATCCAATGGATCATGGTGTAAGTATATACAATGACATCATTAGTGGTAAATACGGTCCAATTGGAGACTATGTTCCACCTCCGCCGCCAACTACTGAAGCTTTGTGGCGTAGAGTTCGTGACCGTAGAGATACACTTCTTACACAATCGGATATTTTAGTTTTACCAGACCGCTGGGCTTCATACACTTCAGAGAAACAAGCAGCTCTGTCCACATATCGCCAAGCGTTAAGGGATATACCTCAAACCCAAACAGATCCAGCCAATATTGTATGGCCAACCCTCCCTAACTAAAAAAGGATTTTATTATGAACGGTGAATGGTGTTATTTTAAAAATAGATTTTCAGTGGATACTTGTGAATACCTTATACAGGAAGGTTTAAAACTACCAAAAGAAGAAGCGAAAATAGGTGTGACTGCATCTAGTTTGAAAGTGGATGAAACTAGAAAATCAAGAATATCTTTTATACAAAAAAACAATCCAATATTTCAAAATGTGTTTGATGAGTTATGGAAAATGGCTATACAAGGTAACGATGACTTCTTCAATTTTCACCTGTCAAAACTAGATTACTTACAATTTGCCGAGTATGATTCTTCATATGAAGGCAATTACAAAAGACACCAAGATGTATTTTGGATAAACAATGATCCAAAGTATCATCGTAAGCTTACTTGTGTGATCCAATTAACCGATCCTTATAAATATGAGGGTGGAGATTTAGAAATATTTTCAAACAGCAAGATTGATGCGAATGAAATAAGAACGCAAGGAACTGCAATATTCTTTCCATCATTCACGGATCACCAAGCTAATCCTGTAACTAAAGGTACTCGATATTCTTTGACTGCATGGTTTGATGGACCGAAATGGCGATAACTAAAAAATAAAAAGGATAACAAATGGCACTTACAAGAGTTCTAAGCTCATTGCTTACAAATACTGCGGTATCAGCAGGCACATACGGTGGCGCTTCAGCAATTCCTGTAATTGCCGTAAATGCTGAAGGTCAAATTACCTCTGCATCTAATGTTGTGCCTTCTTTCTCTGCATCTTCTTCTGCGTTTGCTGTGACATTGCAAAATGCGGTAGAGACTGCAAACATTGTGGCTTCTGCGGTCAACTCTGCGGCTACTGCATACTTTAATACTGGTGCAGTTCAGTATTATACAACCAATGCAGGTGCAACATGGACACAGAACTTGACATATAGTTCTGGTACAACAATGGCTTCTGCACTAGCAGTTGGCCAATCAGCAACGATTGCAATTATGGTGACACAAGGTTCTTCTGGTGCATCTTATTATCCTACTGCGGTTAATATTGATGGTAGTACATCTGGTGTTACAACATATTGGCAAGGTGGTTCTGCACCAACTAAAGGTTATGCATCAGGCATTGACGTTTATACATATACAATTGTGAAGACAGCATCAACACCAACATATACGGTTCTAGCTTCACAGACTCAGTTCTAAGAGGTGGTGAATGCCACTCATTAATACTAGAGGCGCTGCTTCAATCAAAGGTTTTGGTTTTGCTGGATTTAGTCCAAAAGTACCAGGTGCTCCAACGTCAGTATCTGCGTCAGCTACAAGTTGTAGTGCTATATCTGTATCGTTTACGGCTCCTGCTTGTAACGGAGGTTTGAGTATTGATTATTATCAGGTTGTTTGTACATCTAGTGGTACTCATTCAGCCACAGGATCTAGTCCTATATCAGTAACAGGATTATGTGCATCAACATCTTATACATTCAAAGTAAGAGCTCATAATTCTATTGGTTATGGTTCTTATAGTTCTTCTACTGGCACAGCAACAACCAATGCAGCAACAGGATCAGTAGCATACACATCATCAGGTAGAAGTACTTTTGTTGTACCGTCAAGTGTAACTTCAATTTCAATTTTAGCTATTGGAAATGGCGGCCACGGAGCAAATCGTTTTAGTATTGTTTGTTGCGGACAAACATATACTTTTAGCGGAGGCGGCGGCAATGGAGGATCATTAGCATATAAAAATAATTATTCGGTAACACCGAGTAATTCACATCAAGTTTGCATTGTAGCACCAGGAGGTTGCAATTCTGGAGCATATCTTTATACTCCTTCTGGTCTTGGAGTTATAATTTATGCTCAATGTTATAACTCAAGTTCGTATGCTGGTTGTTCTTCTTCATTTGGAGGAGGTTTTGGTGGTATTGGCGGACAACAAACTGAATTAGCTGGATATCCAAAAATAGGTGGAGGTGGTGGCGCTGGTGCTGGTGGCTATGGAAGTCCAGGAACCAATAACGGAGGTAACTACGGATCACCGGGATGTGTAGGAACCTACGGTAGCGGTGGCGGAGGTGCAGCTGGTTCTAATTCGACACCCACTGGAGGAGGCGGAGGAGGAGGAGCCGGAATATATGGTTCAGGTTCTAACGGTACTGCTGGTTCATATCCATCTAGTAGTGGCGGCGGAGGATCAGGTGGATCATCAGGTAGTTCAGCAACAGGATGTAGCGGAGGAAATGGAGGCGCTTATGGTGGTGGTCCAGGAGGGTCTTCAGATTATGGCGGATCAAATGGTCTTGCAGGTGGAGGAGTAATTCGTATTGTTTGGCCAGGCACTTCTCGTCAATGGCCATCAACATCTGTAGGTTCGCCATAAATATTAGTTTTAAAGGAAATAAAAAAATGAAGTGTATTATTCAAGTAGATGAAACTGGTAACACAGTCAATCATCCAATTACTCTTAGTAATTTTGTGCAAGCCTTTCCAGATTTAGATATCTCTGGTGATACTGCACCTACAGGTTATGCATGGTTCACCAGAAAAGAACAGAACTCTGTTCTCAACGGAACTTATCCAACTGTTCGTCAAAAAGTTGTTACATCTTATGAAAAATCATCTGATGGTATCAACTATGAAGACACATTTACGATTGTTGATTTGACACAACCAGAAATTGATGCATTGATTCAAAATCTAAAAGATAATCCTCCTCCATTCATCAAATCATGGACATTAGAAACAGATACATATTTTTGGTTGCCACCAGTTGCAAGACCAACAGGTAAATATCGTTGGGATGAAGAAACTAAGGCATGGGTTGAATGTACTACTGATACCAAAACAATTACAGACTTCCCGACACCTGCTAAATTCCCATCACCATTGACGCCAGCAAGTGCTTTACAACCACCCTCTTCTAACACAGCAAATACAGGTACTTAAACATGAGATACGTTAAACACCAAGCAGATTTAAATTGGGTTCTTGTCACACCTGAAAGTGAAGACGATGCATATCTAAGAGAACATGGCATCTTTAAATTGATGGATCATGAAGAACCACATGAGTCATGGGACTTTACAAGATGGAGAACAATTGAGCATCTCACATTGCAACCAACTTTAAGAATTCTACATCGTACATATAACATGGTACCAATTGATGCATACGAACCAGAAAGACCAACTGTCATAGATCCTGCAACAGGTAATACAGCAACAAGTCTTACTTAAGGAGAAGGCGAATGCCTTTAATCAATACTAGAGGCGCTGCTTCAATCAAAGGATTTGGTTTTGCTGGTTTCTCACCAACAGTACCAGGTATGCCTACATCTGTATCAGCGACGGCTACAAGTTGTAGTTCTATATCGGTATCATTTACAACTCCTGCTTGTAACGGTGGTCTATCAATAGATTATTATCAAGCTGTTTGTACTGCTACGGGAACACATTCAGCAACAGGATCAAGTCCAATATCTATAACAGGTCTTTCTTCTAGCACATCATATACATTTCAGGTCAGAGCTCATAACTCATTAGGTTATGGATCTTATAGTTCAAGCACAGGTACAGCAACAACACAAGCAGTAACTGGTTCACAATCTTATACAACCTCTGGAACATATTCTTGGGTTGCACCAACTGGCGTAACTTCAGTTTCTACTGTTGTTGTTGGAGCACCAAACGCTAATTATTATGCAGGAGCTTTATCTTATAAAAATAATATTTCCGTTTCACCTGGATCTTCATATGGTGCAAAAGTAGGTCCTAGTGGTTGTCTTAGTTATTTTATAAACACAAGTACCGTATACGCATCCTGCGGAACAACTAGATTAGGAGATGGAGGCGGAAACGGAGGATATTCTGGCCATAATTATGGTGGAGGTTGTGTTGGCTACGGCGGAGGAGGAGCTGGTGGTTACTCTGGAAGTGGTGGTAGGAGTTATGGACCGAATGGTGCAGCCTCTGCGGCATCTGGCGGTGGCGGTGGTGGTGGCGGAGGTAGCACATCTTACTTTGGTACATGTTGTTGCGGAACTTATGTAGTGATTCCAAATTATGGTGCTGGAGGCGGAGGTGGTGTAGGAATCTTTGGCCAAGGTGCAAATGGTTCTCCAGGATGTAACGGTAATGGAAATGCAACTGGTGGTACAGGTGGAAGTGGCGGCGCTACTGGTGGAAGCGCTTCAGGTCGCAATTCTGGTGCAGGTGGAAATTACGGTGGAGCAAGAGGATACCTTTTAGGAAATACTCCTGCTGAAGGATCAGCAGCCATTCGTATAGTCTGGCCCGGAAATACCCGTACATTCCCATCAACATCAGTAGGAAGTCCATAATGAGAAATAGGAAAGATAGAAAATGCCATTAATTAATACTAGAGGTGCTGCTTCGATAAAAGGATTTGGTTTTGCTGGTTTTTCACCAACAGTACCAGCTGCACCAACTATCGGTGCAGCAACAGCAACTAGTGCAACAACAGCAACAATAGCATTTACTGCTGGTTGTTCCGGTGGTCTACCAATTACTGGTTATCAAGCCATATCATCACCAGGTTGTATTACTGCTACAGGTAGTTCCAGTCCTATTTCTTTTTCTGGTTTAACGCATAGCACATCTTACACATTTAAGGTGCGAGCTCAAAACTCATTAGGCTATGGACCTTATAGCAGCTCTAGTAGTAGCATTACAACAAATAATGTAGTGCCAAATGCACCCACTAGTGTGTCAGCAACTGCTACAAGTTGTTCGGCAATATCAGTATCATTTACTGGATCATCATGTAATGGTGGCGCTTCAATAGATTATTACCAAGTTGTATGTACTTCTTCCGGTAGTCATTCAGCAACTGGTTCTAGTCCCATTTCAATAACAGGTTTGTCTTCAAGTACATCATATACATTCCACGTAAGAGCACATAACTCAGTAGGTTATAGTTGTTATAGTTCTTCTACGGGTACAGCAACAACACAATCCGTATCATCATCTTCACTTTATACAGCAGGAAATTATACTTGGGTGGCACCAAGTTGTGTTTCTTCAGTTTCAGCGGTGGCTGTAAGGAATGGAGGCAGTTCAAGTGGAGGAACAGCCGGACAGTTAAGTTATAAAAATAATATTAGTGTAACTCCATCAGCATCATATTGTGTAACTGCTCAGAAGTGTAACTATTTTGGTTTTAAACGTTCTGGAACATATCTACTAACATCATGTGGATCAGTATCAGGAAGTACGACTCATTGTGGTGGTTCAAATCTGGGTTTTGGCGGCGGCGGAGGTGGAGCTGCAGGTTATAGTGGAAACGGAGGAAATGGGGGTTATTGTTACTCTTGCGGTTCTTCAGGTTCAGGGGGTGGCGCAGGAGGAGGAGGATCTGGAAGCGCACATAATGTTTATTGTCCATATCTTTGTTGTGGATCTGGAGGATATTATCCAGTTGTAGGATCTTCTGGTGGCGGTGGCGGTGGAACAGGCCTGTATGGCCAAGGATCAAGTGGATCAGGAGGTTCTCATTCTTGTTCTGGAGGCCGTGGAGGTTCCGGAGGTAGCGGAGGATGTTCAGGTGGTAACGGTTACGGAAATAATATATCTGGTGGTTGCGGTGGTTCGGGCGGTAGTTATGGCGGTTCAAACGGAGGTTCTTCAAATTATAGGTATACTACACCTAATAATGGAGGCGTTAGAATTATGTGGCCAGGAAGTTCACGTTCATTCCCATCAACAAGTGCAGGAAGTCCATAATCTCTTGTTGAATAAATAGGTTATAATAGGAGATTCTCGCATGGCTTCAGCACCAATTTTAAACAGACAAGACTTTACAAATTATTGTTTACGTAGGTTAGGTGCGCCAGTCATTGATATCAATGTTGACGAAGACCAAGTATCCGACCGTATTGATGATGCAATACAATACTGGCAAGATTACCATTTTGATGGCGCACAAAAGTTTTACTGGATCCATTACGTCACTGGCACAGATATTGCCAATCAATACCTAGATGCATCACAGGCTGTTGACCAAAACGGCAACAACGTAAGCATCCTTGGTATTACTCGTATCTTTCCTTTGACAGATTCTCAGGCAACCATCAATATGTTTGACCTAAGATACCAACTCCGCCTAAATGAATTGTATGACTTCACATCTGCATCCTACATCAATTATACCTTGACTCAACAACACTTGCGTTCTTTGGAACTCCAGTTCACTGGTGAAGTTCCTATTCGTTTTGTGCGTAATATGCAAAGACTCTACATTGATTGGGCATGGGGTGCAGGATACGAAGTAACTCCAGGCCAAGTTGTGGTGTCTGAATGTTATGGTGCAATTGATCCTAACACTTATCCTAACGTGTGGAATGACCGTTGGTTGAAAGAGTATGCCACAGCTCTCATTAAGAGGACTTGGGGGGAGAATATGAAAAAATTTGGTGGTCTACAATTACCAGGTGGTGTCACATTGAATGGTAAAGAAACATATGATGAAGCTATGGGTGAGATTGCCAGATTAGAAAAAGATATGATAGACAACTACGGTGGTCCATTAGAATGGTTCTTAAACTAACATGGCAACAAGTAACTATTTTAATCTGTATGGTTCTAGGCCAGACCAGAAAATCATCGAGGACTTGATAGTAGAATCCATAAAGATTATGGGTTTTGACTCATATTACCTTCCTAATGATAATGATGCAGCTCGGGACCTTCTTTATGGTGAAGATCCAACTAAGAAGTTTAACACAGCATTTCCATTAGAAATGTATCTCTCTAATGCCACAGAATACGGTGGCGATAAAGAGATGTTCACAAAGTTTGGCCTAGAGATTCGTAACCAAGTTTCTGTAATTGTATCGAAAAGAACATTTAGCCAAAGAGTACCACAAAACACATTTCAAAGACCACGTGAAGGTGATTTGATATATGTTCCGTTTCTCAATGGTCTAGGTGAGTTGTATGAGATTAAGTTTGTCAATCAGACTAAAGACTTTTTTCAATTAGGTAGAAAACTACCATACTTCTATGAGTTAGATTTGGAAAAATTCAAATATTCACAAGAGGTTATTTCTACTGGTATACGAGACATCGATGTTGTTGTTTACGATTCTGGTTATACAATACATTTAAACACTGGTGTTGGTTCAGGTACATACACACTACAAGAGTTGGTGTTTCAATCTCCTGATAATACATACGCAAATGCAACAGCAGTGGCCACAATTCAATCGTGGGTTCCATCAGCACATCAAATGGCAGTAACAAATATTGCAGGTACATTTGTCGATGGCCAAGTTGCAATTGGCCAAAAGAGTGGTGCAAGTTACATTGTTTCTTCATATGATCCATTAGAAGTACCCGCAGTCAAAGAAACATACGACAATAGTTTGATTCGTGGTTCTGCATCAAGCATATTGGACATTACAGAATCTAATCCTTTAGGTGGTATATAATGTCTAATACCACTTACAATAGAATGATTCGTAAGATAACAGTTGCATTTGGCAACTTGTTTGATAATATCACATTGGTTCGTTATAATCCAGATGAAACAGAACAAGAGCGTTTTGTTGTTCCTTTAGATTATGCAACAAAAGAATTGTATGTTGTTCGTCTGCAACAAGATCCAAACTTAGACAAAAAGATTCAGATGGCATTGCCACGTATGTCATATGAAATGAATGGCATATCTTATGATGCAAGTCGTAAGCAAATCACAAACATGCAGAACTTTGCAGCTGCAGGATCTGGTTTTCTTTCACAGTATATGCCTGTGCCATACAATTTTGATTTTAGTTTGTATCTCTATGTTCGTAATATTGAAGATGGCAATCAAATCATAGAACATATATTGCCATATTTTGCACCAGATTATACAATCAAAGTCAATATGATTCCTGAAATGGGAATTGTAAAAGAAGTTCCTATCATCCTAAATAATACAACCTATGAAGTAACCTATGAAGGTGACAGAGATTCAGATACAAGAATGGTCATTTGGACTTTGAACTTCACAGTCAAAGGTTTCATTTTTGGTGGTACTTCAAGTGTTGGTTTAGTTGAAACATCTATTACGAATATATACAATGATCCAAACCAAGCAAACAATGTGTTATTTGAAATGGCGTCTACAGGATTAGGTGGTTATAAAATTGGTGAGTTGGCATATCAAGGAACTTCTGCGTCATTATCAACTGCTTCTGGCAAAGTTGTTACTTGGGATAAAGTAGGAAAGACTTTGTTACTTTCAAATTTATCAGGCAATTTTGTTTCTAATAAAAATATTGTTGGCCAAAATTCAAATGCAAGTTGGAAATTTTTGGCTTACCAAGTTGTACCACAAGAACTTGCAAAGATTGTTATTTCTCCAACATATGCAGATGTTAATGAGGATTTATTAACAGAAACTGCTTTAGATCCAGTTCCAGAAGATTTATCAATAGATGTTGGTGTAGAAGATTTGTCAACTGAAACATCTAACACAGGTTCATTTACATTCAACACAGTTATAACTGAAACTCCAAATATTTAAAGGTTAAAAAATGTCAAAGACGCTACAATTTAGACGATATACAACAAGCAACCTTGCCAGTATTACTGGTGCTTCTGGTGAACTGATTGTTGATACCACATTGAATCAAATAACTGTACACGATGGAAATAAAGCAGGTGGTTGGTATGCAGCCAACGCAATTACTTTACAAACAGTTTGGAATACCGCTAATGCGGCAGCTAATGCGGCTGGTTCAGATTTAGCAAATACAGGTGGTACACTAACAGGTAACTTGTTGATTACTGGCACCGCAAACGTTAGAGGCAATCTTTATTCTACCACAATCACAACAGCAACAGGTTCTGGTTCTAATCTAATTATCGATCCAGATGGTTATGGTGATGTTATATTTACACCTTTCACAGAAGTTTTTATTCAAAGTTCTAATACTTCTGTTAATACATCAACTGGTGCATTGATTGTTTCTGGAGGCATTGGTGTTGCAGGTAATATATTCACTGGCGGTTTGATAGAAACATCAGGCAATGGTATTGGTTATTCAACAGGTGCTGGTGGCGTAGTTACTCAAGGTACAAGTAGAACTACTGGTGTCACATTAAACAAACCATCAGGCCAAATTACATTGTTCTCACAAGCATTGGCTGCAGGTGCTGCAAATACTTTTGTATTAACAAATTCCACAATTGCTGCAAATGATTTTATAATGTTGAATCACTTTAGTGGCGGAACATTAGGTAATTATGTTTTTGCTGCCAATACAAGTGCAGGTCAAGCAAACGTTACTGTTCGTAGTATCACAACAGTTACAGCTGAAGCACCAGTGATTCAATATGTAATCATCAAAGGCGCAACAAGTTAATTAAACTACGTTAAACTATGAATACATTTGACAAAAATATGGAAGAAATCTTTGATGTGACCACAAAAGTGGTTGCACCTCCGCCTGCGGTCAAAAAAGAAACTTTGCCTGCGGTAAAGGTTGATGAAGCAGAACTTGAAGAAGACTTAGCTGATGCATACGAACAAACTAAATCTAACCTACAAGATTTGATAGACCAAGGCAAATCTGCCATGGGTGAAATATTAGAGATTGCAAAAGCAGGCCAACATCCTCGTGCATTTGAGGTGTATGGTACACTGCTGAAGAATGTGGTAGATGCCAACAAAGAACTTCTTGCAGTACAAAAACAAATGCGTGATATGGATAAGAAAAACGCACCATCAGGAACTACAACAATCGACAAAGCCATTTTTGTTGGATCAACTTCAGAGTTAAGTAAGTTCATCAAAAGTAACAAAGAATGATAGATTCAAAAGACAGTTACCGTGACAACCCGCTGCTTAAAAAAGCAGGCGTACAAATCAAATACTCACAAGAACAGGTTGAAGAATTTTTGAAATGTGCAAAAGATCCAGTGTATTTTGCACAACACTACATCAAAATTGTTAACGTTGACCGTGGTTTGATGCCATTTGAGATGTGGCCATTCCAAAAAGAAATGATTAAGTTATTTCACGATAACCGTTTTGTCATCACAAAATGTCCACGTCAGGTTGGTAAAACTACCACTTCTGTGGCCTATCTTCTTTGGTTAACATTATTCTCAGACTCACAAAACATTGCCGTTTTGGCCAATAAAGGTTCACTTGCACGGGATATTTTGGCCAAATACCAACTGGCATATGAAAATCTTCCAATGTGGTTACAACAAGGGATCATCACCTGGAACAAAGGTAATGTGGAACTAGAGAATGGTTCTAAAATTATGGCCGCATCAACCTCGTCATCCGCAGTTCGTGGAGGATCATTTAACTGTGTATTCTTAGACGAGTTTGCGTTCGTGCCTGCAAATATTGCTGAGGAGTTCTTTAACTCAGTCTATCCTGTTATCTCTTCTGGTAAATCCACAAAAATTATTATTGTGTCTACACCTAATGGTATGAATATGTTCTATAAGTTGTGGATGGATGCCATTGGTAACAAGAATGGATATAAACCATTTGAGATTCACTGGTCTATGGTACCTGGTCGTGATGAGGCCTGGAAATATGAAACAATTCGTAACACATCCGAAGAACAATTCAGACAAGAGTTTGAATGTGAATTCTTAGGTTCTACAAATACATTGATTTCAGGCCAAAAATTACAACAATTGGTTTACCAAGATCCAGTTTATCAGCATGACAAGGTTAAAATTTACCATCAGCCAGTAAAAGAAACAGACGGAGATAACAAAAAAGACCATCTGTATGCTATCACAGTAGATGTTTCAGAAGGCAAAAACATGGACTGCTCAGCATTTTCCGTATTTGATATATCGGAGATGCCATATAAACAGGTGGCCACGTATCATAGTTCGTCTATTAGTCCTGTTTTGTTCCCTACCGTCATCTATAATGCAGCTAGAATGTATAACGATGCTTATGTTCTAGTTGAAATCAACAATACACCTCAAGTAGCCGACACCCTACATAGTGAGTTAGAGTATGAAAATTTGTGGAAAATTTTTACAGGTAACAAACAACCACAACAATTATCTTCTGGTTTTGCTCGTGGTGTACAAATGGGACTTAAAATGTCTCCGCAAGTGAAGCGAATTGGTTGTTCCAACCTAAAAATGTTGATTGAAGGCGATAAACTCATCATCAATGATTTTGATACCGTATCAGAATTGACCACATTTGTAGCACAAAAGAACACATTCATGGCAGAAGAAGGTGCTAATGATGATTTAGTGATGACATTGGTTATATTTTCATGGATAACAACTCAAAAGTACTTTAAAGAGATTGTAAGTCATGACATTCGTAAGCAATTACAGTTGGAACAGATGAATCAGGTCGATGATGAAACGTTACCTGCACCTATTATTGAAGATGGAATGACAACAAACCTTGAATTAATTGATGGTGATTTATGGGATTCAACACCTGGAGGTGACACATATGGTTCTTTTATACGAGACATGATGCGAAACTTATAAAAATGGTGATTCATAAATACACTTATGGTATTCAAGTGCCAAAACTCATAATAATTCAAGGAGAAGAAAAAAATGGCAAATCTATTATCTCCAGGCGTAAGTGTAAACGAAGTTAATCTAACTACCGTTGTGCCTTCCGTTCTGACAACAGCAGGAGCTTATGCAGGACCATTCGCATGGGGTCCAGCTTCTACAATTATTCCAGTATCCACAGAATCAATCTTAGTAAACACATTTGGTAAGCCTGATAGCAATACATATGCTTCTTTCTTCACCGCAGCTTCTTTCTTGGCATATGGCAATAATTTGCAAGTTGTTCGTGCTGCTAACTCTGCAAGCTACAATGCTACTGCAAATGCTACTGCACAAACTCAAATTGTTAACTCAAACGTATTCCAATACAATTACTTGCCATCAGGCGCATCTAACTCTTTAGGTGCTTTTGCTGCTCGTTATCCTGGTGCTCTAGGTAATTCAATCACAGTTTCTGTAATTGACGCAGGCGCTAATGCTTCTCAGTATGCATCATGGAATGTGGCACTTTACAACTCTGCTAATACAAATTATGCAAGCACATCATTGGCAGGTTACTTCAATAGCCAACCAGGCACAAGTTATTCAACAAGTCAATTGGGTGGCGCAAACGACCAGATCCATATTGCAGTTGTTGACACAGGCGGTTTGTTCTCCGGCACAAAAGGTACTGTTCTAGAAACTTTTGCATATTTGTCAAAGGCTTCTGACTCCGTTGATTCTTCTGGCCAGTCAAACTACTACAAGAATGCTATTTTCAATCAATCAAAATACATTTACGCAGTTGATCCAGTAAACTATGTGTCTACAAATGCCACATGGGGTAAACCAATGGCAAATACTGCATATACCACATTGTCAGGTTCATACACATTCACATTAGGTGGTGGTACAGACGCAACAATTACAAATGCTGACATCGTTAATGCACAAAATCAATTCTCTGACTCAGCACAAACAGCAATTTCATTGTTGATGACTGGTCCATATACAGATTTGTCAGTTCAATTGAATGCAATCAACATTGCTTCTACTCGTAAAGATGCAGTTGCATTTGTTTCTCCACCACAAACAGCAGTTGTCAACAACTCTGGCAGTGAACAAACAAGCGTAGTAGCATGGATGAACACTCTTTCTTCTGTGACTGGTGGTCCTGCAGGTAGTTATGGATTCGCAGACTCTGGTTGGAAATACATGTTCGACCGCTACAACAACACATACCGTTGGGTTCCATTGAATGGTGATATTGCTGGTCTATGTGCATACACAGACGTAGCAAACAATCCATGGTGGTCTCCTGCAGGTTACAGTCGTGGTGTTATTAAGAACGTCATCAAATTGGCATGGAATCCATCACAAGGTAATCGTGATGCATTATATCAAGTTGCAGTTAATCCTGTTGCTTCTTTCCCAGGCCAAGGCACAGTATTGTTTGGTGACAAGACAATGCAAACACAACCTTCTGCATTTGATAGAATCAATGTTCGTAGATTGTTCATTACACTTGAACAAGCTATCAAGAAGGCTGCACAATACTCATTGTTTGAATTCAATGATGCATTTACACAAGCACAGTTTGTTGCTTTAGTAACTCCATTCTTACGCAACATCCAAGGTCAACGTGGTATTACTGCATTCCAAGTTGTGTGTGATAGTACAAATAATACGCCACAGGTCATTAATTCTAACCAATTTGTTGGTGACATTTATATTCAACCTGCTCGTTCTATTAACTTTATCCAGTTGAATTTTGTTGCAGTTGGCACAGGTGTTAATTTTTCAACAATTACCACTACAACAGCCTAATAAATAACAACAAATAGGAGAAAAAAATGGCTTTTCAAATTAGCGATTTCACAACACGCCTGACAGGAGATGGTGCTCGCCCAAATCTATTTCAGGTTAGCATACCAAATATTCCGGTTGCTTTGAATGCACCAGGTGCAAATCCTGCAGCTTCTGATCCATCAACATCTTTGACGTTCTTAGCAAAATCTGCTCAACTTCCAGGTTCTACATTGGGCACAGTACCAATGTATTACTTTGGTCGTGAAGTTAAGTTTGCTGGTAACAGAACATTTGCTGACTGGACTATCACTATTGTTAACGATGAGAACTTCTTGATTCGTAACGCAATGGAAGTGTGGATGAATTACATCAATAGTAATCAAGGAAACATCAGAGGTACAGGCGTACAATCTAATAACTTCAATACAAACCAAGCATTGGGTTATACATCAGACGCTCACGTTTACCAATATGCTAAAACTGGTGGTCAAGACCTTTTAGCTGGTGCAATTAAGGCCTATGACTTTGTTGGTTTGTTTCCAGTAGATTTGTCTCCAATCGATTTAGATTGGGGTTCAAATGATACTATTGAAGAGTTTACTGTGACGTTTGCGTACCAATACTGGACATCAACAAACACAACAGCAACTACTTCTTAATTTTATATTTCTCGGGGGCTTCGGCCCCCATATGTGTTTGTGATTTGAAAACGGAAAAATATGGCAAATAAATTCTCATTATTTGGCTTTACCATCTCCAGAGGTGAAGACCAACAAGATACCCAACAATCATTTACCCCTCCGGCAAATGATGATGGGGCATTAACGATTACATCTGCCGCATATTATGGTACATATGTTGACTTAGATGGTACTGCCAAGAATGAAGTTGAACTGATATCTCGTTATCGTGAAATGGCCATGCAACCAGAAATCGAATCGGCCATCGATGATATCGTCAACGAAGCCATTTGCCAAGACGATGATGGCAAGATTATTCAAATCATTTTAGACGATTTGGAACAGCCAGAAAAAATTAAAAAGGCTATCAAAGAAGAATTCCATACCGTTTTGCGCCTATTGAACTATACAAACATGGCACAAGATGTGTTTCGTAGATATTACATCGATGGTAAATTGTTTTACCATATCATTATCGACCGTGAGAATCCTACATTAGGCATTCGTGAGTTGAGATATGTTGATCCACGTAAACTTCGTAAAGTCCGTGAAGTAAAAAAACAAAAAGACGAGCGCACAGGCGTTGAAGTTGTTAACACAGTCAATGAATACTACATTTTCAACGACAAAGTAACAACAGGAAGTTCTACAAATTATGGTCCAGTTGGAACTCGCATTACAACCGACTCTATTATTTCAGTCGTATCTGGCCTTATGGATTCTCGTAGAGCTGTTGTTTTGTCTTATCTTCATAAGGCTATTAAACCTCTAAATCAGTTGCGTATGATTGAAGATGCGACAGTTATCTATCGTATTTCTCGTGCACCTGAAAGACGTATATTCTATATTGACGTTGGTAATTTGCCTAAATTAAAGGCAGAACAATACCTCCGTGACATTATGGTCAAGTACAAGAACAAGTTGGTCTATGATGCCAACACAGGTGAAGTCCGTGATGACCGTAAATTCTTGTCTATGATGGAAGACTTCTGGTTACCACGTAGAGAAGGTGGTAAAGGTACAGAGATTACAACACTACCAGGTGGACAGAACTTAGGTGAGTTGGAAGACGTTAAGTATTTTGAAAAGAAACTATATAAGTCGTTGAACGTTCCAGTGTCTAGGCTTGATCCTAATCAATCTGGTTTCTCTTTGGGTCGTGTAGGTGAGATTACTCGTGATGAGTTGAAGTTTGCTAAGTTTGTTGGTCGTATGAGAGCTAAGTTCTCCGACCTATTTGACCAAGCTTTGCGTGTACAATGTGTACTTAAAGGTATTTGTACAGACGAAGAATGGAATCGATTCAAAGAACACATTCACTATAACTTCATCAAAGACAACAACTTTACCGAATTGAAAGAGGCAGAGTTGATGACTAACAGACTTCAATTGTTGGCATCTGTTGATCCGTATACAGGTCGTTATTTCTCACAAGCATGGATTCAACGTAACGTATTGCGTTTGAATGATGACGAGATTGCAGTCATGCAAGAAGAGATTGAAGAAGAAAAAGAAGCCGGTTTGGGACTACCAGTTGGTGTTACAAATGATGTGGCACAACAACAAATGGTGTCACAAATTGGCCAAGAAGATGCAGAACACCAAAATCAACTAGATATGAGATTAGACCAAAGTAAGGAAAAGAATCCTTCTAAGGTTGACGAGAATTACAAGCCAACTTTTGGCGTGATAAAAAAAGTAATAGCACTATAAGGAGACTATAATGAACCCAAGAGATTTAATCGATTATGCAGCACAAGATGATGCCGTAAATTTTAGAGCAGCATTGTATTCTGCAATTCATGACCGTGTTACCGCACACATTGAAGCCAAGAAGCAAGAGATTGCTCAAGGCTTGGTAACACAAGAAGAAGAAACAAAACATAAAGCCATGAAAAAAGAAGAAGAAAAATGGCATATGAAAAAAGAAGAAGTTGAAGAATTGGATGAAGAACAATTGGATGAATTGTCTAAAGATTCTTTGAATTCTTATTTACATAAAGGCGTATCTAAATTCAAACAAAATGCACCTTTTATGAGTTCAGCAGAAAAACAAAAAAAAGTAGCTCACTTACAAAAAGCTCATAGGAAATTAAAAGCAAAAGGTGGAAAATTTGAAGAATTTGAATATGGTATAAATGAAGAAGAGGAAGAAGATGAAATGAAGCACAAGATGATGATGAAGAAAAAGATGAAAAAAGAAGCTTATTAATTAATTATAAATACTTAATGGCATTGACAAAAGGCAATCATGGCAAATAAATTTACATACCAAGTATTGAGAGATACACAAACAGATTCTGTGATTAAGATTACAGGTGCGTTTGATGGCTCTGGCCAAGAAGCCAATGGGTCTCGTATTCAGGCTAATACTTTGACTTTCTCAATTGCGTTCTTCACAAAGTCTAAGCAACACCGCTCTTTCATATTATGACCTACAGTTAACAGGATTAAAATACTATGTTAACTTCCCAACAACAAACGTTGGTGGCGTAGAAATATATTGGAATGGTGGTGGTGCCACTGCTGCGGCTCAATACGCCAATTCTGCAACAATCTTCCATTTGAATCTGCAAGGTGAATTTGGATTAGGTGAACAATTGCCTTCTATTACAAATAATTCAGTTAATGGCAATGGTGATATTGGTATACAAACAACGGGTGCAACATCGAATTCTGCATACACATTGATTGTTACTTTGCGTAAAAACAATTCAATGTATGCTCGTGGCCAGTTCCAAGATCCAGCTGCATTCAACTACGGTGCATACAAACTTACACCGTAAAATTAGGAACAAACATGGCAAACATTTATACTTATCAAGTCCTAAGAGACACAACAGAAAAAGCAGTCATCAAGTTGACTGCCAATTTTGATGGAACAGGACAAGAAACAAACAACTACAGGATTCAAGCCAATACATTGTATGGTGCATTGACAAGTAACAATAACGTTTTGCCAAATGGAACACCATTGTCTTATTATGGTTTAACTGTTACAAGAATTGGTTATAACATTGCATCGCAACAAAAAGGTTATGTTGAGTTATCATGGACTGCTGCAAATACAGCGCAAAGTGTTCCAATCATGAATATGGATCTTTGCGGTGAATACTCTGAAGACCAAGGCATGGTATCAATTAAAAACAATGCACCAAATGCAACAGGTGATATTGGTGTTACGACTGTTGGTCTTACCGCTAACTGTGCATATACTTTAATTATTGAATTGCGTAAAGAAAATCAATACTATCAACGTGGCCAGTTCAATGATCCTGCCGCATTCAACTATCCTCCCTATGGAGTAACACCATGAAATTAATTAAAGAGATATACGAAACAGTAAACTACCTTACTGAAGATAAAGACGGTAAAAAATCTTTGTTCATTGAAGGTCCTTTCTTGGTTGCTGAAAAGAAAAACAAGAATGGACGTCTATATGAATACAATACGATGAGAAAAGAAGTACATCGTTATACGGAAGAATATATAAATAAAAACCGTGCATTTGGTGAATTAGGACATCCAGATTCTCCTACAATTAATCTAGACCGTGTATCACATATGATTGTTGGTTTGCGTGAAGATGGCACACAATGGATAGGTAAAGCAAAGATATTAGAAACGCCAATGGGAAGCATTGCACGCCAGTTGATTGAAGGTGGTGCACAATTAGGTGTTTCTTCAAGAGGTATGGGCTCATTAAAAAATGTTAACGGTGTTAATGTTGTACAGCCCGACTTTTATCTGGCCACAGCGGCGGATATTGTAGCAGACCCTTCTGCGCCTGGAGCTTTTGTTCAAGGCATTATGGAAGGAAAAGAATGGATGTTGGTCAATGGTGTTTGGACTGAAGTAGAACACGCACAGGCAATTAGAGAAATCAAAAGTGCCAGTCGTGCGGACATCGAAGCAGTAAGTCTTCGCATATTTGAAAACTTCATGAAAAAACTATAAGCAATAAATACCAAATACAAAATCAAGGAGATTTTTAAATGACAACAAAAGGATTTAAACTGTCTGAAGCCGCTAGTGCAATATTGGAAGGTTCTAAAGAAACTTTCGATGCAAACATTGCTGCTAAAAGAGGTCAACGTGGCCAAGACGCACACAAAAAAGGTGAAGTCGGTGACGATAAATTACAAGCATCAGTAGCCTATGGCCAACATGATGCAGGTGTTATCGGTCATTCACCTGAGGAAATGGACGATAGCTTGCCAGATTACCTAAAAGGTACTCCATCAGCAGTTCCTCCAGGTGCAACACCACCTGTTGGTTCAGAGAAAAATGGCGTAGGTTTCAAAACATATTCTGGCCAACCACAACAAACCATGGGTCGCAAAGATGTTATGCATCCTGACCAAATGAATGGTAACCAATACGAAAAAATTCGTGACCGTCAAGCAGAAACATTGCCAAAAAATACATTTGGTATGAACAAAGGTGCTACATTCCAACACTATGATGGTTCACACACAGCTGGTTCACAGTCTATGGGTCACAACGAATCGTTTGATATGTCAGATGACATTCGTGCATTGTTGCAAGGTGAGAATCTATCAGAAGAATTTGCACAAAAAGCAACTACAATTTTTGAAGCTGCAGTAAATTCACGCATCGAACAAATCGCAGAACAAGTTGAAGCTGATTTGGTTGAACAGTTTGAAGTTGCAGTAGAACAGGTTAAAGAAGAATTGGCATCCAAAGTTGATGACTATTTGAACTACATTGCTGAAGAATACATGAAAGAAAACGAATTGGCAATCGATGTTGGTCTACGTGCTGAAATCACAGAAGACTTTATCGATGGTTTGCGTAACCTATTCGTTGAGCACTACATTGATATTCCTGAAGACAAAGTAGATGTTGTTAACGAAATGGCAGAAAAAGTTGCCGAATTGGAAGCACAACTCAACGAACAAATCAATACAAACATTGACTTGTCAAAAGAATTAAACGAACAAAGAAAAATTGAGGCAATCTACACAGCGTGTGAAGGCCTATCGCAGACTCAAGTAGAAAAATTGAAATCACTCGCAGAGGGTGTGGAGTTTACTACTGAGGAAGAATTTGCGGCAAAGTTGTCAACTCTAAAAGAATCATATTTTAGAACTGACGTAAAGGTTGCAGACAATTCTGCTTTGGATGACGAAGTTCAAATTGAAGAGGAAAAGAAGACACCACGTTCTGCTGACCCTTTGATGGAACAAGTTGTAGGCATTCTTAATAAGAAATAAGAATCCAAAAAACAATAAATAAAAAGATTTCAATTAAGGAGAAAATCACATGTTTATGACAGAAGAGCTACAAAAGAAATGGGCTCCAGTTTTGGAACATCCAGAACTAGAAGCCATTACAGACCCATACAAGAGAAGTGTTACTGCTCTTGTTTTGGAAAACCAACACCAAGCAATGCGTCAAGACCGCTTGGCATTGAACGAGACTGCATCTGATCCTGGTCCAACTAACGTTACAGGTTCTGGTATCAGCAATTTTGACCCAATCTTAATCAGTTTGGTTCGCCGTTCACTACCTAACTTGATTGCTTATGATGTTGCAGGCGTTCAACCAATGACTGGACCTACTGGTCTAATCTTTGCAATGCGTGCTCGTTACTCAGGTCAACAAGGTGCTGAAGCTTTCTATAACGAAGCTAACACAATCTTCTCTGGTAATACATCATTGTTTAACCAATACGGTTTCGTTGGTAACACAGCAACAGACACAACAGCTAACACACAAGGTGCTGTTAATGCTGCTAACTCTGTTACAACTGGTACTGGTATGCAAACAAGTATTGCTGAATACTTGGGTTCTGATGGTAATACAGCATTCCAACAAATGGCATTCTCTATCGAGAAAGTTACTGTTACTGCACAATCTCGTGCATTGAAAGCTGAATACTCACTAGAACTAGCACAAGACTTGAAAGCAATCCATGGTTTGGACGCTGAGACAGAATTGTCTAACATTCTTTCTACTGAGATTCTTGCTGAGATTAACCGTGAAGTTATCCGTACAATTTACACATCTGCAAAGATTGGTGCTCAATACGGTACAACTACTGCTGGTTACTTTGACTTGGACACAGACTCTAACGGTCGTTGGTCAGTTGAACGTTTCAAAGGTTTGATTTTCCAAATCGAACGTGATGCTAACGTTATTGCAAAACAAACTCGTAGAGGTAAAGGTAATGTGTTGATTGTTTCTTCAGACGTTGCTTCTGCTATGGCAATGGCTGGTGTTCTATCATACACACCAGCTCTACAAGCTGACTTGCAAGTTGATGATACAGGCAATACATTTGCTGGTATGTTGCATGGCCGTATTAAAGTGTATATCGATCCATATTATGGCGGTTACACACAGAACCAAGAATTGGTTACAATCGGTTACAAAGGTTCATCACCTTATGACGCAGGTCTATTCTACTGTCCATACGTTCCTCTACAAATGGTTCGTGCAGTTGACCAGTTCACATTCCAACCAAAAATTGGTTTCAAAACTCGTTACGGCATGGTAGCAAATCCATTCTCTAATGGTCTAACAGTACAAAACGGTCGTTTGGATTCACAAACTAACGTTTACTACCGTTTGTTCGCAGTAAAAAATCTAATGTAATCAAATACATTTGATAGAGTCAACATAGATTGACATTTAAAGACCACCTTCGGGTGGTCTTTTTTTTGGTGCCTAAATATCCATATGACAGCATTATCCAGAACACCATCAAATACGAACTTCCTGCAACCGTCAAAGTTCATATTGGCATTCAATAGATTGCCAACGGTACAATATTTCTGCCAAGAGGCCAATCTTCCTGGTGTAAGTATTGGAACCACCGAATTTGCCACTCCATTGGTAAATGTACCTATTGCAGGTACAAAAATAGATTACCAAGAGTTTGATATTACGTTCTTGATTGATGAACAAGCACAATCATGGAATGAATTGTACAAGTGGTTATTGGCCATTGCATCACCTAAGAGCACGGCCGATAGGTATAATAACAATGCATTGCAGAATACATTTTCTGCCACAAACAGTTATTACTCAGACTCCAATCTGACAATAATGTCAGCGCTAAATAATCCATTGATTAGTATTAACTTCCACAGAATGTTTCCAGTCTCATTATCTAGTATACAGTTTGATACCAAATTAACTGCGGACACAATACTAACAGCAACAGCAACCTTCAGGTACGAGTATTTCGAAATAACAAACTACTAATTCTTTTATTATATTATGGAAAACATTGAACAAATTTTGAACTTGTGGACAGCCGACTCTGATATAGACCAGACAGAACCGGGCAAAGAACTTCTAAAGATACCAAAGTTACACAACAAGTATCTTACCATTCTTACAAAGCATAAGATGGCAGGCAAAAAGGCCAACTTTGATTACCTACGTATGCGTAAGACCAAATGGGAATATTATACTGGTAAATTATCCAAAGAAGAGTTGGATCAATTTGGATGGGAACCATTCCAATTTACGTTGAAGTCCGATATATCAACATATTTGGAATCAGACCAAGACCTAATCAAACTACTAGAAAAGAAGATATACCACGAGGAAGCGGTGTCTGTTATTGAAGCCATTATGGGTGAATTGAAACAGAGAACATGGCAACTACGTGACTTCATCACATGGGAGAGATTCATTGGAGGACAATAAAGAACATATCCTTTGTGAAAAGGTCAATGAGGTATACGTCAAAATAAATTGTGAACGTCATATTGCACAAGAACTATCAGAGTTTTTTACTTTTTTTGTACCAGGTCACCAATTTGTTCCAGCTTTTAGAAACAAGATTTGGGATGGCCGTATAAGGCTGCTAAACCTACAAACTCAACAACTATACATTGGACTTATTCCATATTTGGAAGAGTTCTGTAAAGAACGTGACTATACATATTCACACGATGAAGTAGAAGAAGAATACTCAACATATCATGCCAAAAAGTTCATAGAAGGTTTAAATCTTCCGTTTGAGGTTCGAGAATACCAAATGGATGCATTTATCCATGCAATGAGAAAACGTAGAGCTTTGTTATTGTCTCCCACGGCATCTGGTAAATCACTCATCATCTACTTGATTGTTAGGCAATTATTGGATTACCAACAACTCAAAGGTCTAATCATTGTGCCAACCACATCTTTGGTAGAACAATTGTTCAAAGACTTTCAAGATTATGGTTGGGACTCTGACCAACATGTGCATAGAATTTATCAAGGCAAAGAAAAACACACAAACAAATCTTTAACCATATCAACGTGGCAATCTTTGTATCAACTGCCTAAAGATTACTTTGAACAATTCGATTATATTATTGGTGACGAAGCGCATCTGTTCAAGGCACAATCGTTGACTACAATATTAACATCGTGTATTAATGCCAAGTATAGAATTGGATTGACTGGAACACTCGATGGCACCAAAACACATAAGCTTGTACTAGAAGGTCTATTTGGCCAAGTCAGACAAGTGACAACGACCAGAGAGTTGATGGACAAGAATCAGGTGTCAGACTTTGAAATCAAATGCCTTGTACTGAAACATCCAGACGAGGTGTGTTTGGAAATGAAAGATAAAGACTATCAAACCGAAATACAATACCTGATTGCATGTGAAGCAAGAAATAAGTTTATAAAAAACCTTGCAGTTAGTTTAGGTAATAATACGTTAATACTCTATCAAATGGTTGCCAAGCATGGACAGGTCCTGTATGATATGATTCGGAACACAGAGAAAATTGGTGACCGAAAAGTATTTTTCGTCCATGGTGGAACGGAAACGGAAGACCGAGAAAAGATTAGAGAAATTATGGAAAAAGAAAATGACGCTATTATTGTTGCTTCTTATGGCACCTTTTCTACAGGTATCAACATTCGTAACCTACACAATATCATCTTTGCGTCCCCTTCTAAATCTAGGGTTAGAGCATTGCAATCGATTGGTAGAGGCTTAAGAAACTCTGAAGGTAAAAACATTGCTACTTTATATGATATTGCAGACGACCTCAGATACAAAAAACACATGAATTTTACCTTGCGCCATTTTGTGGAAAGAGTGAAGATATATACGGAAGAGAAGTTTCCATTTAAAACCTACAAGATAGGACTCAAAAAATGAACAATATTAAACTAGTTCGTATGCAAGATGGATCTGATATCATTGGTATCGTTAATGAAATAATGGAAGGCCATTACGTTATCGAACAACCAATGTTGGTGGAAGTTTATCACAGAAGTAATGTGTCAAACATATCAATGGCTTATTATCTTCCAATTGAATTAGTGGAAAAGAATGAAGTGGTATTAAACAGTAAGGACATTGTGTTCATCACAAATCCAACAAAGGCCTTTGCAGAGTATTATGAAAATGCAATTGACAGGTTGGAAAAAGACTCTGTGGACACATCACTTTTGGATGATGATAAGATACAAGCCGCTTTGGCCGAAAGAATTAAGGAGTTTATGCTCCAAGAATTTAATGACCTGGAAGTTCCTAAAGAAACAACATTACATTAATATCATTGGGCAACACCGAGACCTTAACACTTGTCAAGCCCTTTTGTCAACCTTTATTATGGTATACTTAACATGAGTTCAAAACATTACATCAACAATGCCGATTTCTTACAGGCATTAATTGCCTACAAGCAACGCAAAGAAACCAATTCACAAGAACCTATTCCAAATTACATAGGTGAATGTTGGATGAAGATTGCCGAAGGCCTGTCACACAAACCAAACTTTATCAGTTACACATACCGTGATGAAATGATTTCGGATGGTATTGAAAACTGCCTCATGTACTTTGAGAACTTTGATCCAACCAAATCAAAGAATCCATTTGCATACTTCACACAAATCATCTACTATGCGTTCCTAAGACGAATCCAGAAAGAAAAGAAACAATTGTATGTCAAGTATAAGTCTACTGAACAAATGGGTATCCTAGACGAGTTTGAGATGTTGGATCATGATGGAAGTTCTGTACAGTTTGAGCTATACGACAATATAGCTGAGTTTATAGAGAACTATGAGATTGGCCAAAAGAAGAAGAAAGATGAGAAGAAGGTAAGTAAGAAGCCAAAAGGCATTGAACAATTTTTGGAGAATTGATATGTATAAAGTAACATATAATAAAGTGGATGGTTATAATTTTTATAAAGTTTTTAAATCGTTAGACGAAGCTTCATCGTTTGCTTCATCACAAATAAAAGTGGTAGAAATAAAATATATTGGAGATTGATATGAAAGTTGGATTTACTTGTTCATGTTTTGATTTGTTTCATGCAGGTCATGTCATGATGTTGAAAGAGGCAAAAACACAATGTGACTTTTTGATTGTTGGTATGCAAACTGATCCTACGATTGATAGACCAGAAAAGAATAAACCGGTACAATCCGTGTTTGAGCGGTATACCCAAATTGAAGCTTGTAAGTATGTGGACCAAATTATACCATATGCCACAGAAAAAGAGTTGATGGACATATTGACATCTTATCCAATTGATGTTAGAATCATTGGAGAAGAGTATCGGGATAAGCAATTCACTGGTTATAACTTACCAATGGCAGTTTATTTCAATTCTAGGCAACACAGCTTTAGTACCACAGAGTTAAGACAACGTGTATTAAACATTCACCGTGAAAAAGAAAAGTCTGTTTTGGTACCCATCGCCAAATGATGATGGTAGATTATACTCCAGAGAACTTGAAGAAGATTTCTGGAATTATAAAAAGAAACCTAACATACGATTTGTTGCCTAAAAAATGGTTTATCAGGAATGCCTCAAATCCAATGTTTGGGCATTGCCACAATGCTGCAGGATGTTTGTATAAGATTTTTGGCCATGAATCTATGCATATGTACCGTGCTTTGGATGATGAAGGCATTTATCATTGGTGGTGTATAGACAAAGAGAATGTGATTATTGATTTGACATCAGAACAATACACAAACTTTGGAAGAACACCACCATATGCAGAAGGCCAGAAAGCAAATATTTTGGGGTTTGAATACCGCAAAAGAGTTATGCGTTTGTTTAATAGGGTAATGAATGAGTATGAAGATAGCGATAATTACGGATCAACACTTTGGCGCAAGGAATGACTCGGCTCATTTTTTAGAGTATTACGAGAAGTTTTATAAAGAAACATTCTTTCCTATGATTGATAGTGAGGGTGTTAATACTGTCCTCATTCTTGGTGATACATTTGACCGCCGTAAATATGTAAACTTTTTTACTCTGAAACGTGCCAAAGAGATGTTCTTTGATGGCCTATCAGAACGTGGCCTTGATGTCCATATGTTGGCCGGTAATCATGACACATACTTTAAGAATACCAATGATGTGAATTCAGTTGACTTGTTGTTGCGTGAGTATGGTAACATCAATGTGATAGATGATCCTACAGAAATCTATGTTGGTCCTCATAAGATTTGCATGATGCCTTGGATTTGTCCAGAAAACTTCGATGACAGTATGCAGATGTTGAAAAAAACTGATGCACCTATTTGTATGGGACACTTTGAAATTGCAGGTTTTGCCATGCATCGTGGTATGCCATCAGAAGAAGGATTGAATCGTTCATTGTTCAATAAGTTTGAATACACCTTTTCAGG
>Ga0208741_10000105_pt1 | contig 44846 bp, 66 predicted proteins | sample CryBogCBE03Jun09_FD_184576 | JGI IMG/M metagenome (GOLD analysis project Ga0208741, IMG submission 184576) | Freshwater microbial communities from Crystal Bog, Wisconsin, USA - CBE03Jun09 (SPAdes) | ecosystem: Environmental > Aquatic > Freshwater > Lake | place: Crystal Bog, Wisconsin, USA...
TAGCTGTGCTAGATGTTGTACAAACCATGTACATTTTTTCAACAAACAAAGCTCCTGAACCAGTAATAGTAAAACCATTTGCACTTGCAGAAGTTTGCTTTATAACAGTTGTATCTCTGCTTTGCCCATAAATTATTTGACCAGATGTTGTAATAGCTATTGCAGAGGAAATGTAATAAGCCCCAGCAGGGAAAAAAACATTTAAATTGGTGTTTATTGCATTTTGTACAGCAGTTGTAACATCTGTACTTCCACCAGAAGTAATTGAATCTATCTGTGCAGATGTCATAAAATCCCAAACACTAACAGTTTCTTTTAGCTTATAGCTAATAAACTTGTTTTGAGCATTTGAAATTTGTTGCTGAAATTGTGGTATTAATGTAGTCATTTTTTAACTCTTAGGAAATTTTGTTTTAACTGCTAAACAATCATTTATATATTTTTGTATTTGTGTTTGATCGTTTTTAACAATGCCATCAAGATAGTCAGTAATTGGTGGATATGCTTGTTGACGCAAAATTGAATAAGGTGTATTAAGCTCTGGATATGTTCCATTTATTGTAATTTGAGCCATTTCATCAATTTGAGATTCATTTGTAACACCAATAATAAATGTTTTTGTAACAATATTTTCTTTGTTATCATTAATTTCAGTTACATCATATGAAATTTCATATGTGCTATCATTGATTTTTTTAGTTTGGTATTGAGTAGTCATTTTGAATTTTATGAAGATAATTTAATATAAGCCCAACGAAAAGTAGCAGATCCACCAGCAGTATTTGTTAAATCAACATTAAAACCAGTTCCTTGAACCAAAGTTGCACCACCCACGGCAAACAATGATGAAAGACCATTGCTACTAGTGCCTTGCATCACAATGGCAGAAGCTCTAATACCACCATTTCCAGCACTATCTTGTCTTGCTGTTACTAAGTATGAACCAGAGGAAGGCAACACAAATAAAGTTGCAGTTGCTCCGTTTGCAATAGAACCACTTACTCCTTCTAATGTTTGAACTTTTGTTGCGCTTACAATACCCGTAGTTGCAAAATTAGTTCCATCAAATGTTAACCCAGAACTAGTTGCTAAAGCACTTGCACTAGACGCATATAATATTCCATTTGCTGTAAATGGGGTTGAACCACTTAGTCCTGTACCACCATAAGCAGTTCCTATTTTTGTTCCTGTCCAAGAAACACTTCCAGAAATTGAAGCTGTGTTATTAAAACTTAGTGTAGCAGTACCCCAAGATGCAGAAGAAGGAACAAAAGAATGAACATCCCAGGTTCCATTAGTTGTGCTATTGTTTAACAAAACAACTTGAGCATCACCACCAGCTTGTAACGATAAAATAGAAGTTGATCCATCGTGAGCATTAATTTGAACAGAAGAAACTGTAAGATTATTATTAAAATAATACGTATCTCCAACTGACAAAGTTGTTGCATCAGGCAAATTAAACTGTTGAGATGTTGTTGTTCCATTAACTATTTGATATTGAGTTGAACTAACTGTTAAATTAATTGGTGTAGCCGATGCTGTTGTAGTTGTTACAGATGGAATAAAATTGTTTGCATAAACATTTCTACCTGCTGTTAAATTAGCAACAGTAACATTACTAGTAACACCACTTTGGTTAAGAGGAACAACTTCAGTACCTGTAAGAGGTGTTGATGCTGCTGGTAATGCAGATATTTTTGTATCAGACATTTATTTCTCCAAAAACATTAAAATTTAAAATCATGTTGAAGCTCCAATATTTAAAAATTCAATTACATCATTTACATTTAATGGAGATACAAACTGAATACTATTTGAACTTAACTCGGTGTAATTTACTGAACCTATTTGTTTAATTCCATTTACAAATACAAACAATCTAAAAGATCCCATAACATACGAAGGTGTTGTATATATTTGTTGAGTAGAACTACTAACTATAACTACAGATTGAAAAATTTGTCCACCATAAACAGCATTGTTAATACCGTTTAACCAAGACGATGTTATAACTGTACCGCTTTGAAAATTAGTTGAACTCATGTTTATAATTCCAATTTATAATTAGTTTCTTGTAATAAGAATCCACCAGTTTCATTTAACAAATACGAATAAATTTCTGGTTCAATAATGGCCCCATAAATGTTATCAGTAACACCATATCGGTTTATGTAGTCAGGACGAGCTGGTACGTAAGACCCATATAGACTATTAGGTGTAGTGCTCATTACACACCCATTATGGCTTGTACAATAGCACCAGTTCCAGATAAAGCTGTTACGTTAACTCGTACCCAACGCCAAGGAGCAATGGTTGTAAAACCATCTGTAGCTGTTGTTGTGCCAGATAAAGTAATTGTTCCCATAGTAATCCAGTTACTATTGGTTCCATTGGCAGTTGCATCTTCATTAGTTACTTGAACATTTATTGTTGCAGATACAGTTCCTGTACCAGTAATAATTCCTTGAAAAGAACCGTAAGGACTTTCTTTATAGATAGGTGAAGAAGCACCTGTTGCTGTAGTTGAATTAACACCACTAAACGCAAAGTAGCGAGGTTGCTCACCACTCTTAATAAATACATCAGACATTTTAAACTCCCATTTTGCTTACATCTAGCACAATGAAAAATGATCCCGTACCTTTAAATACCATATCAATTTCGTGACCAATTAAACCACTAACCCATCCTAAATCAATTTTACTTCTACCTTCTAATGGTAAAACATAGGGTTGATTACGATAGGTTACTAATACTCTAAGACCAGTTTCAATCATAAAAACTGTTGCATCTAATCTAATATTAGTTGGATTACCTGCTAACTTGTTGATATTTATAATATCAAATACAGAATCATTCTCGTTAACAATAGTACCAGTTACTAAGTAGACAGTATTTTTGCCTCCATCACTAACGATGGAAACATTAATACTGTCTTGAGTAGCTTCGTGTACTAACTTAGTGTGCATATTAATTGTACTCAGAACCACATTGGATACTATCAACAAACATAATGTTGGTAGCATTAGTATTTAATGCGTAACCAGCAGCAGCGTTAAGAGCAACCATAGGCATGATGTTATCAAAAGCACCTGCATAAGGAAGGATAGGAGAAATAGAAGAGGTCATAGAAGCATTGGTAACAGCAAAAGAATTACCAGAAGTTGCAGTGCCTCCAGCAGCTAATGCAGTAGTACCATCTTGTCCAATAGACAAAACTTGTTTACCGTTAACACCAAAGAAGAAACGACCTTTACCGTCATACCAGAAAGACAGATCAAGCCAATGGTTAACTTCGTTTGTAAATGTTGTATAACCTGTTCCACCAATGTGTGTGATGTAAGGAGCATACAAAGAACTGCTTTGTGTTTGGCAATACAGTTGAGCATAAGGACTGCTTCCGTTAGCACCAGTAGCACGAACTAAAGGAGCTTGTGCGTAACCAGAACCTGCTGTACCAACAGCAATACTTGTGTACTTGTTAGAGCTACCAGCAGTAGTTAATGTACCAACTGTAGAACTGGTGTCTCCATAAATACCACTTGGTTTAGCTAAATCAGCTACGTTATTAATAGTGGTAGTAACAGTAGATCCTGTTAAACCAGTGTTCTTAATAACAAGTTTAAGAGCTGTACTACCAGCAGATTTTTCTAAATAAACACCATTGGCAATGGTACCAGTAGTATCAGATACATCAAACAAACCATAACGAGATACAGTAGTGCTGTCTGATAAGAAAGTAGAGTTGTGTGCTACTTGAACATTAAACCACATTTGATTACCAGGAATCAATTGTAGTGCTTGACCAACAGAATTATTACCATTAAAAGCAATTGCGGCTTTACCACCAGATGCAGTAGTTACAGCAAGAGAAACAATACCTGCATTAAAACCAGTAAGACCTGTACCAGCACTAATAGTGGCAGTTGTATTAGTTACTGTGTAAAAACCAGCAACATAAGGATTCATTTCAGAAGTGATTACACTTGACTGAGTTGGGTTTGGAACATTGGGAAAAGTAGCAAGAACGCTGTTAGTCTTACTGACATAAGTACTAATACCAGCGGGGAAACGGGTTGGATTTGCCATTTAAAAACTCCTTTGACGTTGTTTAGAATAACAACGCTGTATTTCTACAGCGTCATTGGATGAATGTATTCTACACTAAGATTACATTTTCTTTTTCATCATTTTCTTTTTTGCTGCTGGTTTCATTGTAGAAGCCATCTTTTTTGCAGCAGCCATTTTCTTTACAGAACCTTCACCAGCTTGTTTGGTCATGCTTGGTTCAGGACGCTTACCCTTCATTTTAGACATTTCATAAGCCATTTTATAAACTCCATTAAATTAAAGAAACCCCCCAGTAAAGGGGGATTAAAGTTACTAATAACAATCAAGGACCGTTAACGCCCCATACTGCACGAGGATCAGACCATCCAAAAGAATAACGCTCATAGCCTTTGGCTTTAACGTTCATCGTATCAAAATCATTATCTTGATCAAATGTAATGGCATGACGCTCGTAGTACTTCATACCAGTTCCACCAGGAATAGTGTTACGGATAAACCAAGCGTGTGGGCTTGTGAAGTAATGGTTTACTTTGAATCCACCAGGCAAGTAGTTACCAGACTTAATGACGTTAATGTCATTGTTGGCATTACCTGTTTGGTAGCTAGAGTGAAGAATACGTTGAGCATTAAACACTTCTTGACGAGCAATGTGAAGATCTTTAGGTTGAATAGCAACTAACAAACCACGGTCGTTTTGTAAACCCATGATTGCAATTACTGCATCTTCTAAAGCTGCTTCAGACAAGTCAACGTCAACAGTAGGCTTGTTAGCAAACGTACCACCAGTAGTATTTGGGTGAGCTGTAGAGCACAAAGGTACTCCATCACCACCTAAATAAGTACTGTTAAAAGCACGGTTGTAAACGTTAGCTCCAACGTTTTCTTTAGTTTGTCTAAAAGACATAGCTAAAGCAGCAGCACGTTTCTTAGATACTTGCTCATACAAGTTGTCGTCCATTTCTTCTTTAGTCACTATGTAACCCATTGCGTAAGCAACGTGTGTATAGCGAGTAATAAAGCCTTGGATTTCAGAGTCGTATTGAACTCCAGCACCTTGTTCTTTTACAGGAACAAGACCGAAGCCAGTTAACTCAACATCTTCCTCATAGTTTTGATTGGATGTGTCTTTATCAAAAAGAGCTGTGTACTCTTCTGGATGCTCATTGTAGGTTTGACCCCACCAAGCTTTGACACCAGGCCATAGTGCTTTGGGATGGGAACCTGTGGTAATTACACCTGCCATTTTATTTCTCCTATTTAATTAATTAGATTAAGCTGTACCTTGGGCTTGCTTAAAGAATGCTTTGTTTAGAACAATATTTACTTTAGCATAAGAACCAGCGGCATTATCTGAACGTTGAGCAAATCCAATAACTGTGAATGGTAATCCTAAAGAACCACTTGTACCCAATGCGGTAACAGTAGAAGCTTTAAGAGTCAAACTAGATTGGGGTGAAGACTGTGACAAAGAGTCAGCAGCAGTGTAGTTACCACCAGCATTTTTAAATACGTCTGCTAAAGCATAAGTATCAGCTTGGATTTCATACACAACATTAGGATCTGTCACTACGTAAACATAGCGAAGACCAGCAGATTGTGGAATATAAAGTTTACCAAGGTCAATGTCAACACCTTGTAAACTAACACCAGGATCAGCAGGACGAATAGAAACAATAACACCAAGAGGCTCAGTGCTATCAGCGGTCATTTTAGTAATGTAAGCAACACCGTTTGTATCAGAACCACCAGCGTATGTTACTAGGTCACCAATAGCGTAGGTGTTAGTAGCATCGTTAGCAATTGCAAACAATTGGCCTTGCTCGTTGAATGGTGCGCCAGTTACAGTTCCAACTGGAGACAGACCACGAGGGCGGGAAACGTTAGCCATTTAAGACTCCTTTAAATTAATTGTTAAGTTTTATTCCACCTGTAGGTACATAGAATGCTGGATTTTCTCCAGTAATCTTACCTCTACGAATAGAAGAATCAATCGTATTATTTTTAGCTTGAAGTTCGGCTTGATCTTCCTCATACCATTCTTGCCTAATCTTCATGAGGTATCCGTATTGTTCTGAGCCTTCAGCACGAGGATTTACAAGATACCTAATTCTTTCTCCGAGGTCACCATTACGGCTAACTACGTTTTCACTCACACCACCTACTTCGGTAGGGGTTACAAATTCATATCCATTATCTAGTGCTTCTTGAATTCTACCTCCTACGTCTGTAAAGACATGTAAGTGGTATCCTTCAATTTGTTGTCTAACACTTATCTTGGCTTCTGTGCCATTAAAAGTGTTGCGTCTTTTACGAGTTTTACCATCTGTAGCAGGAGTAGGAGCTTCTATTGCTGCTTTTCTTTCTTCCAACTTCTCTACTAGACGATCACGTTTTTCAAACTCATTTAGTGCTCTTGGCATATCTATTTCCTTTCTAAGTTTACTTTAAATTAAGACCAATCAAAATCAGCTACATACTGTTCACGGGTCATAAGTTTTTGTTTTACAAACCGATCACAAGCTGCTTTTGCTTCAGCAGGAAGATTATCATACGATTGAGCATTACTGCCGCTTGTGCGACTTTGCCTACCCGATCCAGACTCTACTCTGCTGCTAGGACTTTTCTTTGTACCAAACTTATTAGGAAACTCTTCTGCTAACACTTCATCAAGCTTGTCTAAAAAAGGTTGTCCTTTAAGACTTGGAAACTCTAGTCGAATGCTTTCACCTAATCCGTTTGCAATAGTTGTCATTCTTTTATCTTCACCAAACCACTTGTTACTGTCTAACCAAGTTTGTAACTCAGGTTCAATAGTAGGTGTAGGTGGAGCTACAGGAACTCTATCTGCATCTTTAACGGCTTGTTTAGCTTCTACTAGTTCTTCCTTAGCTTGATCTAAGGCATCATCTAGAGCGTTAACTTTCTTTCCATCCCCATCACTAATAGCTTGGGCACGGCTTTCTTTAATTTCTTCAATGCGTCTCTCGTAATCTTGAGCTTTGCGTTCAAAAGCTTCTTTTTGAAACTTCTTAAACTCTTCCGCTGCTAGTTTAAATTCTTGTAGTTGTTGTTTAGTGCTCTGTAAATCTTTTACAAGGTTTTCGTTGTTCTTTCTAAGAATAGGAAGAATCTCACGACCTCTCTTTACAAACACATCTGCATCAACCCAATCAGCTTCATTACCACGAAAACGTTCTTTTGGAACCCATCCTTGGGATTCAGCCTCATGAAAAATTTCTGCGGCTAGTTCATTGTTACTAGTAACATTTGCATCATCGCTCATATCTTACTCCTATCTTTGTTTAAGTGTCAACTTAAGTTTTAGCTAAATAAGGATCTACCAAGTCTACATCAGCATCCAAGGTTCCCGTAATGTCTTTATCGTTAATCATACGGTAATTGTTTCCGTCTTTGCCTAAATACAACAGTCCAGCGTATTTAGCAAATATAATCTTATCCCCAACTTTACACCAAGGTGCAGGTTCATCGGCATAACATTGGTCACCCATTGCTATAACAATACCAGTTGTATTGCCCATTTGTTCTCGTGCTTCAGTAGTCTCAGTAGTTAAAATAATTCCACCTTTGGATACTTTTTTAACTTCCTGGGGCTTTACAAGAACTCGCCAACCTACGGGATTAATTCCAGAATCATTGCTCATTTATAACCTCTCTAGTTTCTTTTGACTCGTATAAATCTTCATACTCTATATTAAGGATAATTGCGATTGCTCGGCATCTACCTTTAACTTCCTCTTGGTCGTCATAAGAATTGTTAACCAATCCTTCTTTCATCATTTCCCTATCGTTAGCTAACATCTTCATCAGACGTTTAGTAACTGGGTGTTGTTTCCACTCTTCAAAATTACCTGGGCTTACTGCTTCCATTTTCTCTCCTTACTAAAAAACTCTTACTGAGGTAATTGAGGCATCTCCTGTTGTTGAGGCTGTCCCATACCTTGTTGACCACCCATAAGATTACTTACCATGTCATCTCCAGGGGAATCTTTACCATGCTTCATCATAGTGTCGTACACACTATTCATTGTGCTTATTGCAGTTAACAAACCTTCTCTACGTTCTCTTTGTAAACCAATTTGCATATTAATTTCTTGTATACGCATTTTCTCACCCTCAGTAGCAATGCCAATCTTAATAGCCTCTGCTTCTGCTTGTAGTTTTTGAATCTGAGCTTGGTTAAGTTCTGCTTCAGACATAAGTTTAAGCAAAGCCATTTTCATTTCTAATTGGTCAGAAGCTTGTTTAGCCTGTATCTTAAGCTGTTCAATTTGTAACTTAGGGTTAACTGGTGGGGGTACAGCATTAGGTCCTTTAGGATCTGGCAATACCTTTTCAATATTTGTAATTTTCATAGCTCTTAAGAATGTACGTTCTACTTCATAACGGTTATACAAACCAGGAGTAGCAGCCACTCTTGAAGCTATACCCATAGCTTGATTTAATCTTTGTGTATCAGATGTAATACTTGGGTCAGCAGTTGGGCACACATCTGTTACAGGACCCTCATAATCACCAGTTAAAATAATACCTGCATTTGTGGCATTAGATACGTAGTGTGTGTTTTCAGAAATAAAGATTTGGTTAAGTCTGTATAACTTACGAAACTCTTGTTTAAGACTACGATGAGTACGTTTAAAGATACCGTTAAATATCTTCATACCTTGTTCAGCCATAGTACGAGTAGTTTCAGCAGGAGTATTTTGACCAGGGTTTTGACCTGTCATAACGTCTACAGCACCACCAATACGCTCCCCGTAATTAATCAAAAGATTAAGAAGGGTAAACATAACTTGAGAAGGTTCACGTACTGGTAAAGGAACAATACCTTTTCTTAAATCATCTCCAGTGGTATCTACGTGTTTCCATTCCATTGGATTAAAACTATAGTTACCACCACGGAGTTTAATACCACGACTTAAGAATCCACCAGCAGTGTTAGCCAAAGTACCAGCATCAATAAGCTGGTTCATAATGGTGTTGATTGATTCGTTAAGTGGTCCAAGCAACACACCAAAACCTAAGTCATAGAAACCACCATCGGGTGATGGAATGAATGGATACTTAGTAAAATACTGTTCAGCTTTAATACTTAAGATTACATTTTTACTATTTCTTTCTACATCTTTTTCGGTGTATCTAGCAACAATCCTAGCAACTTTTTTAGTGTCTCTACGAACATAGACAATATAAGGTTCAGCGTAACCGTCATCATCAAGATCAATAAAACAATGCTGTTCAAGAATCTCATAAGGAGTACTTCCGTCTGTAGGCTCTGGTGGCATTAAACCTTGAGCTTTGTCTTGTAAGTTTTGTAAACCCTGTCCCATTGAAAGAACAGAGTCTTGTTGAGGACGACCATCAGATACTTCTAACCACAATCCACGAGCTACTCGCTCATAGATGTCATTTTTATTCATTGGTAAGATATGGGTAACCCTAGGAGCACTTTCTAAACTTTTAGTCCAATAATTAACCACTAGGTCTTTAGCTAATACGTTTTCACTAATATTGTGTTTCTTAATTGGATCGTGATAAGTCTTTTTAAAAGCACAACCAATAATAGGTTGTGTAATTAAAACTTTATCCATCTCTGATTCCCAGTCTTCATCTTCTTCAAAGATCTGGTAACTCATATGTTGTTCTACTCGTGTAGCTCTCATGCTACGTAAACCGTCTTTATCTTCTCCAACTATCCTACATTTAACAGGTAAGTCACTGTCAATAAGAACAGGATAACTACGTGCGTGGTATTGCAATGCAGCAATAGTAATAAGGGGAAACTTAACGTTACTAGCATTAGCCCAAGGAAAGTTTTTAGTCTCAGCTATTTGTAAAGCTAGTTTTAAAGATGCTTCTGTACGTTTTTCCCAAACACTTCTAGATTGCAAGTCATTATCAAAGTCTTTGACAACTTGCATTCCAATAGTTTTTAGATCTTCTTCACAAAGAAGGTTAGCAATATTAGCCTCATACATGAGGTCGTTAATATCAAATTTGTCTTTTAGGTTCATATATTTTAATACCCACAAACAATAGAACGACCTTGGTCTGCTCCTATATTACTTTCTTGAATAAAAGCCTCGTACTCTTCTTCTTGGATTTCTTTTTCGGTTGGAGCTTCCCACATCCTATCAAGCATCAATCCCAAATAAGCCCAAGCATCAACTTGGTCATCATGCTTGTCTCTAGGAAATCTAAGTAGCTCATCCTCAAAGCCTTGATACCAATCTGCGTCTTTATCAAACTTACAAGCCCCACTTCTCATACGAGCTTGAATACTTCTAGCACGGGTAAGTTTATCACCGCTTGGTTTTAATAAAACAGTACTGATAAACTCATTGCGCTTAAGCATTGCCTCATTAAGATAGGGTCCTATAGCTTTTTGAATAGTACCTTGCTCCAGTCCAAAGAGTACGGGCTTATATACCTTTTGAATCATCAGTATTGTATCCACAATTTCTAAAGCGTCCATACGCTCTTTGATTACGTGTTTACAGTATAGCTTACCCTCATCATCCATACCACCTACCACAAAAGCAGAGTAATCTGCCTTTTGAGATTGAGATACAGCTAAATCACAAGTAGCGTAATATACCAGGTTCTTTTTATGATCTTCTGGTTTAAAAGGTATAAAGTCTGATTTCTTAAAGAAAGTGCTTGTAATGTCTAATGGGATATTAAGCATCTCCTGAGAGTAAACATCAGCTAATCCCTGACGTACATAGTCATCTTTTTGCATTCTAAACTCTTCAGCAGACTTCATTTCAGGCCAAAGCAATTGTTTAAAGTCATCTGTATGGGCACGGTATTTAACAGACTTCCAAGGCAATTTGTTTAGTGCGTATTCTTTTAAATCTTCTTTTACTAAACTTTTAATACCTCTGTGGGAACCTAATTGAGAAGCGGGCATAAGATTTTCTAGCAAACTATCTAAGTGTAGTATTGTTCCCACAATTCTAATCTTGCCTGTTGAAGATATACAAGGAATTAAAGCACCATAGAACCATCTTTTAAATTTCATTCTACGGTCTTTGTTCATTACGATTTCATCATTTTCCATGTCATCTCCAATGACAAGGTCAGGTCTGAGATTAGCCCATTTAAGTCCCCGTAGCTTTTGTTCACTGCCTTTAGCTTGTATTCGGAAGGTATGGTTGTCTTCCATTTCAACTATAAGATCATCTTCTGTATCTTTAGCAAATTCTTTGATTCCAAAAAGGGACCTTAAATCATCGTTGTCTAACAGTTCTTTTTTAATATCCCCAAGAAACTGAACAGCTTGGGTTACAGTATCTGAGACTATAAGAACGTACCTAGACTCTCTAAACAAAACAGATGCTAGTGTATAGGCATGAGTTACAGCCGTAGATTTAGCGTGATACCTAGGAGCTGCAATTGCAACTTGTTTGCTGTTACTAGTAACAAGGTTCCATATTTCTTTATGAAACTCTGGGGTAGCAGCAGGTTTATCAAAGTTCTTTCTAAGAACGGAATTAACAAACCCCTCCATTACCTCAGCATTGAGCTTGCTCATCTAACAACTTCAGCCATTTGAACATCAACTATATTGGTTTCATCTTTAATAGTCTTGCTGTTCATACTAGCAAATTTAGCAAACTCTTCACTAAGTTTTATAAGCCTGTCATCTATAGTTCGTTCTATTTCTTCTTTGACAGGAGAATCTTTAATCTTTTGTTGCTTGGTCATTAGTTCAGAAGTAATCTTTAAAGCTACATGAGCTTTGACAGGTATACGGATTATTTCTCCAGTTCTTTGGTCAAACTGAGCATCACCTAAATCTAATCTGTCTTCTACAGTTTTTAAAGCTTTGTCTACAACTCTTTTAAGGTTGCTGTCCATCTGCTGTACATCTTCAGACTGTAGCTGAAGACAATACTCTTTAAACCAATCTGTGTACTTCCATATCTTAAGAGTCTGTAAGGGTATACCCGTAACTATAGCTGTCTGGGACATATTGCCCAACATAAGGTAAGTACTAACAGCCTGAAGCTTTTGATTTTGAGTCCAATGGGCTTTCTTAAACCTACTGTTTTTAGATTTACCTCTTTGCATATTGTTATCTCTTTCCACTAACGTTTTTTTTAGCTGTTTTAGCTGATTGTTTAAATGCTTTAGCTGTAGGAGCACCTTTAGTTCCAGGTGTTCTCATCTTCTCACCAGAACCTTTGGCTATACGTTTCTTTTTGGCATTGATGTTGGCATATAAGCCTTTTGGATTAGTTCCTGTAAATATTGGCATATTAACACTTCCATTTCTTAAGAGCTTTATTAATCCTTGAGTTTGGATCTTTGGCTTTAGCTGTTCCAGTTAGTTTCTTTTTCATACCACCCATACGGGCACAGAATGAATCTTTCCTAGAACCACCTTCAGGTTGAGGAGCTTTAAGGTTATGTCCTTGAGCTTTAGCAGATGCTCTACCTTTAGCATTAAGACCTCCTGATGGAGACTTACCTTCTTTACGTTGCCATGCTGGTGATTTAGCCATAGTACCTCCTTAGATGGTTTGAAATATATCATACTTTTTACAATGTGATACAAATAAAATATATTTTCAATATTTCTTAGAAATGAATACTTTTGTGGACTTGACAAGGTTTTAGTGTTTACAGGATACTAGCCCCATCTTTTTCTTTTTTACTCTTTTTTCTTTTTCGGTCATATATATAAATAACAGCATGTTTATAGCGAGTCTATGTATAGACGAGATATTAAACATATATGCCTTATCAGGTGTACGTTATCTAATAACCCCCCTTTGTTCTAAATTACATAGAATTTTTATATTGTGTAATAAATCTCATCAGTTAAATAATATATTTCCCCCTACCTACCCCCTAGCAATATACTTATCCACAGGTTATCCACATATTACTTTAGTACTATATTACAAACAATATATCAATCAATGACTTACAATTACTGCCCACAGTTTGTTATTGCATAGTTTAAATACCTTTATTGCCCACTGAGAAGTGTTATCACTAACCGTTTGATGTCCACCATCTAAGACAATCATAAACCTCTCACAGGGCCTTACATGGTGCTCGTCACTCGTCAACCTACACAGTTGTACTCTCACAAAAATCTAATAGTGAGGCTACCGCTTGGTATTGTTCTTACATTACTTTTCGATTTTTGTTATCTCTCCGATTGCATTACGTGTTCCATCTCCGTCTGACAGTTCGTATCCTCATTCCTCAACAGTGCTCCGTGACTCACCATGGTACTTTGGTACTCAATTTGTAAAGACGAATTTTCTATTGTTACCAGTAACTTTTGTAGCTGTTTGATGTCGCCTCGATAACTCTGTTCGTTGTGTGCCACAACCCGTAGGTAACAATACAAAATCCCGACCTACGGTCGCTACGGCCTTGACAAATCGAGGCTCCCCAAAGTTCCCTGTCTTATCACGGCAGCATAGGGCAGTCGATGATATTAAACTTTTGGAGTACGTTATGCAATTATCCTTTCATTCTCTCTTAGCTTCAGCTCAAGAAGTAGACTTCTTCACAGACATCATTTTAGAGACAGGCTTGCCTGGCGATCTAGAACACAGTACTCTAGCTTTGCTAGAGACTGTGCCAGAAGAAGTACTTCTTTCGGAAGAAGAAGCTGCTTTCGAAGAACAATTAGATATCGAACTATCTCTTGACGAAGATTTTCTTAAATCTGAGTATTATGTAGTAATCCTAGACGATACAACTGGTGGTGCTGAAGAAGCATCTGGTAGCTGGGAAGACTGTAAAACATTTGTAGATCACTACTCTAAGCTTTGCTTCGGACACCATTTTCATGCCAGATTCTTTGTAGCTGGCAATGATAATGTGTACGCAGAAGTAATATTCATTCCTACAGATTCTAATCCTACAGGCTACATTACTCTGACATCACCAAGACGTTGGTAATTCACAATTAACTTCTGGCGGTTGGTAGCAATACCAACTGCCTTTTTTTCTACTACGCTTGTGTTACTAAGAACATCTACTCTTTCGATATATCCAACTCCAATAACCTTCGCATTATCAACTTTAGTTGTATTACCAGTGCAGCTTCATCTCCTAAACTATCTCATAGCGTTGATCAAAATTACTTATAAAGCTGTCACAGAACTAACTCTTCTACGCTTGCCCGCCCGTCTGTGGTGTGCGCTACTAAGTGGGGGCACTGTCCTACGCCAGAACCCGCAAGCGGAACCTGTCATAGGCCATGCACCAAGGCTGACAGTGTTGGTGTGTGGGGGCGGGCGCACTTCGTTTTGTTGGTTCGAGGCTTTCGTCCCCCCTCTTGGGCGAGGGGAACGAAACCCCCTCACTTTATCAACAAAACAAGGAGTTAGTTATGTCACAGCAAAGCAATTTCGATTTCAACGCTTTCAACAATTTAGTAGAGCACAAACCTGCTGGTTTACAGATTTTCTTAGCACAACAGTTGCTCTCAAACGCTCTGTGGTCTATGGAGAAGTATGACAACGTCAGACAAACCGAAGTCAGAGATCTCTTCAATGCGATCAAGTCTCTTCGTGTTACGCTAAAAGCAGATGCTGTAGCTCGCAACTAAGTTGCTCTAAGGTAGTAGTTAACTCTACTACCTTTTTTTATTTCATAACTGGAGTTCTTCATGCGTAAATTCAAATTTCTTTACACCACATTTTTCTTGGTACAAGCGTTGCTTATGTTGTTAGCTTATGTTATCGCAAACAATCCTGTCGATGCACACAACTGTTCTTTAGCAGCTTGTGTATCTTTCATAGGCGCAGTAATCTTTTACTTTATGGAAACAATAGAATGATTCATCATATAGCTATCACCCACAAACAAGCAGCAGTCATACGCACGGGAGATTGTGGCATAACAGATCTCGAATGGGAGCATGGATGTAGGTCCATACAACTTAGCTATAAACAAGAGTCTATAGCGTATCAATACGTCAAGGCTTTAGGCTATGACGTACTTACCAAACAAGAATGGTCTGAGTACATCAGTGACTTAGATCCAGATATTGTTCCTAGTAACAATTTTGTAAGTACTAGGGTTATCAAGGATAAATGGGATGGTGCAAGGTCAGTTTATTAACACAAAGGAGAACTATATGATTACAAATCTATCAAATGAAGAAATAACTAGAGCTATGGAACTTATCCGTGATGCTGAATTTAGAATGAAACAAGGTAACAATGATCTTGCTCATTGTCATTTACTAGAAGCTATGGATGTTCTAGGTATAGAAAAGATAACAACTATTGAGTATGACTACTCCTAAGACTTACAAATACCTCTGCATATTGTGTACAGACGATGTTGCAGAGGGTAGATGGAATGCAGGTTATAGGACCTGTTTAGAGTGTGGTGAGAAGAGTGCTAGAGAACGATTATTCACAATCGTTCCTATGCACAAATCAAACTACATAGCTTGTTTTAACAAAGATGATTTAATTGGTATCAACACTAAAGGAGGGTTAGTAAGATGAAGTACAAAGAAATTACATGGGATTATTTATTAGCTGTAGCTATTGGTTTTTGTTTAGCTTTAGTATTATTTTATGGATTATCATCATGAAAATTAAGAACTTTATTATTACATCAGCATTGGTGTTGAGTTGTTCTGTACAAGCAAATAACTTTGCTGAAGCTGACAACATAGGTGGAGGAAAAATAATTATCACGACAGACGTATGTAGCAAAGACTCATCAATGTCTAAAGCATACAACTACACAAAAGAAGGACTCACTGAAGATGGATGTTGGAAATATGATTCTGATACTGTTATTGTTCAGTGGGATGTTACTGGAAGAAGACGATACCCCATTTCCTATTTTTCTTTATTAAATGAATATCGTAAGTTTAAGTCTTTTTAAGGAGTTTCACGTGGAACATAAAACATCATCAATGAGAAATGCTATAGAGCATATATTCTTTTCTAATGAATCCATATCGGAAGACAACTGTACGATATGCAATCAACGTGTTACTGGTTTTAAAAACTTAATTTCAGAACAAGAGTATGAGATAAGTGGTATGTGTCAAGCTTGTCAAGATGACATTTTTAGCAATGTTGATGATGACGAGCGTGTCTAACGTTCTATCCACTGTCGTTCTATCCACTAACGTTCCTCCCAGGCAAGCTGCTCGCCACCGTAGGTGGCACTTGCTTGCTAGGTCGTCACTTGAATATGAGTATCGGACTTGCCACCCCGCTTTTAGGGGCGGGGATGGCTTCGCCCTCTGTGTTATTAATAACTTTTTAGGAGATAGTTATGAGTAAGAAAATAGTGTTTACATTTTTAGAAGAGTTGACAGAAGATGATTCAGTTGATCTAAATTTGGATGAAGATAATCCTCTTGACAATTCATTTAAATCAGGTATTTACACCTACTTAAATTGGTTCTATGACGGTGAGCAAGACGATTTCTTGCTGTAACATACGTTCCCCTTTAGCATTTCTTAATACAGTTTTAGGAATAGAGCTGTATTGAGGCAATGTTGCCGTTGTTACTTAAGGAGTAAATATGGATAAACCTTCTGGAGTTTCAGATACTTTGTATGCTGCTGCAACTGAATCTCTTGTTTCAGATGCTTCAGCTACAAGTACTTTTGAAAAGATGATACAAGTAGCTTTTACACACAGTTCTGTAGAGACATTTACAAAAGAGCTTAAAGACACTGAGAGAGCCATTAAGAAAGACTTTGAGGTGTCATCTATGCCAGGTCCTTGGAGATCAGCTAAGAGCGTTATACACAGTGCTATGAACCTTGGTATAGCTCTTGTAGATGATAACGGGAGCTATATTGGTAAAACAGCACTCCAAAGCAAAATTAAAGCTGCAAAGCCTGTTAAAGAAGACAACTCTATAGAAACATATGTGATTCAGATTATGGCAAAGATGTTGTCTGTTCCAAAAGAATTGTCTAGTCATGATGTTTGTAAAGAGGTTTATAAACAATTAACAAATATGGGGTTTCATTAATGCTAACAAAAGGCATTGAAGTCATGAAATATGTTCGGGCAAGTGCAGGTAGAGCTGGCTTGTCAGTCGTATTTGAAGACAGTAACCAACCTAGGCATGATGGTAAAACCATCTACTTGCCTAAGATAACAATTGACACAACTGATGAACAGTTAAGAGATCTAATGGCTTCTACAGACCATGAAGTAGCCCATGATCGCTATAGCTGTTTTGAAGTTCTTAAAGAAAAAGCTGTAGATCCTAAAGGTATCTTGTTATTTGTATGGAACTTCCTTGAAGATTCCAGAATCAATAACATTGAAGCTTTAGAGTATCAAGGCTTTAGAGAAAACTATGATGAATGTAGTTCTAGCATAGTAACAAAGATTGTTGCTAAAGCTAATAAAGACGTTTCATTCATGTCTAAACTCATTACAACTCTCATTCATTGGGATTCTGAAATATCAGCACACAACTTCCCAATGATGCAGTTGGTAGGCAGCTCAATAACTCCTGATAAAAAAATAATAAATGTTCTTAATAACTTTTCTGATCGTCTTGTTTATTGTCATTCGGTATTGGATAAAAGATTAGGCACAGAAGCAACTTACAACTTAGCAATTGATATTCTCAAAGAACTAGGTAAAAGCTGCAAAGAAGAGTTTAAGAAAGAAATGGATGCTAGGAGTAGCTCATCAGGTGAGCCTGTCAAAGGAGACAAAGCATCAGAAAAAGAAAAAGCCGAAGGCAAAGCAAGTGGCGAAGACAAAGAAAAGTCACCTGCTGAAAGCAAAAAAGAGAAAGATGAACAAGAATACAAAGTCATCACTCTAAAGCTTACAGAAGAAGAAATACAAAACTACTCTATCACTATGCCAGAAGAAAGTGAAATGGGTAAAGTAGGTATTAATCTTGAGCCTTCAGGAAGTAAAGGTAGAGATTGGAAATTAACTGATTATGATAAATTTATAATTGTTAACTATCCAAAGAAAATAGGTGAAGCACAATACTTCAATATTAGTCGTAAATTCATAGCTTGTTATGAAGAAAGAGCAGGTAGCAAACTATTAGCTCAAGAAAACTTTGCACAACAAGTTAGAAGATTGATTCAGATCAAAGCTAAAGTGCAAAGACAGTACGGAGTTAAGAGGGGTAAGCTAGATCAATCTAGGTTGTCTCGTATTTGTTTTAATGCTCCTGGGTTTAACGAAAGAGTATTTAAAAACAAAATAGAAAACAAAACTCTAGATGCTTGTATATCGGTGTTAGTTGATATGTCAGGATCTATGTCTGGAGATAAAGCTTTGTATGCGTTGGCATCTACTTTGCTACTCAATGAAGTATGTACAACTCTTAACATTCCAGTTGAGATTGTTGGCTTCACTGATGGATCTAGACCTATGTATGAACATGTTCCTTTAATGTTTGTTTACAAAAGCTTTTCTGATTTAACTGTTAATGACGAGAGTATCAAAGAATATTTTTCTTGCAGTAGCAGTTACATGGTAGGTAATCCTGATGGTGAAAACATTCTCTGGGCATTTGATAGGATAGCCAAGAGAAAAGAGAAGAAGAAACTTCTAATTGTTATGTCTGATGGTAGTCCAGCAGCTTCAGCAGGATATGACGGTATAGAAGAGTTTACGAGTAAGGTAATCAAAGAGATAGAAGCTTGTAAATTTGTAGATATTTATGGTTTAGGTTTATGCAGCAGTGCTGTGAGTGAGTATTACAAAGCTCATAGCATTGTTACTAAACCTGAAGATATACCTAAGAATTTACTCCAACTTATAGAAAGGAAGATAATCAATGTCTGAACCAACAACAGGAAAGGTCGAAGACCTAGTCAAAAAAGCTTTGAAAGAGGCACTAGACAAGCGTAGACCACCAGCGTCAGATGTACCAACAGTACGAGAAAAAGAAGGTTTAGAGATGCTAGAAGAACTTGCAGAAGATATGTCTAAAGATGTTACTAGTAAAAAATCTATTGGAGCAAATCAAGCATACTTCTCTGATGTTATTGGAGATCATCTCATACCAATAACAGAAGACTTTGGTGTAACAGTTTTTAAAGAATATGATTGGGATGAACGTATATCTTCTTTCATTCCTATGATTGATAAAGACTATGTTATAGACAGAGAACTTGCAAGTAACATTCTTATGTCTTGGGAACTTAACGAGAAAGTTCTTTGTTATGGTCCTACAGGTGCAGGTAAATCTAGTTTGATTGAACAACTATGTGCTCTTACAGGTAGACCTTTTGTTAGAGTTAACTGTACAGGTGACATGGATTCATCAATGATCTTTGGTCAACTTACAGCTAAAGATGGTTCTACTGTATGGGTAGATGGTGCTGTTACAGAAGCTGTTAAGTACGGTGCTGTATTTGCATGGGACGAGTGGGACGTTACTCCTCCAGAGATTTCTATGGGTCTACAGTGGCTCTTAGAAGACGATGGTAAGCTTTTCTTAAAAGAAATGCCAGGCAGTACCAAAGACAAACAAATCATTCCACATGAGAATTTCAGGATAGTTGCTATCGGTAATACTCAAGGTCAAGGTGATGATACAGGTGCTCATGCAGGTACTAACGTGCAGAACTCTGCAACTCTTGATAGGTTTGGTACAGCAGTTTACATTGACTATCTACATCCTTCTGTAGAAGAAAAGATGTTGGTTAACAAATGGAAAGATACTGTAACTAAGAAGTCTGCTAAAGAGCTTGTTAAGTTAGCTAATTTAATTAGACAAGGTTACAAGTCTAATCAGTTTAGTCTAACAATATCTCCTAGGTCTTTGTTTAGTATCTGTCGTAAAGTATCTGCTGGTTTTACTTTAAAGAAAGCTTATACATTGGTTTATCTTAATAAACTTAATGATACGCAGCGTAAAGTAGCTGACGAACTCTTTAACAAAGTATACGGATCTAGCTCTTAGAGCATAAAACCATATAGCCTTATCTACGGATAGGGCTATTTATTTTGTGTTTTCAATAAAGATAACAAATGATAGATAGAAAACTTATAGTAGCAAATGCTCCTAGTAACATTGGAGAACAGGTACACGTTAACCACACAGGCTGCGAAGCAGGTGTAGACAACAAACGTAGACTGTACATCAAAAGAATAGACAAAGGACTAGTGGCATACTGCCACCATTGTAGCGACAAAGGCTACGCCAAAGATGAAAACAGACTATCAACATGGCTAAACAAAACAACAGCAGCTAAAGTCATTAAAGAACAATTCTCTGTTAGTAGTCTAAGTACTTTAAGCCCTAAAGGTTTTGTTTGGTTAACTAATTACCACTGTGATGCCAGTAACAAAAATTGTTTTAATGGTGTTAAAGACAAAGACTCTGTAGCTTTGACACTGTATGGTCCTGATGAATCTTTGTTAGGTTGGCAGGTACGAAACCTGCTACCTAAAGAAGGTGCTCCTAAGTACACAACACATTATGTCAGTGAACTAAGCAATGGTGATCCTGCTTGGTTTAACAGACTAACAACAAAGACCTTGGTAATTACTGAGGACTATCTTAGTGCTTGGAGAGTAGGATTTAACACAACACATGCTTCTATGGCGTTACTAAGAACATCTTTGTCAGATAAAGCATTGTTTGACATAGAGAGGGGACATTACGAAACAATCATTATCTGGTTAGATCCAGATGAAGCAGGAAGGAAAGGAGCAGAAAAAATATATAAAGGACTAAACCATTTTTTACCACAAAACACAAATATAGTTATATTTGATCTAGACAAAGAACCAAAAGAATGTACTCCAACAGAGCTACAAACTATTCTCAACTAAAGGAATCTAATGGATTACGATGTGCTTTATCTTTGCTCTCAAAGCAAAGAGAACTTAGCCAAATACAGACGATACATCAAACCGCATGTAGTCGTTAAAGAAACCAACATCATCCTTGACGGGATGGAGAAATACTACAAAACATTTCCAACAATCTCTGATTTCAGTTGGGATAGTTTTTCTGCTTTTCTTATAGCAGACCAAAGCAAACGATTAACTGACGATGCTATTGTCAAGCTTCGTATGACGCTAACTAAAGCAAAGACGTTTGTTCCGCACCATGCACATGAAGAAGTTATCAAAACTCTTATAGAGTTAGATTACTTAGCTCTTATCATGGAAGAATGTGAAAAGGTTAAAGAAGGTTCTAGTGATCTTGAACACGTTCATATCCTAGCAACCAACGCCCTTAAAGATGTAGAAAGGTATATAGAAAAAGATGAGCTGTTTGTTACTGCTGACTTATCTGCTATTGCTGATCGTATCAGCTCTAGCGGTTACGAATGGAGACTCGATGTTCTCAATCGTTCGCTTGGTCCTCTTCGTACAGGTAATTTTATTATTGTTGCAGCTAGGGTTGAAGTAGGTAAGACAACGTTCTTAGCTAGTGAGGTCAGCTATCTTGCACAGCAGTTACCCAAAGACAGACCTGTTGTATGGGTTAACAACGAAGAAGAGTCATCAGTTGTATTCTTCAGAATAGTACAAGCAACGCTTGGACAAGAGTCTAAAGTAATCATAGCTGATTCAAAAGCAGCTATGGATCAGTACACAACTCTTATGGGTGGCAACAAAGATAAGATACGTGTTACTAAGGACATGAACAACATCAGAGACTTAGAAACACTGTTTAGAGAAATCAATCCAGGACTTATAGTGTTTGACCAGCTTGACAAAGTAGATGGCTTTAAAGCAGACGATAGAGAGGACATTAGACTAGGTAAGATCTACAAATGGGCTAGGGAATTAGCTAGATCATATGGTCCAGTTATTGCTGCATCACAACTAAGTGCAACAGCAGTAGACATGAAAGATCCACCGTTTATAGGCTTAGACGCTCTCAGAGGTTCTAAGACAGATAAACCAGGTGAAGCAGATGTTGTTATCACATTAGGTAAGTACAAAGAACCTAAAACTCCAGAGGAAGAGATTATAAGAACGCTAAATGTTCCTAAGAACAAACTACCTGGAGGTGGTAGTAAGCAGATGGAATCAGAAAGACATGGTCAGTATTTAATAACAATAGATCCAATCAGAGCACGTTTTGAATAGGAGTAAACATGACAAAAAACGAACAGAAGTTATTTGATGCTTTAGCATATTTAGTAGAGCAGGTAGAAGAAGATGTAAATCCTGAATACATGACTAAACATATGAAAACAGCATTAGAGGATGCGTGTGAGGTGTTAGACGAACTACAAGGAGAGAACAAATGAAAAGAGTAACAGCTTGGAGTATCAATGTAGTGTGGGAAGACGGTGAAGAAGAAATTCTCACAGACGTACCTAACTACGTAGCAGAGGCAGTAGACAGTCACATGACTTTCTTAGAAGAGTTGACTGCTGAAGAAGTTGGGAGAAAAGATGATTGAATTAGAGCTTAGTGAATTCTTTTTATGGGTATGGTGTATAGGAGCTACGGCTGCTGCAATTTATTTTAGACACCACTCAAACATGAGAGAAATGGTTATTATGTCATTATTGCATAATGATAAAGTAAGAGAAAAATTAGTATCTGAACTTAAAGAATGGAGAGAAAAACATGGATCACAATAAAGCTTACAGTTTAGTAAGAGAAGTGTTTGGTACTTATGGATACACTGATAAATTTATCATGGATGTTATAGAGTCTATACACATACAAGGTTACGGTAAAGGATACAAAGAAGGGAGGGAACAACAAGAGAAAATAGACAAACTAAATAAACTTGAAGAACAACAAACTTAACAAAGAAAGGAGTATGGAAAACCATGACCATACCAACATTTATAGGCATAGATGTCGAAACGACAATGAATGCCAACGAAGATATAGGACTAGCTCATCCTATGCACCCAGATAACCGTGTAGTAGCGTTTGGATGGACAGGAACATCTAGAACACATGTAACTTATGATGCAGACCACTTCATAAAAAACATAAGATCTATACCTTTTGAGTATGTCTTCTGTGGACACAACATATCTTTTGATTTAATGTATTTGTACAAAGAAAGTACTGTACTTAAAATTAAATTTCAGGATCATAAGATATGGGATACACAGTTAGCTGAGTATATTCTTACTGGACAACAAGTTAAGTTCTCAAGCTTAGATGAGTTGTGTATTAAGTATGGGTTGCCTATCAAAGACGACAAGATAAAGAAATACTTTCAAGCAGGACTGGGATCTGACAAGATACCAGAAGAAGAGTTAACACCTTATCTTGTACAAGACGTAGATAACGCAAGAGCTATAGCAGAGATACAGTACAAACTAGCTATAGAGAACAAACAGTTAGCTCTCATAGAGTCTCAGATGGAAGCTCTACATGCAACAACAGAAATGATGTTCAATGGTCTACACATAGATCAGAAACGTTTAGATGACTACACAGTAGAAGTTGTTAACGAGTATGTAGAAGTTAAGCTAGACCTAGAAGAACTAGCAGCAGGACACATAGACGACATTAACAGCCCTAAGCAGTGGTCACAGTTTTTCTTTGGAGGTAAGAAGAAGGTTAGGGTTAAAGAAGAAGTAGGCGTGTATAAGAATGGTAAGACCAAGTACAAGCTTATGGATAAGACAATAACTATAAAACCATTTATAGCTTACACACCAGATCCAGAAAAAGTATCTGAGAAAACAGGACAAGTGTCAGTAGATGATTCAGTACTCAACGATATGCTTAAGCACACATTTGATAAGAAGGCTATCCAACTTATCAATGGACTACTTAAGTACAGAGAGTTATCTAAACAGCTATCAACATATGTCCAGGGACTTAGCAAGCATGTTATTAATAACTTTATACACGGCAAGCTAAACCACACAGCAACAGTCACAGGTAGGTTGTCTTCAACCAATCCTAATCTACAAAATATCAGTAATAATCCTATCAAACAGATCTTTACATCTAGGTTTGATGGAGGTTATATTGTTGAGGTTGACTTTAACCAGCTAGAGGTTGTTGCTCTTGCACACGTAACAGGTGACGAGCAGCTTATCAAAGATATTTCTAGTGGAGTAGATATTCACAGTGCTCTTTACAAGTCTATGTTTGGTAGAAACCCTACTAAAGAAGAACGTAAACCATTCAAGTCTAGAACATTTCAGTTGATCTACGGTGCAGGAGCTAAAGCAATCAGCAAACAAGCAGGTTGTAGTTTAGAAGAAGCTAAGAAGTTTGTTGATGTGTTCTATTCTAGGTATCCTAAAGTAGGTGAATGGCATACAGGATTTGCAAATAAAGTAGAACGCATGTCTTATTATGCAGTAGGAGAAGATGGTTTAAGAGAGAAAGTTAAATCTTATGTACTACAAACAGAGACTGGTAGAAAGTTTTTGTTTAAAGAGTATTACAGTGATAGTTCTTGGTCTACTAAGACTTACAATTTTAGTCCAACAGAGATGAAGAATTATCCTATTCAGGGATTAGCTACTGGAGATATAGTACCAATGATGTTGGGTGTTATCTTTAGAAGGCTAATAATGAACAGTGGAGTTTGTATAGTTAACACTATCCATGATTCCATTATGTTTGACGTACATCCGATGCAATTGGATTATTTTTTAGAGGAGATAACAGACACATTAAAGAAAACACATATGTATTTTGAAGGTATTTTTGGAACACCTCTGGCTCTGAAGCTCAATGCAGGAGCATCAGTAGGTGATGATTGGTTTAACATGAAAGAATTAACATGAGCATGATGACAGGTATTGTGGAAGCACTAACCACAAAAGATGTAAACACTAAATTTGGTACTAAACCTACTTATTCCATGAAAGTCAATGGGACTTGGATTAAATGTGGTTTCAAAGATCCAAAAGTAGAAGTTGGTTATGAAGTTGAGTTTGATGGTGTCTCTGGAACATATGGTGTAGAAACTAAGGCTGTAAACGTTCTTAGTAAAGGTAGTGGTACACCTACTCCAGCAGCAACTGGAACGTCTGTAGCAGTTCCTAAAGCCTCCTACGGTGGTTATAAAGATAAAGTATTTCCTATCCCTGCTTTGCATGGTGATAGAGCTATTATTCGTCAGAATGCTTTAGCTAGAGCTACTGATCTTTATATTGCTGCAAGAGGTGGTAAGCCATTTGAACTAGAAGAAGGTAACCTAGACTTTGTTGTTAGACTTGCTCGTAAGTTTGAAGCTTACACAGCAGGTGATTTAGACTTAGCAGAAGCTATGGCTGAGAACAACGAAGAAGGTAAACAAGAGTAAGTTTTGCAGTTGCCACTGTAAGTTTTGGGGCTGTTAAGCCAGCATTCGAGGATGTTAAGTGTATAGTTTTCTGGCTTTCTTATACACATACATAGCAATATGTATAGAAATACCAAATCGAGGCCCCCTTTTTAATAGGAGATAGATATGTTTTTTTGGAACAAAGATAAAAAACAAATTCAAGAAGAACTAAGTTTTTTACAAACTCGTACTGCTTTACAAGCAAACATTCTTGAGGATCTAACAAACCGTTTAGATCGTTATGAACAAATTTTGCTTAAGTTTAATGAGTATGGTTTTAAAAAAGATGGCTTACCTAAAGCTAAACCAGGAAGAAAGAAAGGATTGGTATGAGAGCATTAATTGATGGAGATATTGTTGTTTATAGATCAGCAGCATCAACAAAAGATGATGAAGAATCTTGGATAGCACAGTCTAGAGCAGACACAATGATCCAAGAGATCTTAGCAGACACACAAGCAACATCTTACAGCGTATACCTAACAGGTAAAGGTAACTTCAGGAGAGACATAGCTCCTAGCTACAAAGCCAACAGACCAGATGAGCGTCCTGTACATTGGCAAGCTGTCAGAGAGTTCCTAGTAACACAGCACAAAGCTATCATATGTGACGGATATGAAGCAGATGATGAAATGGGTATCCAGCAAGATAAAACAGGAGCTACAACAACTATATGTAGCATAGACAAAGATTTACTCCAGATACCTGGAAAGCACTATAACTTTGTCAAGAAGGTATTTCAAGAAGTAACCCCAGACGAAGGTCTTAAATTTCTTTATCTACAAAGCCTTATAGGGGATCGTAGTGATAACATTATGGGTGTTGCAGGTATAGGTCCCGTTAAAGCAGAAAGAGCGTTAGCAGAACTTTTACCAGAAGAGTGGTATGACAAATGTAGAGAAATGTATAGCGATGACAAAAGATTCCACCTTAATATGAAACTTCTATACATATGGCAGAAGCCCAACGACAGTTGGGAACCACCTGGGAACGAAGGGGCGACAGAAAGGCCTTTAGGCACTTCTGGAGCACAGGCGGAGCAAGCAACAACCAGCAGCGGAGCAAAAGGAGCAGAGGATGCCACCACCATTCATAGCTAGATTTCCAAAGAGGTTTGCGGACTGGTTAAATCCAGGAGAGAACCCATTCAAAGCAGATCAAGAAACATTAATTTGGTTTGCTAAACTTGTTAAAGAAGCGGAATTATATGAAACCAAAAAGACACAACCCCAATATGTACAAAAGCGGATTGGAAAATAAATTCCAAGAAGCTTGTAAGCTACGGGGATGGGAATTACCTTATGAAGCAAATAAGATTAAGTACGTTATACCTGCTAGTAATCACACTTACACACCTGACTTTACTGTTACTAATAACGTCTACATAGAAACAAAGGGACTATGGACAGGAGCTGATAGAAAAAAAGCTGTGTTTATTAAAGAACAACATCCAGATATAACCATCTTATACGTCTTACAACGTAACCAGAAGCTTTCTAAGAAGAGTGTAACTACTTATTTAGACTGGGCTGCCAAGAACAATTTAGATGCTTGCATATTTGCTGATACTAAACACTGGACAGATTTTATTATGAGGTACATATGACCACTACTAAAACAGGAATAGTTATAGGTTGTAGGTATGACCCTTGGTATGTTTATCATAACGAGGATCAGGATTGGATTAAATACTTAATAAATTGGGGGTGGTATGACTAAAGAAGAAATAATTGAGATGGCTTGTCAAGCATTTGCTGGAGTTATCAAAAAAGAAGAACGTGATAACTTTATAGCCTTCGCCAAACTAATAGCAGAAAAAGAGCGTGAGAAGTTTTGCGCTGTACTTCGGCAATTACATGATTCATATTCATTGACAAGCGATTCAAACGCCATCAGAGCAAGGGGACAAGAATGACTAGAAAAGATATTTGGGAAGACTTTATAGCACCTATTGGCGGGGCAACGCTTTTTGTTATTCTGTTTGGTGCAGTAATAGGGTTACTAATTTGGGCGCTTTACTCAGTATTTGGCCCAACGCCCGAGCAACAGGCTGAATGGAACAAACCAAGGATTGCCTACAGGTTTGAAGATTGTGAGGTGTGGATATTTCAAAACATACATTACGTTACTAGGTGCGGTAATCACACAATAACTGAACGACATTATTCAGAATATTGCGGCAAAGGATGTACAAAACAAAAAGTAGAAAGGATTGAGAATGACTAAAGAAGAGCCTGTGGCATATTTCAATCCGCAAAAAGGCGGTTTTTATTGGGCAAAGCCAACAACAGTTGCCGCACCAATCACAGTTGATGTTGAGCCATTGCCTCTCTACACTCACCCCAAAGGGTGCGATGAATGTGGGGTTGGTGGTGGTTATGCGTTGTATTGTGTCGGTTGCTATGAAAAGTTTTTTGGTACTAAAGAATGGGTAGAGTTGACTGATTATGAAATCAAAGGTGTTCTAGGGTTAAGTGAATCTTGGGTTGGTGAAGATTGTAGTATTCCAGACATGATTGGATTTGCTAAAGCAATAGAAGATAAGTTAAAGGATAAGAACACATGAACAAACATGAAGCACTAGAAACAATACAAACGTTTTTAGATAAGAGCAGCTACCATAAATGGAAAGAAATACAAGAGTCTATAGATTATTTAAAGGATAAGACATTAGATCAATCTCCTAGGTGGAAACCCTATCGTAATCTAACAGATAGAGAAACAGTTCAGATATGGGTAGATATGCACTCACCTCTAAATAAACCAGAGTTTGAAAGACATTTGTTATTTATACAAGATAAACTTAAGGAGAAAAACATTGAATGAAATCCTAGACTTATTGTTACTAGTAGCAGTTTTATTTACAGCTGCTATATGGATTACAGCGGTATTTTGTTTTATTATTTATAGCATAGGAAAATCAGAATGAAAGCATTCCCAAGCACACAGCCTTTATATAGTCCTGAAAAAGGAGCAGTAGTAGGTAGACAAAAGAATGGTGGTATGGATCTGAGAGATTGGTTTGCAGGTCTTGCTTTAAACTCTATGTACACAAAGTATTGTGAACAAGCTCAAATGCACGGTTGGGATGATAATTGGAAAAACCTTGTAGCTAAAGACTGTTACACAATAGCCGATGCAATGATGGAAGCTAAAAATGCCAAGACCAAAAAGTGATCTAACAGGTAGCAAAACCTATGGTATACGTCTTACTCTAAAACAAAGAGAAATGTTTCAAGACATAGGGGGTATTGATTGGTTAAGAAATTACCTTGACAGACAAATTAGATCAGAGGAGATACAACTAGGTATTTACCCTGATCCTGATAAAGTACCCACTAAAAAATTAATAAATAGATTTTAAACTATGGTAGCACCACTTTTTAATTGGGCTATGGTTAAACCGTTGGTATATTGAAAGTGAGCTAACTCTTTAAAGTGAATCCATTTGCCTGCCCACTCTAACCCACATTCAGACCCAATTAAACCTATTTGTTCCCAAACTGGGTGTGACCCATCCCAATCAGGTTTTCCGTTTACCAATGGAACAACATCCACAGCACAACGCCAATTGTGATAAGAATCACCAGGTCCAGCATTTGTGACAATTTTTCCTTCTGTGGTCCTTCCTTGAGCATAGAGAGCTGCTTGGCTTTCCATGTCTCTATACGTACTAGTAACAAGTATATCAATGCCTTTATCTTTACAAGACTGAATAAACTTTTCAACTCTTGTTTTAACTTCTGGAAGTAGTTCATTTAAATCTCTTGAGTTAATCATTTTAATACCACTGGTGTTGATTGATGTAAAAGTTCGTCTTTCTTTTGACTACCTGCTGAAGAACCAAAATAAAAAGCAACTACGCCTGTCCAAGCAGTACCAAGTGAACCTAGCATAATATCAATTTGAGGCGTATGTTGTACCTGACCATACATTAATCCAAAAAGTATACCAAAGAAACCTCCTGTAATTCCTATGGCTAAGATAGGTGGTATCCAAGACTGAGTTGCTATTTGCATTGTTCTTGCAGAGCTTCTATCTTGTACAGCTAGTTGTTCAAAGTCTAGGTTAAGTTCTTGTGCTTTAGCTTTTAGAGCTATCTCAGCTTGTTGTACGGATGCTATTTGATCGGCAGTAAGTTTACCATCATCAAGCATCTTCTTAGCATCATCTTGAGATACACCTATTACTTTAGAAATTGCTTCGTATGCTAGACCACCAAAGGGTCCTGCAATAGCAGTGGCAATAGTAGGAGCAATTTGTGATAACCAATTCATAATATATCCTTACAGTATTTAGGAACAAAACCAGTTTCTTTAAATATTTGAAAACATTCTAACGTTTTTGTGTCGCTATAAAAGCGTTTTCTAAACTCAAACTCTATCTCATGTTCGTATTTGTCTGCTTTATACATACGATCTATTTGAAACATTAACCCAACAATAACAAAGGTGACCACCAAAACTGCAATACAGATTGCAATTCTAATATTCCACCTCTCCATCCGTTCGTGATTTTTTCTTTTGTCAGCAACTTCTTTTTTTTTAATAGTTCATCTTGTATCTTTTGTTCTTTTTTTAGTTTCTCACGTTCTTTTTCAAACTCAGTCCATACAGCACCTAATTCTGGAGGAGATTGATATACAAGTAACTCCCTAAGTTCTGCTTCTGCTTGTTCTAATTGTTTTCGTCTAAGAACATTCTCAAGAGCTATTGCTTGTAAAGATTTACCTTTTGGTGGATTTTTCTTTGTTTTTTCATCTTGTTTAATAGCTTGTTCTTGATGGTCAAAAAATGATCCGAGCGAAGTACTAAGTTCACGTGTTATTTCAATAACTTCAGAACCTGTGCTTTTAGCATCTTTGTATAAGGCTATGCCTTGTTTAACAGCAGAAAGAGCAGCTAAAGCAAGAGTAAATGGTTCCATTTTTATCCCTGTAGTAGGATATTATTAGGTGTGTATTGGGTCATTACCCAATTTGTACCATTAGAAACTAAAGTACACCTATCTCCTGCAATTGCATTAAGAATAGCAGTTGATGCTGATCCACCTGCAATAGGAATTACATTTGAAGAAGCAGATACAACAGTAAAAGCTTGGTAGTTTTGTATGTTTAATACTCTACCCGAATAACTAGAAGCAGTTGGTAGCGTAAGTGTACAAGTACCAGCATAGTTGTTAATCACCCACAAATCAGTTGTACTAAGACTATAGGTGCTTGTAGTCACAGTTGTAGGAGCAGCTATAGCTTGGGCACCAAGAGAAGTTAATGCTCCAGAAGCTGTTGTAGATCCAGTACCACCATAAGCTATTCCAATAGTTCCTACGTCTCCTGAACCTAACAACGTGTTACCAGTAACAGTTTTAATGTTAGTTCCACTAACAAGAGTTGCTTGATATTGACTAAGAGTTGGTATATCAGTGCTAACTAAAGCTCTAAATGTAGGTGTAGTTGCTGATCCACTAGCAGGACCTGCAAACAATGTGTTAGGAGATTCAGTTGTTAAACTAATTGAAAATGAACCAGTTGTTGTAATTGTAGATGGGCTTACAGATAAAATAGATGGGACTGTCATTCCTACGCTCGTAACCGTACCAGTTCCGTAAGGTAAAGCAGGTATGTCAGCAGTAACCAATGCCCTAAATGTAGGAAAAGAACCAACACCGCTAGATGGACCAGCAAATATTGAATTAACAGCTTGAGTTGTTAGTGTTCCAGTTAGTGTTCCTGTAGTAGTAACTGGTGAATTAGTTACATTAAAAACTGAAGAGGGTAATGCAAGTCCAACACTTGTAACTGTTCCAGTAGTACCAGTAGAAGCGTTAATTGTTACAGTACCAGTGCCTCCAGTTGGAGATATAGTTATATTGGTACCAGCAACAATTTTATTGACAACAGTAGTCCAAGTGGGTGTACTTCCTGAATTAGAAGTAAGCACTTGACCTGTAGTACCTACAGCAGTAAAAGCGTAAGCACCACCATTGCCATAAGCTACGGCACCAGCAGAAGGTACAGCAAAACCATTAGTTCCACCATACGCTATTTTTAAAGGAGAACTTAACTTTAAACTTGTAAAGTTACCTGTTGATGGAGTAGTAGAACCTATAGCCGTATTGTCTATAGTACCACCTGTTATAGTAACTCCATTAGAATTTTGACTAGCTAAAGAACCATATACTTTATTACTAAGCTTTTGAAACCAATCTCTCCAGGGGTAATTCTCCCCTATAGGATTCTGTGGAATCGGAATGTTTGAATTAGGATTAGTAGCCATAGTAATTACTTATATTTAATGTCTTTACAATAGCCATTCTTTTGAAGTAGTGGAAGCATTTCTTCTAATTTTTCTCCTATATCATCTCTAACCATAGGAGAGTTAATCATACATATTTTTTTCTTAAAAGTATCATAAGCATCACATTTGGCATCATAAACAGTTTTGCCTGTACCAGAGACAGTCATTACATAACTACCAGCCGTAACTATACAAGGCTCTGTGTTTCTACCATCTTTACCTGGTCCAAAACCCATCTTAACTTCTGACAAATGGATGTTACTAGTAGCATCTTCCATTGTTAAATCAAAGATAGGGTAGCCTGTATTTTCTTTCTTTTTAACGTTGTTGTAAGGGTAGTCAGGTTGAGATACAACAATACCACAAGCAATGCTATCTTTAACTTTAAGGGTGTCTTTACCATCTAAAGAGTCAAGCATCCAACCAATAGGACAGCCTGTATGTAGAGCTTGTTGGATCTGGAATAGAGGCCATCCAGGACGAGTAGTAAACTCTAGGGGCCAGGGATTACCCTTATCATCAATGATACAGTTAACGTCTATATAACCGCTGTAACCTATACCATGTAAAAAACCTTCTAAAGGTAATAAAACTTTTTCAGCTAACAAACTCTTCTGGGTATATCTCATCACAGTACCTTGCTCACCAGTAGCAGGACCATGATCCCCAGACATTAGCTTCTTAAACTCCCAATTCTCAAGTATGTGTTTAGAGAATCCACCTAAACCAAACCATCCACCAACAGCCATCTCACAGCCTTTGTGGAACTCTTGTAGAACAAACTCACCATCGTAAGCATTGCTCTTCTTCCATTTGTTAAGCATAAAGACCATATCACGCCAGTCTTTAGAACAATAGCTAAGAGCTTTATCTCCATCACCAACAGGTTTAGATACATAACGTTTGTTTTTATTAGCAAGTACAAGTGCTATAGCATCATCATACTTCTTAAACTTTTGCATAGGAATAGTAGCAATACCAGCTCTTTCAAATATAGCTGACCCGTATTCTCTATCTTGTTCCCATCTAGCACCTTCTACATTGCAGCCATAAATGGGGTATCCTTTACGTCTATAAGGTTCTATACGTTGTATATACCTGCTGTTATCAGTAACAAATATAAGATCAGCCCAGTCCATACTGGGTTCCCAATCAGGTACTTTCTTAAAACAATCCATACCATCACCGTTTTCACAGCGAGTACCATCAAAGTTGTTACGCATATACACACGTACATCGTGTCCGTAAGCAGCAGACTTGATAGCCAAGTCCATAGCAAATCCACAATCAAATTGGTCAATGATTAGAAGTTTCATAATTATTTACTTTGTTCGAGTTTTTCTCTACGTTTATCTAACCGTTCTTTTTCTTTGTCGTGTTTAGGAGTCCACTCCATACGACCAGCTTTAATTTCTTTGTCTCTATAGTTCCAAGCTTGTTCTTTAGTAGCAAGTTCACGTTCAGCACGTTGAGCTTTTCTAGTATCAGCATCAGCACCATAAATAGGAAATCCTGCTGTTCCTAGTAACGCACGTTTAACACCTTCTCCTTCAGGAGCACTACTAGCAGCTTGTACTTGGAAAGGAGCCATACCTTTAGCAACAGCACCCAACCTACTCAAAGCACTTCTATCAACAAGTTTAGGAGCATTAGGACTAGCATACTCTAAACCACCTATACCAACAATAGCAGCTTTAGGTAAAAACCCTAGCTTGTTAGAAAGAGTTTTATCTGGATCAGCAAGCCAATGATAAGGTTCCATAGCGTGTTTCATAGCTTGCATAGAAGTACCATCTGGAAACTCTATACGAGTAGGATCTTTGTTCTCCCATATAGGTCTATTAGCTGTCATCATATTAATAGCATTTAACAAAGTAAAGTATGTTAATGCTGTTTTAAACTGATACAACCTAGCATAGTCTCCTTTAGTTGTAGGAACTGCTAAACCTTTAATGCCTTCTACTGGATGCCACGTACTTGGGTTAAGATCTTTGGGTAGAGCAGAACTAAAAGCACGTACAGTAGATATAGTCCAGTCTGGAGCAAACAAAGCTATTTGAAGTGCTCTACGACCTTCAGGGCTATAAGCAGCAAGAGCAACACGTTTACCAAATTCTGTTCTAGAATCTAATGCAGCTTGATACCAATTAAGACCACCACCAGCTTCATTTAAAAACTTAGCTATTTCTTTACGACTTACTGCTTCATCAAAAGGTTTACCCTCTTTAGAAGCTTGCATACGTGCCCTATCTAAATAAGCTTCAGCAGTTGATAACTTAATGCCTGTGTGTAAATAATCCCAAGTGTATTTATCAAAGTATCCTAAAGTATACTTCTCAACAATACTAAGAGACTTCTCTAATACCCTAGTCTTAGGTCCAAACTTACCAATTAAAGTATCAGCAAATTTACCTGTAGCCGTAAGTATTCCTTGAGTCACATCTTCTGGTACACCCAATTGAAGACCATCTTCTCTAATCCACTTGTCAACACTAGAACCAACACCACCTTTTTTAAATTCATCTACAGCTTTACTAATAGCAGACAGTTGTATATCTTTACCAGTAAAAGCTTTAGCTCCTTTTTCTACCAAAGGAAGAACAATAGATTCTTTAATGGGTGACCAAATAGGTATGTTAGCACTAGACTGGACTTCCATCAAAGACTTAGCGTGAAAGAAAGAACCAATAACGTTCATTCGTTTAACAAACTGAGAGATAGAACCAAATGCTTTCATCAAGTCTCCAGGACCTGAATCAAATACAAATCTTAAGTGTGGTTCTAAATCTGGATGAATAGCGTATCCAGCTAATTCAGAGTTGTCCATTACTTTCCAACCATATGGTAGTGGCTCATCTTTGGTAATAGGTTTAATTAAAGACTCACCATTCTCATTTCTAACCTGTTTAATGTTTTCAATAAGATTTTTATTCTCAATAGCTTTTTCTACTGAGAGTGCGTAGTCTTTATAAATCTCTGCTAAGTTGTTTGACTTAAGTTTAAAGCGATAATCTTTGCCGTTATCAGCTAACCATTTGTTAATACCGTTAAGATGGATAGTTAAATCTTCACGAGTCTTAAGTCTACGTTGTTCACCGTACTTAGTTGTAGTCTTAGTACCTCCTTCTGATGCAACTTCACCATAACCAAAAGCATCTTTTAAGAACTGTTCTAAAGCTCCAGGTGGAGCAGCACCCTCTGTAACTACATTACGAGCTACATAGTCTTCATGCCAACCATTGATAACACCTTTTTCTAAAGCACGTTTACCTAAGTCATCCATTAGCTCTCTAAACTTATTAGCTACTTCTTTAGCTTTACCAACTAAAGTTTCACCTTTGTCTATGTCAAAACTAAGTTTCTCTAGGTCAACATCTTTACCAGCCATCTCTTTAAGATCACTGGTGTTGTTATGTACGATACGCTCATTGGCTTCTTTGGAGTTTAAGTTTGTACCAACAAACTTTTCTACTTCTCCAACAGCATTACCCCAAGTCTTTTTATATTCTTGGTAACCCTCAAAGAATTTAACAGCCTCTACTTCACCATGTTTTTCGTAAATCTCTTGAGCTATTTCATTAAACTCTTCTTCGTCTTTAATGTCTCTAGGAGATGTTTTAGTGCGATCTATAGGAGCTTCTTCTTTAGGAGCAGTTGTTTCAGTAGCTTTAGGTGGCTCACCAGTTGATCCAGTAGCAGCTTTACGTTCGTCTAATGCCTTAAGAGCCGCTTTATTAATTTGGTCTTCATAGCCGCCTTTAGTCTGTCCTTCTTTAATAGGAGTCTTAACATGTTCAGCCTCGTGTTGAATAACAAAGTCAACCCACTCTTGTGGTGTTTTAAATGTATTTGCAGGTAAAGGTTCTACACCTTCTACTTTAGGAGTAGTCCAAGGTTTATCTTCAAATTGTTGATACAAATGATCTACATCAACAGATATTTCTATTGGGTTGCCATTAGCATCTCGTTTAGTTGTAGCACCAACTCTAGATCCATCAGGACGAGTTTTATCTAACCCACGAGTAATAGGCACACCATTAATTTCTTCAGGTATAGATACAAGCTCAAAACGTTTATCACCAGCAGCTCTTAAATCACCACTGTGTAGACCTTCTCCCATTACAGTAGGCTTTTGATCTTTAGCTATTTGACCAGCACTAGTAGCTCTGTTCCAAGCTTCTTTACGATCAAGAAAATTACCCTGCTCATCTACAAACCCTTGGTCATGGGTATCTTTAGTAGACGCTTTAATAGATTCTGGATGTTTAGGGCCTAGACGAGTAATCTCACCAGTAGCTTTATCTTTAATAGCTGTTTCAACAAGAGGTATAGTAGAGTCTTTTTGTTTCTTAGTCTTTTCTAAACCAGCAACAAACTCTTCTTTAGATATACCTGGTGGGGGATTAACGTTACTAGTAACATCGGGTTTCTTACCTGCACTCATATCAATAGGAGCAGCAGCTTGACCTAATAGACGTTCACCTAATTTAGTAGGTTTAGTAACCGTCCCAGTGGCAGCATCAACAGTCATAGCTACAGGATCAAATGGATCACCACCTTGTATGGCACGTTGAGTAGCACCCACAACAGTCATTATTCCAGCACCTGTTGCACCTTGTGAAATACTACTAGGTAGACCAGGACGCATTAAAGGATTAAATGCCCCACCTGCAACTTGACCAGTAAGAGATGCGTAAGGATATTCTTTTTGTTGTTGTTCTCTAATGCCAGAAATGTTAGTACCAAACATTTGGTCAACAAAACTTTCTGTTACTTTTATAGCACCACTAGCAAGAATACCTCCACCAATACCTCCTAAAAGTGCTCCAGCAGGTTTAGATAGTGGTCCTAATATAGGAGCAACAGGAGGCATAAGAGCAGCACCCCCTCTAGCTCCAAGTAGTACACCAGGTGTAGCAGCAATAGACTCAGCAGCAGAAGCACCAAAAGCTCCTAAAGCATTTACAGTAGGAGTAGCTTTACCTGGTTCCATACCAGGTCTAGGATATACACCAAATGCAGCTTTAGTTTCTACAGGAGTAGTCTTGACCTCATCAGGATCTACAAAACCACCTTTAGTAGTAGAAGTTGGTTTAACCTCATCGGGGTCAATGAAAGCCATTATAATTTACCTTTCTTTTTACCCTCTGCAATAATGTCTGCTTCTGACATACCTGGGTTAGCAGCCTTAGCTCTATCAACCCAAGATTGTTGTTCAGAAGTTAATTTGTTACTAGTAGCTTTTGATCCTTTGTTCCACTCTTTTAAACTAGTGTCATCCCATTCTTTAAACGGAGACTTACCTACACTAATTAATTTGTCAGCATGAGTTTTAGCCTTATTAAAAATAGAATCTGGAATGTCTTTTACATTAGGCTCTGTCTTTAAAAAGTCTATTTCTTTTTGTGTTAGACCAGGAACAAATGTAGGTATGTCTACTTCTTTACCATTTATTTCAGTACCAATAGAATACTCACTCATGTCTTTTCCACTGTTACTTTTTTGTTTACCTAACCATCCAGGACCTTTTGTAGAACCATCTGGTCTTTTCCAATCTGGTTTAACATTACCTTTACTATCTAAGTAAGGTTTAGAAGTAGATTCAGTTGGTGTAGTAGTTTTATCAGGTGTAGGTTTACCTTTCTTGGCTTCTGCTTCTTCAACACTAGTTCCACCACCAAATAGTTCTACATTATGTTTAAGTTTATCAACAACATATTTTTTTTCTTTAAAAGAATCAGGAGAGCTTACAGCAATATCAAGTTGTCTTTGAGCAACTTTTAATTGGTAGTCGTTATAGTCTTTAACCGCTGCTCTATAGTTGTTATCAAGTTTAATTTGATCCATAGAACCTGTAGGACCTTTTTGCCTAGCAGCATTGGCATTGTCCATGATAGTTTTTAGATTAAGTGTTATCCTTGGATTCTCTACTTTATCTAATCTAAGATTAACATCATTCCAACTCTTCTCTGTTAAACGTCCTTCTGCACGGGTATCTTTACCTTCTTCTTCAAGTTTTTTACGAACAAATGCAGCACTTTCTTTAGAAGATTCTCTAGCATCAGCATGTTCTTCACCAATTATTTTTGCTCTAATTTTTCCATCAACATTAATGTTAGCAACATCTTTTTTATTTTGACCAGTTTGTTCTAACTTATCTTCTTGCATTGCTGCAAGTTGATTAGTAAGCCTCTTACTAGTAATCATCATTAAGTTCTTAGTAACATCTATTTTTTGTTCAGGAGTAAATTTATCCCAGTTGGCTTTACCAACTTCTTTAATTAAAACATCTTGTTGTTCTTTAGGAAGGTTCTCAAGAGTAGCACCTTGTTCTAAGTTGTAATGAGCTTTAGATACTTCTTGAGCATCTAATATATTTTGTTTTTCTTGGTTTGTTAATTTAGCAGCATTAGCTTTGTCAACTTCACTGGTAAGTTCAAAAGCTTTTTCTGTATCACCTGCTTTAAATAAAGCAACTTGAGTCATTTTAAGAATAGCTGAATTATCTTGTTTGTTTACAGCGTCTTGAAATTCAGGTGTTTTATAAAGATCTAAAAGAGTAGCTTTAGACTTTTCACTAGCTTTAATATTAGCATCAGAAACTAAATTAGCAAGATTAGTTTTAGCAGCATTAGCTTGTTCTTGTTGTATTTGAACCTGTTGTCTTTGCAGAGTATTTTGTTGCTCTTGCATTTTATTGGCTTCAACTTGTTGCACATTAGGTGCAGCAGCCATATTCTGCTGTAACTGTAACGCAGCTTGACTACCAACAGCAACATCGGACATTAAGTAAGCCATAATTTATTCCTATTAAGGACCAACATAGTTTGAGCCAGTACCCATACCACTAGTATCACCTAAACCACTACCATAGGTATAAGTACCACCTTGTGTTTGATACCCAGGAGTAGACATAGCTGATGTATTTGCTCCACCACCAAATTGACCAGATAATCCAGATAATCCAGTAGAAACTGCTCCAAGACCTTGCATAATAGCTTGTTGTTGAGCATTTTGTTGTGTTGCACCTAGTTGAGCAGCAGCAGCGGGATTAAATCCAGCTCCAGCTCCACCAGACAATTGACTTAAATAATTATTCATAAATCCTGAATAACCTTGTTGTGCTACACCTTGTAGAGCTTGAGCTTCATTGCCAGAGTACAACATACCTGTACCAGCAGCAGCTCTTTGAGAAGCTTGTTCAGCAGGAGCAACAACACCTGTTTGAAATTGAGTAAATCCAGGCATAGCTTGGGGATTAGCAGATTGACCTGGCTGTAAATACCCAGCATACATTTGAGCTAGTTGAGCTTGGTACGGAGCCATAGGATTAGCTGCATTTGTAGCTGCAGTACCTGCTTTTGAACCTCCACCAATTCCCAAAGCATTAGTTATGCTACCACCAGTAAGCGCATTAACACCAGCAGCTACAGTTACACCAGCAGCAAGACCAGTTAAAGTTATTCCAGCAGACATGTTTTGTCTCCTTTCCAAATATTGTTTAATTTCATAACTTGTCTATAGTCAACAGTTATTTCTTCACCTAAATCACCACCCACCATACCACCTATATCTCGTAATGTTACTAAGAACATGTCATTAAAACCCGTTAAAATAGCTTTTGCATTAGGACGCTTAGAATGATTAACAAGATAACCAGCAGGAGTTCTTAACCCTCCAAGCCTCATAGGAGCAATAACACTATCTTGTTTTATTAAAGCAGTAGAAAACATTCCTTTACCTTGTATTGGTGAATTACCAGAACAAATGCTATAACTACCATCTGGAAAAGGAATGCAATCTTTTCTATATTTAGATGCTAACTCTATGTCTTCTAAAGTCCAACCAGATTCTTGAACCATCAATAAAAAGTCTTCTCGATCTTCTTGGTATAAAGAATACTCTTTACTTAACTTTTCTTGTTGATGTTCTTTAAGAATATCTGGGGATATAAATAATATTGACTCTAAGTATTCTACATCAGTACTATTAGTAACATAGATATTTTGCCACACAACATCTTCTAATGTAAAGCCTACTTTGCTACCTGCTTTAGCTACAAACATATGTGGAGCTGTTAAAGTCTGTATAGAACCGTTTCCATCTATAACGTTAATGCTACCCTTAAGCAAAACATTCATATGCTCAGAGACATGTTCTTGACCTACTATGAGAGTATTTTTAGGATAGTGTGCTTCCCTAATATACAGCCCTCCACCAAATCTATGAACAATAGAATTTTCAATTTGTTCTTCTTTTAACAATACTTTAGCTAAAGCTAATTTACTTTCTGAAGTACTTAGGTTAAACCCTTCTTTATTAGCTACAGAATTAATGGCTTCTACTATTTGATTCATAACTACCTCTTGTATTGAGTACCGCTACCAACAGATTGTTCTTGGTCCATTTCACCAAGTCTAAAATCAATCTCAGCAGCATCTAACCTAAGAGGAACATTGTCATAGCATAAAAACTGCCAAGACCTACGTCTGTCAGCTCCACTAAGGTATACCTGTGCTCTAGGAGCATTAAGATTAACAACCCTAGGAGTAGAGTAACTAGCGTAGTCATTACCAGAATGACTGATGTACATGTTACCAGCTACCTTATCCCCAACAATTTCTAAACGACCATAGAATTTACGTTTGGTAGTACCGTTGTCTCTAATGTCTGTAACAGACCTACAATAAATAGGTTGACCATTATCTTGGTAAACATTAGTATTAAAGTAGTACAAATTACCATTAGTGCTGTCTAAACAGTAGGGCGTATTATTAGCATCTGCATAAAATGTAGGTACAAAATAGTTTTCAGATGAACCGTTGTAAGAAGTCCAGGTGTACCACATCTTTTCATCTAAATCATAAACTAAAGTTTTATTGGTGTTATATAGCGTTAGTATATAAAAGGTATGACCATTTATCTTATACACATAAGCAGATACGTGTGTTAATGAATCGGCTTCTAAGTGCCTATCTATATGGCTAGTAGATACCTTAATAGGAGATACCCCATCCATAAGGTACACAGACTTACCATAAGTTTTTGTAGTAGCTACCCATATAACTGTGTTACTAGTAGAAACAAGACTGTCTCCATTAGCACAACCTATTTCCATAGTATAGCTAGGAGCTACAGTAAGGGGTGAACCAACAGCATTACCAACATCATAAAAAAACTGGGTAGTTGAAGAACCGTAAGCTATAAGGTAGTTCAAATGTTTAGCAATACTAACTAATGTGTCTCCTGTTTGTTCAAAGCTTAAAAAGCTAAGAGCATTCCATTGAGTTGGGTCACCAACGTTGCAGTTGTATATACGGTTGTTAGTTGTACCAACAAATACGTATTGATCTAAAAACACAGCACCAGATACAAAAGGACCCACAGGGAATGAGTTAAGAGCAGGAGTTAACACTGCTCCAGAACCTAAATCTTGAAAGGTAATAGTACCTGATACAGTAGCTGTGTTTGGAATGTTTAAAGTTATTGTTGTTCCATTGATGCTAGTAACCATAGCATTGGGTGCTATGCCTGTACCACTAGCAAACATACCTGTGTATATACCACTAGCACTAGATACAGACACAGTATAAAAGCCAGTAGTACCAGAACCAGTAGGAGTTTGTGTAGCAGGTAAATTAATTGTACAAGTAGGAGCACTAGAGTATCCACTGCCAGGATTGGTAATGGTTACAGTAGTTATATTTCCCGATACAACTGTAGCAGTAGCAGCAACACTACCAGAAGAAAAGCTAAGAGTAATACCTGTACTATAGTTTAAACCAGGGTTGTCAATGCTAATAGCTACAACAGTTGTGTTATTAATAGTATTTAAGGTTCCTGATTTGTTTAGTAAATAACCATTAACTTTATTATGAAAAAACAAATAGTTATTAAGAAATGTATTTACAAAATAACTTTGGCTTGTAGATGCAGACGTTGATCCTAAAGTAGTAACAGCGTAGCTACTAGGATTAATTTGATAAACAGTGTTATTAATAACAGACACTAAATTACCGTTGTAAGCAGTTAAACCTTGTGCTGTTCCACTAGCAATTGTAGTAGCTTTAGTCAGCCCAGGTCTTTTAACAAAGTCTCTTTTACCATTGCTACTATCAAAGAAAACGTTAGCACAATACGCATCAGATGCAAAAGATCCTGTACGACTATCTATTGGTTGTGTAAGTGCTATTCTTTCGGTTGCCATATTAACGTCCGTAAGAGTTTGGATTAGTAGATCTAAAGTCAGGCATAAAGAACGTGCTAGAAGCCTCTACATCCCAATCAGAGAGCTTTTCTCTATACACCAATGCTCTTGCTGCTATCTCTTGTCTAGAGTTAACTGGGACACCATATTGCATAGCCAACTCATCAGCTAATCCCCATACTAAAGTGTTTTGCCATTCAATAGGAAAGTCAGGAGTATCGGTAGAAGTACCAGTACCTAAAGTAATATCATTCAAAGGCATTTGAGCTACAACGTGTAACTGAATGTTTGTTTGAGAATTAAGATCTGGTGTTAAGTACACATACAAGATACCATTGTTTTCTCTAGGATCATAAAACAAAGTGTTAGCTGTACCAGTAGAAAACTTAGAACCTAACATGTTGTACTCTTGTTTAGAAACAATAAGTACAGGTGTATCTATGTTAGGAGTTACTTGTATATTACGGTAGAACCCTTGGATAATCTTAAGTGGTTTGTCAGTAATAGCTACAGTAGGATTTAAAGAGTCATACATCAAAGTAGATGTAGATCCACCTAGTATGTAAGATGTTTGACCAGATGTAGTGGGAATAATAAGTTCAGTTATTTTCCACAGCTTTAATCCATCTACACTCATTTGTTTAATTAGTAGGTTAAGAGACATTAAAGCATTGTTATATGTATTGGTATCAGGAGTATCACCAATTTCAAGCACACCTAATCTACCTAGTGCTAAGGAAATAATTTGACTGCTATTAATACTGTAAGTAGAACTCATAGTTTATCCTGGTTGGGGGTATTCAAACTCATAAAATGAGTTGTTTAAAACTGTCGGTTCAAACAACGTAGTAGCTTGATCTGCTCTTGAACAATTAGCTGCACCCATATCTGCTAATCCAGAAGATGATGTTGGTGTACACACATATGGTGCAGGACGATAACCATTGTCATAGTTAGCCATTGCACAATCTGCAACACCGTAATCAGCTAATCCATTGATAGTAACTAGTGTACAAAATCCACCAATAAACTGATCTGATTGTTCTGATCTAACCCAAGGTGGAGCTTGAATGTCAGCTACACCATGTACAAAATCTTGAGGTTGTCTAGGTTCCCAATCCCCAGGACAGACCATAAGACCATCCCAACGTAACCGAAGCTCACTCTCTTTATATTTACGACCACACTGGTCACAGATGACTAACCAGCCACCATTATCCCAACGTGATTTGTAAGACATGTTTTGTTCCTAGTAACAAGTTATTTATCCTGTTTACCATCTAACTTATCAAATATTTTACCTAACATAGATTTGATGTCGTGCATGTCACTGCGATAATCATTTCTATCTACGTAAGTCTTTGGTAAGTCTTCTCTAAGTTTAGCTAAATCTGTTTTAAGTTCTTTAACAGCCGTCCACAACTCCCTAGCAAACCAGCCTATTACGGTACAGCTTATTCCAAGAACAGTGTCAATAAGTTGTTGTGTTTCCACTTTATTTTAACACTTTAAAATTATTAACAATAATTTCAACGTAGGCTAAATCAAGCATAACCATTACCCAATCTTCTTTAATAAAGTAAAAAACAATTGCACAAATAAAAGTTTTAGATATAACAAAACTTGCTTTTAAACCAATTTCAGAAAATAACCAAGCCATTATTGGGTTAGATTCATGACCAACATTTGTAGTCAATGCTTTCCAAGTTGTATAAATGTCTGCACATTGCAACAAACAAAAAATAATAAAAAGATTAACTAACATAAATACTCCTGAATTTTAAATTCTTATGTAATTCCATTGAAACACTGTTGCTCCTCCAGCACTATTAGTTAATTGAACATTTAAATCTGAACCAGTTGAACTAAATGTTGCCTCATTAGAAACAATATTTACAACACTTACATAAGAAGTGCCAACAACTGCCAAACCCATTGCTCTGATAACACCTGCAGCTTGACTGTATTGATTGGCAAAAAATAAATATGTTGCTGGTATTGCTGGTAATGTAATTAAACTAACTGTTGCTCCATTTGCAATATTAGAAGAATTGCCATTTTTTAGTTCAAGATAATTAACATTTCCACCACTATTGTCCCAGTAAAACGGACCTGATTGACATTGTGCATAAGAAGTAGCAGTAGCATAACCACCAAAATCACAACCTGTTATTTGAACATTTAAAGAACTATTGGTAACACTCACTCCATAACGCACAGACGTAGAGGTATTTGAAACCCTAACCCCTGATACAAGCACTTCATTAGCACCATTAATATTAATTCCATCATAAGTATTAGATGAATTTGTGCCTGTGTTATATACATGAGAACCAACAATATTTACTCTAGTTCCTCTTACATCTATTCCATTACCATAACAATTAAAATATTCACCACCAATAATTTGAATAGCATCTGCTGAACTGCTTATAAAAAAGTTATATCCAGTTCCCCTATTACTTGCCCAACAATCTACAAATTTAAGACCAGTTCCAGCAAGAATGTTATATCCATTAACAGCACATGAATCAGTAATGATTTGACTAAAAAAGCCATAATTTGGAACACCATCACTGTTATTTATAAACGCTACACCAGTATTTGCTGATAAAGTATTTGATATTTTGCTTACATATATTCCAGAACAATTACCAACAAAAGCCAAATTGTTTCCATTTCCACCACTACCACTACCAGCAAAATAACAGTTTGTAATGGTTGTGTCTATACAAACACCACTTGAACTTTGAAAAACAACACCATCTAAAGTGTTATTTACAGCAGTTACCCTTTCTAAATAACATTGATTTGTATTAGTTCCATTAAAACCATTTTTAAAAGCATTTATATTTAAATCAGTAAAATATGTTTCATTTCCACCAGTTAAAGCAATACCACTAGCTGTGCTAGATGTTGTACAAACCATGTACATTTTTTCAACAAACAAAGCTCCTGAACCAGTAATAGTAAAACCATTTGCACTTGCAGAAGTTTGCTTTATAACAGTTGTATCTCT
>Ga0208741_10000107_pt1 | contig 44340 bp, 28 predicted proteins | sample CryBogCBE03Jun09_FD_184576 | JGI IMG/M metagenome (GOLD analysis project Ga0208741, IMG submission 184576) | Freshwater microbial communities from Crystal Bog, Wisconsin, USA - CBE03Jun09 (SPAdes) | ecosystem: Environmental > Aquatic > Freshwater > Lake | place: Crystal Bog, Wisconsin, USA...
TTTGCCCGTGAGTGGACTAACAACGGTAAACCTAAACACACGAGTATTGGAACAAATAGTCGCATGAGCGAAATAGAATCGGCTCAAATGATGGTTAAAACAAAGTATATCGATCAGTGGCAAGCTCGCCGTAAAAATATAAGTTTATACTGGATGGGCCGTTTAAAGAATACTGGTATTAGAAGTTTAATTGACGCAAATAATGCTGACACACATTGTTATCACAAATTTGTTATTGATGTAGATAGTCGTGATATATTACAACGCAACCTAGCCATTAAAGGCATCGAAGCACGGGTACATTATAAGGAACCCTTACACGAATTACCTGCGTATACAGATTATGCGGGACCAGATATATTAAGTGTAGCAAGTGCATTATCACGCAGAGTATTAAGTTTACCTATATATCCAGAATTAAGTGATCTTGAGGTAGAATATATTATTGACTCGGTACTAGATTGCGCTTTATCAACGCATAACTAGATAACCAAGCCCAGTCGTAGCTTTTCTTTAATTCAGCAAAATCGCCCGCGACTGCCGTATAATATTCTACAGCATCTTCTGCACCTTTTATACTCCATTGTCCTTCTGTATTATCTCGAGTAAGCCACTGATTTAAACGATATTCGTTTTCCACATTGGGTAGACTATCTTTTAACTTAATGCACTCCCTAAATGCAGTTCTCCAGCAAGTCCACACATCGGTATGATAGTTTGCAGTTCCACTTAACATAGGAACTACTTCGTGTGCTTGATCCAATGTAAAGTCTAGCCCTGGTGCAGTATTAGATAATACTAACTCTTTATTATATGCTATCATCGACATGTGACCATATACTAATCCGTTTACAGGATTACGAGCGTGAAAAATATAATGCTTAGGCTCTTGTAGGCGATCTGGTTGCCATGTCCAATCAAAATTACCATCAACTCGCAACTTGGCAAATACAGCAAAGAACCAAGGAGTACGACTTAACTCGGCGGCTGCTCGATAAGCCGCGACTCGCCCATCAACTGCACTACTGCGATGTCGACGATTATTATTGTTTGTAGTTGTTATGTTTAAAAATGCCCAATTTTCTTCTGCATTAGTTTCACCGTTATCAATAAACACTATATCTAATAGTTGATCTGTGTACATATGACGCTGTGTACGATCAATATAAGGATAATCATATAATTGTCGGTTAATATAAGGGATACTCGTTTTGGGAATTATACTAGTGCCAGCACCCGCACTTAAAGGAACTATAGTTTTGGTCTGTTCTCTCCACAAACTAACAGTAGGAATATCTTCAATTACGATATTATCTTGATTAGTAAAAATGGCCAAAGGTCCTGCCCATATATTATTTTTAACTGCATCAACTTGTGTACTATAATTATGTCTTATAATGGGTACGGCTCTGCGTGGCACTGTAACTCCTACATAATTAATATCATACCAATCTAATAATTCTATCTTATCTGCACGGGCTTGAAAGCTGGGCACATGCATAAAAAAAGTATCTCCAAACTTATTATTATCCGCCGCAAATACATGTAACATAGCGGCCTGCCATTGTTCAGGATGCCAAGTAAAGTCAAAGTTATCGTAATCACAAACGCTACTACATATCCAAATATATTCTTTATCGCAATTACGGGCTATTCTTCGAAGTGTATCTAAATAATTATCAAAATAACGGACAGTTATTATCGTATTAATCTTATCTTGTATTTGTGCGATAGTATTAGCTATATTATCGTCTATATGATCTATAATATAAACAGTATCGGCTGTGGGTTCCGTAACTATTTTTATTTGATCGACAAACTTTAATTCTGAAGATCCATTATAATATTGTGGGCCACCTGTGCGCTGATGCTGTGTACCAAATTGATATGTATAAGGTGGATCCCGATAGTCTGGATGCCAGCTAAAATCAAATGAGTCAGTATCTACACGATCCGGAATGTGCCAATTATCTCGACTGCTTAATCTCGTTAACTGACAATCTGCATGATAATTAGTTTCAGTATATCCTTGACGAGGAATTAAATATGTTCCACTATCCCGTTGCCACTGACTGGGCCACGCATGACGCTGATTTTGTTGCCAAGGCACCGGCTCAAATAAAAAGTCAAACGCCGTATAGTCAGTTAAATAGTTGGTCCACCAGAAATACCTGGTGCGACTCAAAGTTTGTGCATGTTGAACCGACTCTGCTGGTCGCTCGTGCGCAAATAAGTTGGGTTTCTTTCCAGAATAAAATATATCAAACATGATTAGAATTGACGAAATACACGAAAATACTTTGTTTGCTTGGCTTCGAACAAATAGATTTGGCGTTAGAAGTTTTCACATGGATCCTATAGGTGCCAGCAGTCCAGAAAATATTGCGTGTCAAGGTACAGAACTAGCTTGGGAACACAATTATATAACATTTTTTGATGCAGAGCCAATCAATTTGGAGCGATTCCGTGCAACATTTGATCAAATAAGATACGATCTAGCACAGGATATACATCTACGCAGACCCGCGGATCAAATAGGCTACTTTGTTACCAGTGAACATGCTTCAGAAAATGTTGAACAACTGTGTAATATATATGGCTGGCGACCTTTATACTATTTTTTCTGGGGTTGGGCTGCACTAGATTGGTATAGAGGCTATGATCACACATTTTTAATCAAGGCCCCTGAGCTTCGCCGGATTGAACGGACATTTTTAGCTCCAAATAGAATCACAGGCGGAGCTCGACGTCATAGATTAGAACTGTTATATTATATTTTTAAATATAATCTCGGGGACAATTATGTCAGTTGTCCTGAAATATGTCCAGCGGAAGGTACCACAATAGAGGAGCAATTAAGACCTTTAGAAATTCAGTACCCGGATATACAACAGGTATTTGCCCGTCAAGCACTGCCGTTAAACATGCCAGGAGAAACCGGACATCCCATGCACTCGTGCTGGCTGAGTTTATTTCGAGAAGCAGAATCTAGTTTATTATATCTAGTAAGTGAAACAGTGGCCACCGGACAGCGGCATCAATTAACAGAAAAAACATTTAAACCTATCTGTTTAAGAATGCCTTTTATCATACACTCAACACAGGGCAGTTTAGAATACCTGCGCAGCTATGGATTTAGAACCTTTGACCTGATATGGAATGAAAGTTATGACCAAATTGCCAACGACCAAGAGCGCATACAGGCCATAGCTGACTTGCTACAGGAATTAAACAGTTTGACCACGGCGCAACGGCAACAGCTATACGATCGAGCCAGACCCATAGTAGAATATAATTACCAGCATTTTTATTCGGGCAGTTTTAAAAATGTATTATGGCGAGAGTTAACCCAAATGCTTGACAGTATTCCCCTGGATAGACCTACAAATTTAAATGATTAGAATAGACGAAATATACGACTCGATCTTTGTGCCCTGGGCTCTGCCACGCGATCGGACTGGAATACACTGGTTTGACCCGTTTGGCAGCACTCGCTATGCAGACCTGGTCAATCGCCCGCAGGTTGGTGGCCCGGGCTGTACCCGCTATTTGTTTTGGGATCAAGAACCCATAGAACTAGAGTCGCTGGCAACTCTAGCACAATTTCGAGCAGAATACTGGGGCAATCAACACCTGATCACCAGTGAAAAAAACAGCAAACTGGCCAGAGAAGTATGCGAAAAATACGGCTGGCAGCAGCACTATTATTTCTTTCACGGCTGGGCAGCACTAGATTGGTATAGAGGCTATGATCGTAGTCTTTTGATACAGCCACCGGGGGAACGACGCATAACGAAAACATTTATTGCGGCCAATCGCATAGTGGGCGGGCGTAGACAACACAGACTCAAAATGCTGTATTATATTTTTAAATATAATCTCAAGAACAATTATGTCAGTTGTCCTGAAACATGTCCGGTGGAAAATCAACCAACTGTACAGTTGGCGGCCCAGTTGAGCGACGTTATATATCCGGCTGCACAAGAGACGTTTGCAGCAGAGGCGTTGCCGTTAAACATGCCAGGAGAAACCGGACATCCCATGCACTCGTGCTGGCTGAGTTTGTTCCAGGAATCTGCAGAATCCCTGCTGTATCTGGTGACAGAAACAGTGGCCGACGGTGAACGACTGCATCTAACAGAAAAGACTTTTAAACCTATTGCGCTGCAGATGCCGTTTATCATAGTGGGCACACCGGGCAGTTTAGAGTACTTGCGCAGCTACGGTTTTAGAACCTTTGACCTGATATGGAATGAAAGCTACGATCAAATAGCAGATCAGGATGACCGTATACAGGCCATAGCTGACTTGTTAAAACAGTTAGACAGCTTGACACCGCGGGAACAACAGGCATTATATGCCAGTGCGCAGGATATAGTGGTGCACAATTATCAGCATTTTTATTCAGGTGCATTTGAGCAAATACTCTGGCAGGAATTATGCAGCATGTTGGCAGAGTTTTAAATATAAGATAAAGATAATAAAGATAATATGCAAAATAATATCAGGATTATGCTGTACAGTGTAGATACAGCAGAAATTACTTTTTCGTGGGGTTCCCTGGATGGCAAATGATTTTATAGTATCAACTGCTACAATCACCAGGTCTAGCGGGGCCGTACGACATGGCCTTTAACTTTGTATTCGATCGGCGTAACGATAGCCGTCCGTATCCTAATCTAGCGCCGCTCATGGATAATCCACACGACAGCTATGCCGGAATGGGCGATTCGTATCCGCGTATAGCACCTTGCAGACTATTACTGTACTGTGATGATCACGGTTATCCCTACTCAGTCAGTTATACCGACGAGGCCTTGCCCGAATCTGCACTGTACCCAGTGGGCCTGGCCTGGTTTGATTACAGCCTGGATTATTTTGGTATGATACCCGCTGACACCCTAGAGCTAGTAAAATCTGGGCAATTGCGTGTGCTGTTCTACTATCACGAAGGAGATAATCCTTCGCGTGAAGCTGATCGTTTAACAAGTCTATGCCAGCAGCATGGCTTGGCCACAGACTCGTATCGTTTCGTGTCGGGCAATACTCAAGCTGACACCATAGCCAACTTTGTTTACTTTGCAGATCATGAGCTGTTTTACTGGCGCAACGGTGTGGTTTGGAACGGACAGGCCATGCCCTGGGTCCAGGCACACAGTGATCATCGCAGTCGCAGCTTTACCCTGCTGAGTCGTGTACACAAGTGGTGGCGCAGCACTATAGTAGCTTACTTTGAACAACAGGGCCTGTTGGACACAAATCGTGCCTACTGGAGCTATGGCGATTCGACCATAGGAGATCTACCGGAAAATAACCCCATACAGCTTGATCAGTTTCCGGGACTAGATCTCTATATGCAGCAGTTTTTGGCCGGCGGCCCTTATCGTTGTGACAATCTTTCCAGCGACGAGCATAATCAGCATTGGCTCATGGCCGAGTACCTGTACAGTGATTCATACCTGTCGTTGATACTGGAAACCCTGTATGATGCTGAACAATCCGGTGGTGCTTTCATCACTGAAAAGACTTTTAAAGCAGTGTTGAATGGGCATCCTTTTGTTATTTTTGGCTGTGCTGGCACCTTGGCCACCCTAAGAGACCTGGGCTATCGTACCTTTGATGGGCTGATAGACAACTCATATGACACTGTACAGGACAATACTCAACGCTTTCGTGCCACTGTGCAGGCAATTTGCTTGCTGCTGGATCAGGATCTGCATGCTTGGTATCAACAGTGCCGTCCGGATATTGTACATAATCAACAGTTGTTTGTGGCCAATAAACGCAGTCGTTTGGCCCGATTAGATCTGCAGCTACAGACATGACCCAGGTGCTGGAATACTCGTTTAGATCCGGTGGGTTTGGCATAGCTATTATGGAAATCAGCATGCTGTTGCACACCGGACTAGAGTTGGTGTGCCGGGTTCCCACAGCCGGTCATCCGTTGTTTGATCTAAAGCGTATATGGCAAGTGCCCGACAGTCGCATGACTATTCAACTGGCGGAAAACTGTGGGTGGCATCCGGCCAGCAACGACATGATCAAGGCATTTAGTCCTTACTATATGCCAGAACGGGTCAGTCTGTTTGGACAAGAATATGCCACCGGGCGGACGGGTCGTCCCTGCATAGGATTGGCCATGCATGCTTATGGTCTAGGCGATGACCGGCCGATTCGACTGAGTCCTTATCATAAGTTTGCTACCCGTGAAATCTACGATCAAATTGTGGCCTTGTGCGATCGCAGCGGCTACGATGTGGTCACTGTGAACCAACCCGGCATGTCGGTCGAGCACAAGGCTTTTTTGCTGACCGAATACTGTGCAGCTCTGATCAGCTACGAAGGTGGTGCGGCACATCTGGCACATACCCTCAGTGTACCTTGTATTGTATTGCCCTGGCGGTATAACGGCGACGGTGACACAATCGAACCCGGCTGTCAGATCACTCAAATAGCACACAGCTATCACATGGATCGTCGTACCTATTTCCCTGTCACACAAGAAGAAATCACTTAGTGATTTCTTCTTAGAAGAAATCACTCAGTGGACTCCAGCGGATCTACACAGTTGTATTGACCGTTTACATCGACGGGAGGGCAACAATATCTATTATCAACCTGGAGTATATCTGGATCGCGCCAATTTAAAATTTGTTGGGCTGGTCAACAACGATCCGTTCGACACTGGGGAATTATGGCGGACCCGAGAGTTTATACGCAAATACAATCCTGACCCGCGTTTATACTAGCTGTAGACCCGTACTCCATAGAGTCGTTCAAATCGGTCGGCATCTGCTCGATCGTTGACCATGGGTTCACCGCGTATGTTAAGGCTAGTGTTTAACAGCATGGGGCATCCTGTTTGATCATACCAAGCTTCTAATAGCCTGCGTATGCCCGAGCCGTCCGCGGGCACTGTTTGTATACGGCTAGTACCGTCATAGTGTACAATAGCAGGGTATAAGTCTGGCTGCCTACAACGGCCCACAATCTGCATATAACGACTATCCACAAAACCACTGGGCAAGTCGAAATATGCATGCACATGCTCTTCTAGTACCACAGGTGCAAAGGGTCTGAACTGTTGTCTACGCTTGATCTCGTTGACACGATCCTTTATATCAGGTCCTCTAGGGTCGGCCAGAAGACTTCTATTGCCCAGGGCTCGGGGCCCAAATTCAGCTCGTCCACTAGCAACTCCACAGATCTGATCTCGGAGTAAATGATCCAGGACGGCATTGACAGGATATTCACCGCTGATGTCTGTACCAAGGTATGCGTTAGTCCACTTAATTCTTCTACCGTACGCAAGGGCAGCAGCTCCAAGGCTGCTGCCAGCATCGCCAGGACAAGGCATAATCCATACGTTTTCAAAGTAATCACCTAAATTTCTATTGGCCAAACAGTTGAGCGCAACGCCGCCTTGATAGACCAAATTGGGACTAGACCCCAATGCTCGGGCCCGCTGCATCACTTTATATATCTCTTGCTCCACTACGACCTGCGCACTGGCTGCAATATCTACATCTCGTGCTGTGGGTAGGAACATGTGATCTATGCCCAGGTGTAGGTTTTCTTCAAGCAAGAGCTGTATGGTGTCGGTGTATCTGGGGTTGCCCCATGCAGCCATGCCCATGGTTATATACTCTTCATCCATGGGGCGTAAGCCCATGCGCTCTGTTACGGCACTGTAGAACAGGCCTATGCTCCTGGGATAGCGTTGGCTCCAAAGACGCTTGTACGTTGCTCGACCTTTGCGATCGTATTCAGCAGCCCATATAGTTGCCGAATCCCACTCGCCTATAGCATCTATTACCACAACTGTGGCCTGATCAAATGGGCTAGTTTGAAATCCGGCTGCAGCATGACTAAGATGATGCCCGTGTGTGCTAACAGGCACACTACTAAAATATCCGTACAGTTGCTCACGAAGCACTTGTCCAGTAGTGATACGCGACCACTCTATGCCCTGTCCTGAGTATAGCTGTCTAAGCTGGCGACGCCAGGGTGTTTCATAATAGGCAATGTGATCTACGGGTCGTCCCTGAGCTGCTTCTGACAACATATCTACATTTAAGTTAGCATCGTTCTTTTGTTTGCTATAACGCTCTGCATGTCCAGCATACAGGATCGTGCCACGGGTGTCGATGACAGTGCAGGCTGCGTCGTGATAGCCTGCACTAATTCCTAATATGTTCTGCAATTTCACAGGCTATCCTTTCATGTCCTAGTTCTAGTGGGTGTCCGCCTGGCCCAAAGGGTGCATCTGCTGCTATTTCGATCATACCGCGGTGAGGCCACCCCACAAAGCGACTCTGGTCAAGTTGATTCCACAGTGGCTCTAATTCAGCCCGGTGTTGATCATACCTGTCGTGTAGTCCAGCTATATTAATCATTAAATACGGTTGCTTGAGTTGTTTAAACAGGCCTTGCAATGACAGCATATAACAAGTCCATAATTGATAGTGATAGCTGTCTGAGTAGTGTCGAGCATAGTATTCGCGGACCCAGTCTTCTCTGCAAGAACTTGCCATTATCTTTTGGGTATGATGGGCTGTTATAGATGTTGGATCCCCTGCCGAAGTGGTCAGCTCTATACGACTAACATCGGTCCACCCAATGACCACTAGATCATACCTGTGTTGACTAACAGCTCTGACAGCATGTCTAAATATATAGGTGTTGCCCTGAGCTTGACGGCCTTGGTTATCAACTTCAAGACCCAACAGTTGCCCCAATTTGACAGGCCATGCTGTTTGCTCCGGGTTGGCCAATTCAGCGCCATGTGTAAAACTATCGCCCAGTGTCAAAATCATTTATAGATAAACGGATCTCTTTTACGCAATTCTTTAAGCTTCCGACGATAGTTAATCTCTAGTCTAATACGACTGATTAAGTTTTTTATCCAAGACATTTGATTTGATTCTCCTGATAGTCTGCATCCGCCCATGTATACGGATACTGTTGTTCTGCTGCACTAGTGCGTATAGCACTAACATTTAAACGAGTATTTAATGCTGTCCATATCTCCCGGTAATTATCTGTACCAAAGCTACGCTGGAGATCCACTTGCCCCACTTGTGGATGTCCTATAGTTAAACTCTTATCGTTGTGATCAAAGCCGTTAACAGTTAACCATTCACGGAATTCGGCTAGCTGTCGAATCTGCCACTCATATGCACCCGGATCACGAGCCCACTCTATATCAAAGTCACCGGCGGCTAATGTTTGCGCTGCTAGTGTACTTGTAGTTAATTCATCTATACGGCTGTCACGACCCTCGTCGGTAAACACTTCATAATGGTGCTTGCCCACTGCTTTGTTAACGCCCACATATACACCACCAAGACTACGGTTAATAGTTTCTATACCAAATAACTCATGGTCCGATTCCTCAAGGGCAAAGCGTGGAGCGCCTAACCAGCACATAAGCTGACTAGGCCTGCGCCATTCTGGAGCAGTGTGTAACTTACGATAGCTCAGTATCCAGGACTCAAACTCATGACACAGTAGGTTAAGCTGACGGATATGCCAGCGTGTACCCGGGTCAGCTTTGGCATAATACGGGCTAGGCCTGTGTGCTGTGCCCTGTAAGTCTTCAAAGTAGCTGTGTAATAGATTAAACTGCTCATGGTCGACCGACCCATCTTCAGCTACACTGTTGAGCATAGTATAATGGTTATCTATTGTGTATCCAACGTCAGCGCGATTAATCGCGCTTATGCTTTGGTTAATTAAATTACAAATAAGCGTACCGTCTCTAGGGCCCTCTGGGAACCCTAAGAAGCAATAGCTCTTTTCTAGTAATAGGTTATCCCGTAACAGCTGGTTTAATGCTGTTAACCATTTACGGCTAAGGCTATTATCATATACATTGATGTATACAGTTAGATCGTCAAGATCCATTTCTATACAATCAAGTAATGTTCTTGTACCATTCATATATCTTTGTATCCTGTTTAAACAATATGTCTGCCAGTGTTAGTCGATCGCCTCTTATAGCTTCTAACTGTTCTATACGAGCTTTACCTTTGCGTAACCCAGCTTGATACTCCGCGGGCCACTGTTCTTCAAATGTAGGTCTAGTACCTAATTGTAATAGTATATCGCGTAAGGCGCCCGGCGTATTGGGTATAATGCTTTCTATATAGTCGTCTAATAACCGGCGTGGTAGTGCCAGTGGGCTTAGTATAATGTCCGGAGTAAACGAAAATATAACTTTAGCTAGCACGTCAACGTCAAGCTCTTTGGCTAGTTCTTGTATAAGCTGCACTTCCCCGAGCCCCGGAAGGGTTAGGGTAAAGTCTATACGCATTTGTCTACGGTTAGTAGCCAATGAGCGTCCTTGCTTAAAGTTAGCTAGCCACGACTCGTAGTTGAGTCCTGTACGGATGTATTCTCCTGTGGCTCCTGTTCCATCCAGACTGGCACAAACCTGCCAATCTCTGAGGCCGCTAAGTATATCGCTGTAAAGGTTAACACCCCGATAGTCAACCCTACTAAGATTTGTGTTATATCTAGCGTATACATTCTGTCCATCACCTAGTTCTATTATGCGTTGCATGTAGCGCCAGTGCTGTTCGTACATCAAGGGTTCGCCGCCCACCCAGTATACTTCTTCCACACGGTGTTGTTCTACTGCGCGGGCAAACTCTTGCTCTATAATAGTATCTTGAAACTGGCTGATTTCTTTGCGTACTTCTGGCAGCATCCACCCGTTTTTGGGATTGGCCCAGTTGATCAATGAGTGTTGTCGCTGTTCTGACTCCCACGCACTGCTTAACATGTCACCACACATACGGCATTTAAAGTTACACAAGTTACTGAAGCGATAGTCCCAGCTCACCGGCAGTTCATGATAGGTTCCATCTGGTAGGGTGTTGGCAATTGCCTGCTCGCGGCGGTGGCCAAACAGTTGATTAAAGTAGCTACGATACACATCCGTGTTCAACAGTCGATCATTGCAGACTGCACATTCCGGTAACTCTTCTCCGGCCAACATTCTACGTCTAACGTTGCGCATGTGTTCTGAGTTCCAGTGTTGTTCCAGTGTTTGGGGGTGATAGCTGCCGGTGCCAGGGGCCGTGTCAATATATTGTGCAAAACTGGCAGCAGGTTCACGGCTGGCACAGCACATACGCCGTTCAGTCTGCGGACTAAGGTAGGTGTGTACCCAGGGTGCCATGCATAGATTATCTGGATTATTCATAGCCAATTAACTCTGCAAACTCTGGTGCTACCCGAGCCAAACTCTCGTTGCGTCTGGTGTCCAACAGTTGGATTTGGGTCAGCATTGTGGCCGATTCGTCGCTTTTACCGTTGTTCATAAAGTCTAGTATGTTGGCAAACTCCTGCCTGTGCCGGTCTGAAACCTGGGCAAAACACAGCTTATTGGTAACCTGTCGTTTGACCTGTTTAGGCAAGGCGGCAATACTAAAATAAGGTGCATCGTGCATGATATTCCAGTAGACAAAATCAAAATCTTGACAGTCGATCCAGCTGGCAAGTTCTTCTATATAGTAAACATTAAACACATTAACAGTACTGCATACCTGTAGGCTTATGGTTGGCAATCTGCGCCGCAGGTGTTTAAACTGCTCAAGATTAGCTAGAACCTTGGCCCACTGGGCACCCGAGCGTTGATATTCAAAGCGGGCTCCTATATCATCTATGCTAAAGGCTATTTCTACATGTGCAAAGTGCGACCAAAGTTCTTCTGCAGCTGCACTGGGCGGCTGTGTTCCATTGGTGTTGTAGTGTATTTCTATGTGACCGGCCACTCCGGCGTCGACCAGGCGTTGTAACAGGTCAAAGTGTTGATCTATCATCAAGGGCTCACCACCAGTAAACTCTAGATAGCGTATCTCTGACATGTTTGATGCCAGTTCCTGCCAAAAGTGTGTGCTGGTGCGCGGCCAAGCACCTGCTTTGAGCATTTGGTAGTGATAGCTGGATTTACGCCGTTCGTGTGGTACAGCCTGTAGTTCTTCTGTGGCATAGGTACTTGAACTCCAACTACCGCAGATACGGCACTTTAGATTACATATATTGCCCAGCTTGAGGTCAAGAAACATCAAGGGTTTTGCTGCCAAGGTCCAGGATTCATCCTGGATCATATGCTTTAATCGATCCAAGGTGTGCATACGCTTGCTGGTACGCCCAGCGTCTTCTTCGTCCCAGCACTTGCGGCAAGTTTTGGGCAGAGTGCCCTGTATAAACTCTTGGCGTAAACTCTGCATGTGGTTGCTGTTTTGTATGGCTGTGAAGCTGGCTGTATTAAGATTGAACTTGTCACCGGCATCATCTACCAGCTCGTGGTCGGCCAAACAGCAAGGACGCACAGTACCTATAGGACTGGCTTCCAAGCTGACCCAGGGCAGGACGCAGAACTTGTTGTGTGGTATTTTCATTGCAAGGCCGCCAATTCTGGCATTACATCCAATATGCGTTCATTGCGTATGGTGTCTAATTCACGGGTTTTCTGCCAGAAAGTATCCAGCAGGTGTGTGTTATCTGAGGCTTGTAAAAAGTTAATAGCACTTTCAAAACCCACTGTGGCCCGCTGCAATGGATCCAATGGGCGCAGCCACTCCAGGTGTTCTTGGTAACGTTCAACTAGTTGTTGTTTGTAAGCAGGCGGTGCAATGTCTATGCGCAGGTGTGCAGGGTCTTGCAAGATGTTTACATTGAGATCTTGCGGACGAATTAGTCCAGCTTCGGCCCAGTGACGATGAAAATTGGGCAGACTCCAGGCATTCATAATACTCAATGTGGGACTAATATAAAAATCTACATCTGGGCATACCCGAAGCATTTCGGCACGGTTGGCAATAACTTGTTGCCATTCGGTGCCCTTGCGTAGATATTCAGCACGGTCGTGTTGATCGTCTAAACTGGCACCCACAGCTACACTTTTAAACCGGCGCCAGTAGTCAAATACAGTACGATTTTTTAGTCGAGTCTGGGTAAAGTTGGTGTTATATATAAGTCTAACATCAAAGCGCCCGCGCCGTTCCAGTTCATCAAGAATGTTGTAGTGTTCTTCCATCATCAAGGGTTCGCCACCAGCAAAATAAATTTGCTCCACATAATCCAGGTGCGGGATCAGTTGTTCCCACATGTCTGCTTTGTTACGGCCAGCAATGTTAAGGGCCTTGTGGTTAGCAGCCCAATTTGGACCGGCCAGTGCTGCTTGATCTTGATACCAACTTGAACTGAATATGTGCCCACAGCTACGACAACTAAGATTACACAGGTTACTAAAGCGTATGTCCCAATAACTCATTTTAAAATCACCATCATTGATACGTTTGATATGATGTCCGTGATGTTTATTGGCACTACGACGCCCGCTGAAGAATCCCGACTGTTCCTGTTCATAACAGCGTCCACAAGCAGGATTTGGACGCTCATTGAGCATGTCTTCTCTTAGTTCACGCATGGGCGCATCGTAGTATATTTCTTCAAGCGTTTTATGGCGGCAACTGCCCACTGGATAAGCCATTTCGCTATGGCAACAAGGGTATGCTTCTCCAGTGGGATAAGCGTGTAGGTGTATCCATGGGTAGATACAGAATGTTTTACTGTCTCGTAATAAAAATTCTTCTCGATCAGTCAACTCAACGGGTTGAACCAAATCTGCGCTATTATACTTGTAGGTCATTGTACCAGTCTGCCAGTAAAGGAAATGTTGCAGTAAAGTTTTTATTTCTGCGTTGATCGTATTGACGATAAAACTGTTGAAAATCATTTAGCAGTTTGAGCTGATCAAAAGCTTCACTATGCGGAGTTTTAACCACATCTAAATAGTCTATTAGTCTGCGCAAATGATTTAACTCGTGTTCGTGCAGCAACAGATCTTGACAATGCTGCTCAAGCCATTCTTGTAACGATAACATAAATGTATTTCTTAAATAATCCGGCAACACCAGTGGACTTTGAAAACTAGGAAAGCGCAGAATATTAAGAGTAAAACTCACACGCTCACGCCCGTACAACTGTTTGAGCTGTGTGATGCTGGTCAGTAAAGCGGGCAAAGATTCCAAACATAATGCGTTAATTGTGGCCATACAATGGACTGTGCGTATGTGGGCCGAGTCCAATAATTTTTGTACATTACGCAACCATGCCGGGTAGTCCAATCCATCACGAATATATTCGGCTTGCGGACCGACACTTTCTTGACTAGTATAGATATCTACTTCCAATCCATCAATACTGTCCAAGAGTCGACTGATATCTACATCTACTCCTAGATTACTATTAATTGCCAATCGAGTTTGACTTTGACCTTTGTTTTCTTTAAACCAGTCCAGCAGTTTCCAAGTTTCGCCCGACATCAAGGGCTCACCACCGGTGATGCGCAGTTCTTGTAGAGTCTTATGTAGATCGGATTCCCACCATCGAAAAAAGGCTTCTACATAAGGATTATGCTCGCCGTAAACATAACGCTGACTGTCATTATGTAGGTGAGTAAAGTGATTACGCCCATCACTAATAAGATCCAGATAAGGTCCGTTGGTTTTGATGTCTTTAACCCAGGTCGAACTAAAAGCAGGGTTACAATAACTACAAGCGAATTGGCAAGTGCGATCAAACGCAATTTCGAGAGTTCTAAGATCCACATCGGCCTGGTGATCCAGGCGGTAAGCATGGTCAAGACTTTCTATAGGATAAATTCGACTTTTATACACACGGTCACTAACAGCATCGCGACCCATGTCTTCAATCTTCCAACAATACTCGCACCCGGCCGGGCGATTGCCCAACTGCATGTTTAAACGATCTGTTTTCTTTTCTGGGGTATTATGCAAGGCTTTGGGATTAGTTGCAAGCTCGACTAGATCTACACGATGTGCTGGAGGGTGATGACAGCTGGTAGTCATACCTGACCCTAGCCATATAGTAGCATTATACCATTTGGCCGCACAGAAGCTGCCACTCTTAGAGTCAAGTACTTGTTGTCGAAATTCTAAATCATTCATTGGTATATTGTTTGATAAATTGGGCAAAGCGGTCGGGGAATTCTTGGCGTACTTTGAGTCTCATTTCTGCAAGATGTTGTTGATTGTATTTACACACATCGCTGGCAGCCTCAAGAAAACTTGGCAAATCTTGACGGCATAAATCTTCTACTACCTGTGCTATACGCACAATACGATCTTGCACATTTTCTATCAGATCAAAAGATTCGTCAATCAAATGCCCCCAGGTACGAAACCCCAGGTCATGGAAATCTCGATAATATCCATATGTACTGGCAAAAATAGTAGGGTGTCCCATGGCTACGGGTTTCCAGGTCTTTTCTGTGCGAAAGCTGTAGGGATATTCGAATACTGTCTCGGTTACCAGACTAAAGTAAGTATCAATATACGGATTGGCATTAAGGTAGATATCACCCCACTCGTCATTAAACAAATGGTATTTTACAAAAAGATCTCTGCTGGTATCCGGTGGCGGGACACCAATTTGAGAATGATACCGGTTGACTTCGTAATATTCTGGTAAATGCTGTACAGGAAAAATTGTATTATCCATATTGTTTATTCCAATTTCTTCAGGAAGTACAAACGGATAGAATTTAAATGGCCTAACATCTAAATTGGTCCATAGTGCCGAATCTAATAATTTATTGTAACGGAATAACTCTAGTAAAAATTTTCTATGATGACGGCCACGACCATTAAGAAATAAAAATTTATAAGGTTTATGTTGTTTGGTGAAGATTTCTTTACTGCGAGCTATTTCTGCTAGGTTTTCATCGTAGTCGAGTATTTTAGTTAAAAAAATATCGTATTGCAAATACGGCCACGACGAGTCCATTTCGCCGCCACTGATTAACAATATTTTTTTATTGTGTACTAAATCGGCAGTCCGAGTAATCATTTCACAGTGGCATTTCATTGTATCGGATCCTTCCATTGGATTACTCAATATTGGGAGTATTACGCCCGACTCAGCTAGTTCTCGTATGTAAGGGATATTAAGATTAAATTGTTCTCGGCTAATAAGATATATAGCGCCAGGAACTATTTTGTGCTCGTCGAACTTCCAAAATTCTCCATCAGCATATGGTTTTAAAAGTTCATATACTTCACAAAAAGTGTCTAGTATGAGTTTACGATTGCCTAGCATGGTATTCACATTCTGCCCACCAGGCATTCATTTCAGGAAATGTAGTCAAGAAGTCTGTGCCGTGTCTACGATCGGCTTCATTGAAGAAACGATAAAAGTCTGCTTTGTTACGATTAATATATTCAAGGTCTAATTGTTGTCCATCACGCATCCAGGCTATATCGCGATCAAGACGGGCGATTTCGTAATCTTTAAATCCTTGAAACGGTGTTTCTGGCGTTTCAATTTGGCGCAACATCCACGCCCATAGTTGCTCTAGTTGATCAACATAGCTTTCTGGTAGTATCTGTAGACTTTGCCAAGTGGGCTGTCTAAGTACAGGAGTATCGAACCATACACGTTGATATGTTTTGCTGTATATCTTACGCAGGCCAAGTATACCAGCAAACAAGTGCGGCAATTTTGTTACGCTAAGATTGTTCATTGTTACAATAAATGTAATACTATTGCGCCCTGGAATTTCTGTTAGGAATTGGTTAACCCGATCCCATAACAAATCAAAGTCTAACCCGTGTCTAATGTATTCAGCTTGCAACCCCCAACTATCAAGGCTTACAAACTGCATAAAGTGTTCTATCTTTTCACCTTCGCACAACTCTTTGACATAGCTCTTGTACTTCTGCCAGGTCTTTTCATCTACGCTAAAGTTACTGGTTACATTTAAATGTAGATCAGGTTTTGGGTTAGCCAGCACATAGTCAAACACACGATAGGTATTCCGGTCCAACATGGGCTCGCCACCGGTCATGCGGAAGTGTTCTAGTTCTGGATACAGTGCGGGCCACCATTCCCAAAATGCATCAACATATGGGTTGGTGTCACGGCTAGGTATAGGGCGATTGCGACCAACAAAGTGATTGGGATCATTGTGTATACGGCTAGTAGGATATCCGCCATGCTTATCAACTTCTGCTTGCCAAGTTGATGAAAACTGCGGGCTACAGTAACTACAAGCCAAATTACAAGCATGATTAAAATTAACTTCAACATAACTAGGTATAACATCTTCATCTCCATTTGAGTTTACTACTACATCAAAATCCTTAGCAGCCCAGGGCTCACCGGAACGATAATGTCTATCAGATAACTTATTGTTATCTTCCATTGCCCAGCAATAACTACATTCTGCAGGGCGTTCTTGCTTTAACATAATCTTACGCTGTTCCTTTTTGTGCGGAGTGTTATGTAGTGCGCCAGGATTGTCTGCTAATAGTTCTGCAGGAATAGGATGCAAGGGTGGGTGATAGCAACTGTTGTTAAGTCCTGTTGCAAGGTGTAGACTAACCTGTTTCCATTTAGCCAAGCAGAGTCCTTCGCCTAACAGGTCTTTCATATCCTCTGCACTACCCATAAACTTTGATTTAGTCATTGTATTTCCAATTGCCTAAGTGTTCCATAACTAAGTCAATGTTGCTAACCACTTGCTCAATAATAAAGTGTTCAATATCGTCTGCGCCTACTATTAAAATGTTATTGTTAGTAAGATCTACGTTCATTACCACCCTTCTTGACTCCTGATAACGTCAATCTCTTTGGTCATGATGCCACGATTATGCCAACTACTACGATAGTGGTGTTTAAAGAACTTGCTTTCTGATGGTCCTATCATATTAATAGGTAGATCTAATTGTGTTGCTAGATCTTCGGCTATACGACCGGCTAAGATTTCAGGATTACTATCTTGTACGGTTGCCCATAATTCCTCTAAGGCATCAAAACTTTGTACCTGGCGATAATCCCAAGTTGGCGTAATCATTGTCATGTATGTGCCCATCCTGGCGCCAGCAATGGCCCAAATACCATGGTCTACATCGCGACCTACATTGTGCCATATGGTCAAATGATCTAAATTACGATGATGTACACGATCCTGGAATTCAGCAATAGTAGGTTTGTCGCCTTTGTTTAGGCACATTTTAACACCTTCGCGAAAACCGGCACGCCATGCTTGAAACTCACTAGCATTAGGATAAGTGGTCGAATAACAATCATGCATGGCATAATAATTTGGGTAAAAACAAAATTCAACATCGTTTTCAGCAGCCCCATCTGAGTTTTCGTGTGTACGCATGTCATATACAAACTGTTTAGACCAAACACTAAGTCCCCCGTTGCCGTACATAAGTCCGTTGATATGATTACGAGCTCTCCAACGATAGGCACATTTGTGGTCGTCTAACTTTAATGATAAATTAAAAAAATCAGGATCGGGGATATTATCACCATCAATTAAGACAAAATAATCTGTGGAACTGGCATCTGCTGCCGCTTTGTGTGCCGCATCCGATCCGTTAACTCCGTCGACTCTTTGGGCCCATGGAACCATATTTTTAATTTTGACCCACGATTCTTCTTTATTGGGTTCGTCGTAAGTTAAAAATACACAGTCTAAATCTGCAATATCGATTGAATTCATTTATACATCCAGTTAGTATGAGGCTTGGTCTTATCGACTACTACAGTTACATTCTGCATATCACAGGGCGTTCCTGTAACACCGGGGATCAATTTATGCACTGGCCGATTTTTAATTGTTACCATTTTTCCATCAATTACACAAATGTTAGTTGCGCTTGTGACAAAGGTTTCGCGGTCGATCTTAATATAATTACCAGGGCAGTCTTCCATGCTATAAAATAACGGTTCTCCTTGTTGCCCATAGTACAATCTAAACTCAGGATCAGGTTGTTGTGGAATAGGCGACAGAGCCAACCAAAACTCGTCAGGGGTCAATTCACTCATCCTGGCTCTTTTGATTGTTACGTTTTTCTTGTGTCGTCAATTTATCTTTGCCCTTATTAGCTTTGTTATGCCGAGGATTACCACACATAGTACAATGAGGTTGCCCGCAATCCATAGCATGATGTTTAGCATAACGATGGGGCTGATCTGTTGGGTTGCCGTGTGCCTTAGCAATTCTTAATTGTTTTTTAATGGCATTCCATGCTCTGTGTAGCCGTGTGCCGTGTTTTAGTTTATCTTGTTCGTTACTCATTTGCCCACTCCTTAATGTGATAATGTACAAGCCCCCATTGGGCTACAGTGTTAATTCTAAAAGGATCATGTTCCCAAACTAATTCTTTGGTCCAGTTGTCAGTTACTGTGCCGATTATGTGTTGTTTCATGTGTACTATAGTTGGCCCTAACCCTACGGGCAAAGTAACTTGTTCAACGCCTATAATTATAGCAGCTATAGCATAGACTATATCGGTTGTTGCCAGGTCGTCTGGAAATTTTAACAAAGTTTTATATTGGTCCCAATGTGTAAAAATTGCACGAACTAAGTTAAAAAAATCCATGGCTAGTTGACTACGACGCCAGTAAGTGATAGCATTATATACATCTGGTAAATTATTTTGGTCAAAGATTCGACGATAATATCTTGATTGCCCAGGTCGATCATAAAAATCTCTACAACCTTGACTAATAACAACATCTCGCCGTTCAAACAATGTCCACCAATGATCAATAGGACTTGCGCATATCATGTCGGCTTCTAATTTAATAGTCTGTCTATAAGGGCTAGCTGTAAAACATTGCCAATCATTGGCAAATCCGCCTTGGTCACCAACTGGTAATTGATCTACGGTTAAAATAGTTATATTAGCAGTGGGATGGTAGCGGCGGATTGAATCCGCTAGAAGGTTGGCACAAGTTACATATTTGTCACCAATGGCTGGTATTAGATATCCGCGTTCAGCTGTAACTGGCAATGATATCTCCTAGTTGGCCTTTGCCCATGGCATGGAAATCTTGAGTTAATTTGATCCATCTGGGTTTTTTATTCTGTGTAACAAAATCTATGCGATATTGATCTTGTCCAGCTTGTGTTAATTTTTGATCGTGAGTAACTGTTGCTAAGTTCCATGGTATACTTGCATAGTTTAAAGTATGCCCGTTGACAATTCCTAGTGCTATACTTAATGCAAAATCATTACGATATATTGAACGAGTAATTCCGTATAATAATCGATAATGCTCCCAATTGTTTCTTATCATCTGCATAGATTCAAATATTAATTTAGCATACTGGCTCCGCCGGAACATCATGACTGTGGCCCACCACATAGGCATCCGATGTTGACCAAAGAAATTATGGTCATTAAAACTGGGGTGGTTAGTAACATCATATGCTGTGTTGTGTGCTAGAAAATCATGGGTGGTATCTAATATTGATTGGAGTTGATTACTAGCCACAACATAGTCTGCATCTAACACCAAAGTTTGAGCCCACGGCGACAGGGTATACGCATCTACTCTATTGCCGTTATACCAGGTAACCGAGTCGGGCAAGTCTTCAAATTTTCTTGTATGCATACCAACGGGGCTAGCGTAAATTGTTTGCTCAAAATAATAATGGCTCGGAACTACTATATCGGTTACTACAGCTACCGGTAAATTAAGATGCCGTCGAATATTTTTTGCCGACCAATTGGACATCGCAAGATAATCTATATGTTGATTGTTGAAAGCAAAAATTAAAACACCGGTGGTCATCTGTTTTGATTTAGTTGTTCGTATTCTACAAGCCAAGCATTAAGTTGTTCTTGCCAGCGTTGTAATACTTGCTCATAAAACTCTTCTGCATTAATCTTTACTGGAGTTTGATATAAATCCAAAATAACCACAGCACCCGAGCAACACTTTAATGTAGTCAATAATTCGGGTCCAGCTTGCCACATTCCACCACTGTGAGCAAAGATAAATTTAGCTTGATATTTTTCTTTAAGTAATCGTTTGGTGGCCGCATGATCAAAACGGGCGCGACCGTATGTAATTAAATTGTCAGTGTCCATAGGGTTATTATACTACAAAACGATGATAAGGTAAAGCCCCTAATGGGGCTTTTGGTAAAACCACAGAACTTTTTAACTACAATTAAGCCACTGTACTTGCGATAGAGAAAGTCCCCCAACTACTACTAATATTAGTTGTTTCTGGTGGATATGCTGTGACGATAGTAGTTGGTGCAGTTCCAAATGATATACCTGTAGTTGCTGTGCCTCCAGAAATTACAGCAGTTGATCCCGGATTGGCATCACCGGCATCATACCATGTTGTGGTCAATGTAATAACTCCAGCGGTTTGTGAGGCATTAATCTGCACATAGTTGCCCGAATATGCAGCACCTGCGTCAAATTGTTTGTAAATGGTTTGTGGAGTACCGGTCAACTGGTTGTAACCGATTGTAGTCGCCAATGTAGTCGGAGTGCCTGTCCCGCCTGTTTTGTATGTTCCGTTGTATGAAGTGCCGACAATAGTTTTAGCAGCTGCATCTGATGTTAAAATAACTTTTGCGGCCACTACACCGCCAGCACCTGCGGCACCGATAAATGTATTCCACTCTGTGTCAGCTACAGTACCGGTGCTTGATTTACCAAATTGAACTTGCAGATATCCGCCTGCGCCAAAGAAAGAACTGGCTGCAGTAGCATTAGCAAAACTAACAGTATCTGTAAATGTAATAGTCCAAGATGCACCACCGCTACCTGTAGAAGTTGTTTTACTTGCAGTGCCAGTCCATGCTGTATATTGTGCTCCAACCGATGCAGCATTAAAACGATTAGTATAACAACTACTAATATCAGTAGCCACATTAGCTAGTACAGAAATTATATTACCAACAACTGGACTTGTTCTTGAAGTAATGGTTGTTCCTTGGTGTGTGGCCATAGAACCAATGGTACTATTTAAAGTTGCCCACTGAGTGGCCGTTACTGTTCCACCGGCACTTACTGTGGCGAGAGCTGTTTGTCCGTATGTGGTATTCCAAGTGGCATTAACGTTTCCGCCAGATGTGGTGCTAACAAACCCGTTATAGTCTGTAGCCTGTATTAAACTTCCCGATGAATATGTCATTTATTTCTGTTTCCTTTGTGTCAGTTGACCAATCTCAACGCAATATTTTTAATATTGCTGGGTAATCAATCTTTTTATTTTATTGTTACAATAGCTTCTACTGTACCTTGACCAGCATCTACTTTATCTTTAAGAGCACGACCAATTACATTAAATGCGGTAGCTTCGCCTGGTTGCGCGGATCTTGCAAATCCGTTACCAGCTGAAACTAATCTGTCACCCTTGTTCACTTGACCAATAACTTTTACAGGAACTCGTCCGGTCATTGCAACCGGGGGATGTGTAGCATCTGATCCTGCGCGACTATTCATTAAGTATGCTGCACGAGTACTTATGACCCCAAACACATTTTCGCTTAATTCTTGTGTTACTTGAGTAATTTCTGCAGAGCCACCCAATTCAACAACGGTTCCTGGGCCTAGCTCAACATCTGCCTCAAAGCGTTCAGCTAAGTCAGCATAGTTAGCATCAATTTGGTTGCCAGAAATAACTCCAGTTGTACCATTGATAGACATTACTGTAGTTTGTGTGCCGCCTTCGTTAACGCTAAAATTAATATTGCCATTTGAAGTTTGATTAGCAATTGTTACCGCACCGCCACTAACAGAAACTCGGAGGTCATTTCCTGCGCCAACGGTTAATCCAGTATTGTTAATTACGCTTAATGTTCCAGAGGTTGAAGTATTGGCATCACTACGCATAAATTGACTACTAGTCAATGAATTTAATGCTTGTGCATTTGTAGCTGTGCCAGTTAAAAGAGCGCCGCCGACTGTTGTTAATTGAATTCCGGGGCCAATGGTGCTAAATCCAGGAATGGCAGTGGCCGGAGTAAAGGTTGCATCTTTGCTAACTGTAGCAACAATGCTACCTGCGGAGTATAGTTCAACAATGTAATGTGTGTTACCAATGTTATCTAAAACAGAAGTAGCTACAGCACCAGTAGTTCCGCCAGCTGTGTTGGTGCCAGGACCAACTACTAACCAAGCACTACCAGTCCAAACATTTAACTGCTGGAGTGATGTATTGAACCATAAGTCACCAATAGTATTGTTAGTAGGAGCAGAGCTTTGTGCAGTAGTTGAACTAATAGTTTTCCAAGCGGTACCATTGTAAACTTTGAGCAAGGTACTACCAAGATCCCACCAAAGTTGTCCAGTTAATGGTGCACCAGGTGGTGTAGTATTTGAACTGTTTTCTAGCAAATGAATAAAATTTGAATCTAGAAAAGCTCCATATCCTGCATAGTTTTGGCCAACTAGCGTCATTGAGCTAGCAGTATTAATAGTACCGTCTGCTACAACAGCAAATATGGTCCCATCAGTTAAGTTAATTGTGTATGACATTTAGTTCACTCCATCTTTTTTGTATTTACCGCACAATAATATACTCATATTTATGCAACACTTAGATTTGTAAGCGTTTGTATACGCAAAGTATAATCTATCTGTATTTGTCGATTTAAACTCTTTTGTACAGGGTGAAAAATTACATGAGTAATTAATAATAAATTGCTGGCACTACCATTCCACACTTTTAACCCCAATTCATCAAATACATATTCACCGTTAAAATTGGTGCTATTATCAAAGGCCTGCTGACCGTTTGGCTCACCGTAATCTAATAAACAAGTGGTTACAATATCAGTATAAACATTACCCGAAGTATGTAATACACTAAGGTAATTATTAGTAGGATCCAGGTCGGCTGCTGAATATTGATTTACTACTTTAGCATAAGTTTGATTGTACAAACTAGCATTTTGCCCAATAGTGTTTGGTGGCAAATAGGTAATAATCCCAGTAGGATCTACAGCACTTCCGCCATTACCAAAGGCCATTTCGTAAATCCATCCATTTCCGTTATTGGTTAATGAGTTGGCCATGGCAATACTCATATTTTCGTAGTGGATGGCATTATCTTTTTCTACAAAAACTTCATCCGTTTTGGGGTCATATACTTTTAAAAATCCGCGAACTATAGCCGGACTAGGTGTTATTATCATGCTCGCTTCTCCACAAATACTTTTTTAGTTGTAGGATCAAAAATCTTTATAAATCCCTGCACAGAAACAGATCCAGTTTCGTTTGGTCGTTTTGGGGTAGGGGTGGGTTGTTTAGTAATTTCAGTCATATTATATTTATCTCAAATTATAGCCCACGCAAAAACCTAGCGGCTATTGTATTAGTTTCTTGTAACGGTACTCCGTCTGACGGCGTGTGTATTCCAGGTCGATACCAGGATAACCCGCGGCGTATTAAAATAGTAACCTCAGATCCAGCAACTGGTGCGGTTGTAAATGTTACCACCACCGGATTGAGCGATGTAATCGTATAATTATTAGTTTGTAGTATTCCTCCTACATACACTTCTACAGCATGACCATTATTCATACTAATATTTGTAGTATAGATCGTAGTTGTTCCGTTAGCTAGCATAGAATCACTTTCAATCTTGTCTTGGTATTCTAGCGGTAACAAATTATTGCGTCCAAGATTATAAACAGTCGTTCCAGCAACGTGTTCAGTTACAGCCGTTCCGGCTGTACCTCTTAATAACCCACTAACCGTATTAGTACCGGCGTCCCAATGGCGATACATAATTCTTTCAGCACCAATGGTTAATACACCCCAGATGTTGGCCGGTATATTTGGTTGCGTCAATGCCATAATATTAGCAACATACATGGTATCACTGTCTATGGCTACATCTTCTGTTGTGGTTGTAGTAGTCGACGGAGTAATACTGTAGGTAGCCTGAACTCCACGCATGTCTTGGAATATACGAAATGCCATCGCGTTTGGAACTACATATTGTGTAAAGCTGGTTACTGTTAACACTGATTGTGCTGAAATTGGTGCACCTGGTAAGACAATTGTTGACCCGTTAACAGTATATCCTATACCATTAAACAACCACTCGCCATTCAAAGTTACTAACAATCTTTCTGGGTTGGTAATTACACGACCGGTGTCAAACATATTTTCTTGAGTAATAATACCTATGGTATAGTCGTACGATCCAGAGGTATTATTACTCGTTGCCGAATCAAACTCAACCGAGGCATATCCTTCGCTTACTGTAGCTCCAACTGATGTTGGACCAACAAACACCTGTGTGATAATTCCTTGTTCTGAAGTATCATTCCAACTAACAATTTCGACAATTTCTCCTATACTTGGACTTAGTCCTGTTGCAGGGCGGAAAGTTAACTGGTTACCAGAGACCCAATACTGTGCTGCGGTTCTAACAGAAACCAATACGCTCGATCCGTTAACGGGTGCTGAAAATATTTCTACGGTTCGCGGCGTTACACTATCAATATATGGTGTAACTATAAAATCTACATTTAATACTAGTGCCACATTGTTAACATAAACAAAAACATCGTTATCGGCAATTAACGATTGACTATATCCACCACGCTGTGGTAAATTATATAAATGAGTTACTCCATCACCTGTATATAACACATCTTCTGATGGGCGAGCACGAACTCCGTTCACTGATACTATTAAATTTACTGGGTTGGTTCCTTGCATGCTATTGGTCAATGTTATATTATGTGTAGAGGCAATAGTTGAATCAACGACAATAGTTTCAAATACTGGTAAACTATAACTATGTACAGGGTCAGAATATGGGTATCCTAGAGTTGAAAGATTAATACGATTGGTAGAATCGTAGGTATCAGTAAATGTAATTTGTGTTTGATTTTCACCTAACGCGGTATAGGTATAATCAACACCTTCTTCTAAAGGTATTTCACCGTTATAAATTACAAATTCATATATGGTTCCTGGCAAAGGTGGTGTAGAATTGGGTAAAGCAAATGGAATATTAATTTTATTGCCGTTAATTAAATCGGAACCCAAGTAAGTGTGATTGTAAAGTTGATTACCGCCACCGACTCCGGCAACATAAATTATCAAAGTATCACCAGGATCGGCAGTTACAGGATCTACAGTTAGTTCCCAATTAGCCCAATTGTACAACAACGGTTCAACCGATAGCCCCAAGGTAGCATTAAACAGTATAACTACCATTGGATTTTCTAACACACCATAAAAATTTAATACAGGATTATTGTAGTTGTAAACATAACGACGGCTGGCTGCAGGGAAACCAAATCCTTGACCAGTCCAGTCAGCACCCGGTGTAGTATAAACGCGAAAATCCAGGGTATCAAACTCGCTGCCAGGAACTAGTTCTTCTGGTGCATAGCTACTAAAAGTGTCTATGTATGCGCCACCATTGACATTGATGTCTGTTGCTCTGGTACCTAAGTATAAGTCAAGATAACTGCTAGAATATGCAGCATCTAAAATACCGTAGTCATATGTAGGGCGACCATTTTCGTCGTAAGAAATATTATCATAAGGATTGATATCAAAATTGCCTACATCGTATCCGGTGTTTTGACTAAAGGTCGGTGCTGTGACTTGTACTCCAGGATATTCAACACCGTCTATTAACAAGGGTAAACTTAGACCTGGCATGTTTGGTCCTGGGACATAATAACCCATGGTACGGTCAACACCACTAAGATCTCCAGCTGCAACACGATTCCATTGGCCGGGATCAAATACTGTAGAAGTCACGGTACTATTAGCAGACCATACAATGTTATTCCAACGAACTTGTGTTCCAGCAGAGTAGGTAATATTGGGTTCCCAATCAATAATAGTAGATGCATATTGGTAACGATCGTACTTGATTGTTGTTTTGATTGACCTTACCAATCCGTTGCCCATAACAGGAACCGCAATTGCACCTGTGCCACTACCAAGTAATGCAATAGTGGGCGTTGTAGAGTAGGTGTCTATATTGTTAATAATGTTAACGGCTAATACCTGCCCTGCGCTGTTGACAACAGAATAAAAATTAGTATTTGGTACACCATTGACTAATACTTGAGGAGGGGTGATATATCCAGATCCTTGATTAGCAATAACAATTGATTCAATATTTAACAAATAATTGTTATACCAACTACTCCATGGATACTCCAACCAAATTTGAGCATTGGTAGAAGCATCACTAGTAGTCGATTGTACCAAACTATTTGATAAAGTATAAGGAGTTAACACAGGACTTACAAACTGTGGAATTTCTAGTGCAGTATTCCAATAGGCCGGGACATCATAATCGGTCGGCAATCCACCCCATGTATCTACACCATCGTATATTAAATTAAATGCCAATGTTTGTGTATGGAAAGGTTTAATTTCCTGCAGGTAATCTTCAACAAAGGTTGAATTATCTGGTTGATATATTTGGTATGGCAACAAAGAACGAAGAACATGATCCACTTCGATGTAACTAGTTTTGATTAACCAATCTGGACTAGTAAATTCTGTGTAGATAAATTGGAACATTAAAATCAAGGCTTGATTGCGTTCGATTAATAATTCATCAATTAAAAGTTCTTCATTAATTGCTTGAATAATTTTTCTAGTTTCAATGGTTGGATATTGATCATAGTATTGTGCGTCAAACGGTTCAACATCAAATCCAAACCCTCCTGCAGAATAATTCCACAGTGATTCACTAAATGTAATGGTGCCATCTTCTAACCCTACTCGCTGCCAATCTCTGATATTACTATTAACAGCCTTCCGTAAATAAATTTCCCACTTGCCAATTCCGTTAGCTGAAACTTTAACGCTGGTGTTAAGAGGAGCCTGAACAATACTTAATGTTTGTAAATCTGAAATATTAGCCACGGTAATTAACGGTTGAATCGAACTATTGTAGCCCGGTAAGTACCAATTAATATAATTCCAATATAACGGAGTGTCATAATTTTGTATGCGTATTAGTTGTAAATTTGGTGGAACAACTGGCGCAGAACCGGCAACAACTTCATATATAGTCCAGCGACCGCTTTGACTACTATCAGATAACACCAAATACTTGTAACCAATAGGCACAATGGCTAAGTCTTGATATGCAAGTGTTTCAAGATTTGGAACTTCGTAATTCCATATTGTTGTGGTTACATTATTGACAATTATAGTTGCCGGCGGAGTTGGCTCACTGCTGTTTAATAAATTAAAACTACGAGTTTCGCTAATAGGATATTGTGCTAATACAGTATTAACTCGGCCTAGATAATTTTTTAATGCTGTAAATCTATCAGCAAACATACTTTGACGAGGACGGAACTGTACACCGTATCTCTGCCCTGGACTTAATGCAGGATCTGGAACCAGATTACCAAAAGTATCCTGACCGCTAAAGCTATCTTGTAGTTTCCTATATAATTGATTATTTAAGAATGCATCAGGACGACCATCGGCAATAAATGCATATTCGGTATGAATGTCGCCCGAGCTGTTTTGTACCTGACGCTCATACTCAATGTGCATGATTGTATCGCTAGCCGATAGTAGAGACTTAGCATTATACAATGCTACGGTATTAGCATTTATGGCTGCAATATAAGGAATTCCACTGCCACCAGGATTTGATATGTAGTTGGCAATACTTGTGGTGCTTAGTGTTTTATTATGTGCAGTGTCGACGATTGATCGCCCTTTAACCCAGAAATAATAATTAGTTACAAATATACCAGAATTACTCAATGATGATTTTACGGTATAGCTTACAGTACTAAGCGGAGTACCGGGTCCAGTATAATTAACAGGAGCAACACTACTTTCAATCCACTGATAAATGTCTATAGTACTGCCAGGGAAAGTCTGAGCCCATTGACGACTAGCATAAGTGATATTGTCCTGGTTAGGTTCAATAAATCTAACAGTATTGGTATCCCACCATATTTCCCCTACATGAGCAGAGGACCAACTGGTACCATTGTTATGTACCGACCCACTATTATATTGGGCTGGATCAACAGCCCCAATATAGTCAATGTTTCTACGAGCTACTCCTAAAATTTTTCCTTGTAACGGATCAATAAAATCAAAATAAGTTTGTGTGCTATTGAGTAGTTTATTGTAAGAATACACTGAATTTAATAAGGATACATCAACAACAGGTTGTTGAGAATATATTACTTCCCATGCTGGAAGATTATCTGGATTTGTGAAAACAGTAACATACCCTTGTCCGCTATTGTTGCCAGGAGCGCCAACTAGCAATAATCCATTACCATAACTAACTGCTGTACCAAATTGATCAATAGTAGCTATGCTGTTAGAATAAATTTGCTGACCAAATACAAATTGCCCAGGAGTACTAATAGAGCTTGTTGCACTAGGCAAATAATCAAAGGTATAAACCACGCCACTATTGTCTACGGCGTTATAGAATGTTGTACTGTGTTCATCAAAATAAGTTTGACTAGCATCAAATGTAGTTGGCTCATATACATTTCCGTTAGGTGCACCAATGACCAAATTAACCGCAGATGCATCGATACTGATTGAACTACCAAACTGTGCGTAGTCTGTAGGATTAGGGCTTACAATAGTTTGTGTATATGCATAGGTTACAAAGCCAAGATCATCAAATGCTGTGCCGTTAATCCCGGGCAATATTGTAAGCATATCATATTCTTTAGCTGCGACAGCGTTAATTACGCTGATAGTCACGCGACCCGCAATTGCTGTTATAACTGCTCCTGCAGTTGGAGGTAAAACAAATAAAATCTGTTGTGTAGTGTTATTATAAGTGTAATCTACCCCAGATGTTTGCAATGTTGTTCCAATATACACAACTGTAGTATAGCTAGTAGCTGACGAATAAATGTTGCCAATATTAAATATTTTTGTTGATCCGTCGGCAACTAATTCTACATTGGGTATCAATGTAGCTACTACATTAGGTATACCCGACGAATTAATAGCAGTAACTAATCCAGCCACGGTATTGTTTGTTGGCACAGTCACTAGAAAATCATTAATGCGTAAAGTATCACCAATTGTTAGTATGGGGTTGGCTACAGTTGATGTGGTTACACCATAAACTCTAGATTGATTTACTTGGCGTTGTACTAACCCTGTTTGTGGTTGACTTGTATTGCTGTATGCCAACGGTGCTCCGGTATACACACTGCAATTGTTTGGGCAAATAACCACACTCTGACCAAAATTTGATTGATCGATAACAGTGTTGGCTGTAATTTTTTGTATTTGTTGAAATTGATTTGTTTCGATTTCAAGTATGTCGCCGTTAACTATTGTAACAGACTCGCTTAATATAATACTAGATCCACTTACAGTAAATTGACCGTTGATATACTGTGCGCTATTGGTTAGATATTGTTTGTTTAATAATACTGCCACAGGCGCAGTAAATGTCCCGGGTATAGTATAGGTTGTTTGTGTTGGGTTTGATACGATGTACCGAACAACACTACGATCAAATGCGTATAAAGATCCTGCATGAGATATTGCGCCGGCATTATCATAATCGGCACCAATTAAAATTTGTCGGCCGTCACTGGTACATGTTAGGCTACTACCAAAATTAGCATCAGCTCCTATACCACCAACTGCTAAAGTGTCAATGTATTGCCAATAGGTTGCAGCATTAACTATAATAACAGCGCCTGCAGGCGGCAATGTATTAAAGATAATATGTCTGCCAACAAAAGTAAAAATGTAGTCAATATTGGGGCGTTGTAATACACTGTTAACAAATACCGTAAACGAATCAATGTTATTTGTAGTATAGAAATAATCAATCAGCGTAAAGTCTGAAGTATTATAAACACCATGGCCCGAAGTAGTAAAACTAGTAATACCACCAGCATGCACTCCTGTTACTGTAATCGTTAGGTTATTAGATGAATTGCCAGTAGGGGCAATTTGTGTATAATCAACAGTTAAGATGTCACCAACTGTATACAAACTACCAGCCGCAGTTAATGTTGTATTATAAACTCCTCTGGTGTTTGATACTGTAAATTTTGCACCTGTTCCGGGGCCAGAATTTTGACTAATATCATAATAGATTACATAATCTAACTGTGTCTCAGTACGACGAACAATTCTTACTTGCTCTCCGGATGCAGGACTGGTGAATAACTGAACTAATACTGGAGTTATAACATAATCAATGCCATAAATTAGTTGACGATTTCCTAAGTACACTAGCAGTTGTTCTGGGTGACCTGGATCAATTTGAATAGCGGTATTATAAACAAAAGTGGCTGTGGTTCCGTCCCCAGTATACCCAATTTCTTGAACCGGAATATCGACTCGTCCATAGGCGTAAACTTTATTGCCGCTTGGCGCACCAATATACATCCATCTTTCGTCGGTGCTAATTTTAACCGTACTACCAAATTCAATTGAACTAAAATCACTGTCTGGGGCAGTTAACAATTGTGTTTGAATTAAATCGTTAGAGCCAGCCGGCTGATATATTACCGTAGCATATCCTGCTCCCGAATTACTGGCACTTGCACCGGCTGTTGCCCAAGTTTGTTTCCCAAAACTTACACTATTACCAAACCCAACAGTGTTGGGTGCAGGTAAAGTTAATTTGGTATTTTGAATATAGGACTGAGTTGTACCTGGGCGGTAAGTGTAAATTGCACCTGCCCCAGACTCGGCACCGGGACTTCCTACTAATAATGCAAGATTATTTTGACTTTGAGCTAAACTATATCCATACTGCAATCCAGTTTCGGATGCTGTGGCAACAAGAGTAGAACCTTCGCTAAATGGAGATTGTTTTTGTAAAACTTCCCACTGTCCAACCCCATTGTTATCTACCCAAATTGTGGCTCCGGGAACTAGACTAGTTACATATGACAAATTAACTGCATCACTGGCCTGGCTAACTCGTGTTGTTTGTAAACGGAACGCAATACCGTTTCCGGCAATTGATGTTTTATTTGTGTTAGTAAACGAATAGGCTATTACAACAGAATTTATACTAGGGCGACTTAATACACGATAGACACCATTAACTAATGAGTTAAAATATTTAATAATAATTAAATCGCCTACCGATAACTCAGTAGTCAGCCCGCTGAATTGTGCAATGCTGGTGCCATTGAGATTGTCAGTTAACTGAAGTATTCTTCCTGAGACCTGAACGCACTCGTAGATGTTCCAATTGTAGCTGTTGTCTTGTGCTACCCAAATTGTTGTGCCATTTCCAACAGTTGACAAATTAGCGGCAATTGAACTAGGATCATTAAGATTGAATACTGTGATATCCACATCGTTGAGATTTACATAACCAGCTGTTGGCAAGGCTGTGTCTAAATTTCTTGAGTAGGTAGTTGGTAAAATATTAGTTGATGGGATTTTGTAGCTTTCGGCCCAAAGATCGCTTAACAATATAGCCTGGTCAGCTGTGCTGGTTTCTCCTGGATTAACAATTTGTAGTGTGCTGGGGTTTCCTGTTAATCTTGCCTCGTTAAGATTAACTTCGAACCAACTACGATTAGCATTGGCTCCATAAGTTCCAACCAAAACACCCCAGTCCTGATATATCTTGTACTGTCCAGTGTCTTGATTAAAATTAACATTAGTAAACAGTTCAGCAGCATTTAAAGTACCTTTGGTTTTAATAAATTGTTGGTAAACGTTAACTTGGCTTACACTATCTAACCCTAGGTTAACCATGTATTGTCTTGGAACGAATCCAATTAAATTAAATGCTAATAAATCGTTGGCATTATTAAGATTGGCTGTTTGAATATTATAACTATTAGCCAATTGATCAGCTTTCAGTGCTAAATTCTGTAAAAGGCCTTGTTGTATTGATTGGTAGTTACTCTTATACCAATCAGAATATTTAAACTTTGTTGCCGGCTGTACTATTCCAGCTGCTTGCCAGTAGCTGTATTGGTAGATAACAATTTCGCCTTTGGTATAAGAAGTATTTGGTTGCCACTGTTTTACTGTTAATGGATTATTAAGTATAAATCCTTGCGCATTAAGAGTACCATCCCATTGTGTACTTGTTTGTGCCGATAATAACAAACGATTTTGTCGTTCAGCGGTAACCGGATCATATATGAGATCATTAAAAATAGTACGATTATCAAATACCACAATATCTTCAAAATTGGTATATTTTAATTGAGCATAAGCAATAGTATGAGTTGTATTCCTTGGAGGACTAGCAACAAACCTGTCGCCCAGCCGTTGAATAATTAATTTGTCGGTACTAACTACAGTACGATTTTGATCCAAGATCATGTTTTCTGGAGTATAAGTTACTAAACTATCAACTACAGACCCAGGACGATATACAGACATCTGTGTTGCTGCTGGATTTAAATTAATTAAAGTGCCGGTTGCCCATCCTTGGTTTGCAAAATATAAAAACTCTTGGGCCATTTGTTTCCAGTCGAGTACATAACCGTTTTGTAACTGAGTAAATGTCATACCTTGACTAGCAAGATAAGCTCCGTAACTTAAAATAAAATCAACAGTACTGGATAAACTAGTAAAGGTATAACCATAAGGAATTTGTACTAGCGTGTCAGAATATTGTGTAGGGACCTGTACAGAAGTATTGCCTGCGGTGATAGTTTGAAAATTATTATTAATACGACTAGCAAAAATTGTAAAATATGGCTGATAGTTACTGTAACCATAAATTGTATATCCAGTCTCAGCGACTTCAATAATTATTGCGCTATAGGCAAACGAGTCGTAGGGTTGATTTTGATACAGTTGCAGATTGTAACTTTCTGATGGTATCAATAATGTAGTATTGTTACTTTCGGGACTTGATTTTTCCAAATATACATTTAAATTCTGTGCAGCAACAAAACTAGCCATACGATAGCATAATCTTACATCAAGATTTTCTAGATCAGTTTTGAGCGCATCGGTGCTGTTAATACCTAACTGTTGATTGTAATCTACAATCCAGTTAATATAGCTAGCCTTACTAATACCATTGCCATAGATTTGGATTTGCGCCGGGTTTAATCTGTATCGGTTATTGTAAAGATATTGGTCAACCTCAGCATTATAACGATATAAATCGCGATCGGCAAATAAACTAAAGAATTCTGCAGGCCGAGTTAATGCTAATAAACGCATAACTGCAAACGGATAGCTACTACTCATCCACCAGCTAGCTTCCACTGGTCCGCCATCCCCTACTGTCCAACTCTTTTGAAAACCTTGAGGGTCGTACCGCCCCATAACACTTTCTGTTGGCGGGATTAATTGTCCTTGACTATCAACCGGTATTACTGATGTCAGACCGGGCCGACGATAATTTGGCCGGATATACGGAGCAACAGGGTCTGCCACATAGCCTGCTTCAAGGTCGCCCCATAGTACTAAGTTGTCGCTGGTATACGGTACAGGGCCATATCGGGTTTCCCACCATAGAGGCATTTCGCTAAAGCCCAACATTTCCCATGGTGTGATGTTTGGAGTTAGTGTGTCATAGAAGTAACGATAAATTCCGCGCCAAGCTCCTAATAACGGTTGATTATCTAGCTGATTATCAGCTTGGCTATAGTTGTAGGTATATGGATTATCAGCTATGTAAGTTTGGCTAGTGTAATCCAACTTATTGTAACCAGCCCAACTTAAGAAACTTTCACCTAATATTTCTGTTATTTCGACTTGGGTATAGTCGGTAGTTCTAAAATAGCCTGGAATTACATCTTCGGCGGTCAGCGGAACCGGATTGCCATCATTTTTTAAATTATTAAAAATACGAGTTTCGAATTCTAATAACACTTGGTCTCTGATGTCGCCGAATGCTACAGTAACACTGCCATCGTGTCCTTGTATTACTGGTGTAGGGTTAACATAGTCAGTATCCAAGAAAATTTCTGGCCGGTATTTAGGATATAGTCCTAATTTGGTTGGGGTGTTTGGTACAAAATTGCCAGCAGTATTGGCATATTCGTTGATGGTAACTATATCACCAACTTGCAATGTGCGTGTAATGGTTAGCACCGGACTGTCGACACTAACCACATAATCGTAGTTACGAGTTAATAATTCATTGTTAACATAGACTAATAGGCCAAGGTAGTTGGATTCTGTAAAATTATATGTTTGAGTAGTATTAAAAACTCTAGTTGTTATGGGCGTAACTGTCGTTGATATTGAAGTATATACTGAGCCAGTAGGCAACATGTCGCTCGAATAAAACGAACTCATGTTGGTATCACCTAAAGTTATTTTAGATATACAGGCATCCAATAGTTGTGCTACCGTCATTGTTTCGTAGTCGGCTAGAGCAAAAGTTGTTGTTGTTTGTAGTAACAATGATTTAAATTTAATATATTGTTGACTATTATAATCAATAGCGGCAAAAATATTGTAGTTTTGACTACGCATAAAGTAGCCAGTTAATGTTAACGGCGCACTTTGTTGTAATATTTGTAGACCATACGGAATAATGTCGCCCAGGTCTCTAGTGTTGTTGGCACCAATAACTGGGCCTTGCAACGGAATAAGATTTTGAGCAATAGTGCTATAGTGATTACGAATGGTTCCTAATGTGAACTGTGAACTGTTTCCATTGAATGGATTGTTTTCTAAGTTGATAGGTACTTCATAAAAAGCCGCGGCACTAGTTTGATCACTGAGTACCAAGACTTCGATCAAATCGCCTGGTACATAAGTTGTTAATAAATTAATTGTAGTTGTATTATTTGTCGTTGTGTAGGTATAGTTATAACTTTCTTGAAAAGTGGAATTAACAAATATCTGCACCGCCGGAACGGTATTGTTGGTGTTAACCGCAACATCTAATAACAACGGTAATCCATCATAGGTAAAGGTAAATTGTTGGCGAATCAAACTAGGAGTTACTGCTGTTTGCCACCCAATTTCTTTTACATAGTTAGTACGATCACTATACTGACGAACAAAGCCGGTACTAAGAGGAACAGTTTGCCCTTGGTTGTTTATGGTATATTTAAACGAATCAGTGTATAAGTTGTTATCAAATACAATATCGCCAATGTTGGTCAGACTTAGATAAGTTAACGGAAATCCTAAAACTAAATCAGGAGCACCTGTGCTAATAGCATAACTGAATAACGGACTTCCGGTAAAGTTTGTACTTGGGTAAGTGGCCGAGTCACCAAAGCTGATGCCATTAGCATCATATACATCAAATAAGGGAGGTTGATTAACACCAATTTTTTGTTGTGCGTTGATCCACGCTACGCCGTCGTATCGATAACTTAATCCTTGTTCTGTATTTCCATCTAGAGACACAACTGTTTGATCAACAGACACTGTTTGTACTGGCTGAAGGAAAATGATTGGTTCTGGAATCAATGGTGGTACAGTATCTGGTATAATAAACTGTACTTGATAAACTGTATTTCTAACGCTTGGATCCAAATCGGCCGCAAAAATTACTCGCGATCCATTGGCCAGGGCATATCCATTAACATTATATCCAGTTGACCCACTAACATTACTCAATGCATCTGTCTGTACTACATCAATGATGTTCACTGGTGCAATGGCCTGTGTACCAAAGTCATATAATCGAGTGCCGCCACGATATTCTAAAATAGGTCTTTGCGCCCGAAATTTATTGTCCAATACCGGAACAGTATTATTATAAGCAGCACTGGCATTAATAACATCAATATGAAACCAACGGTTGCTGCGAGTCCACGGATTAAGGTCTGGACTTGAACGATTTATAGTTAAGTAGTCTGGAATTAGTGGTGCATTTAAAGTGGCATCATACCCGCCAACATCGTATGGCGTGGAGTCGTAAGGCACTGTTGCTGACTGGGTATAGGTTTCTGGGGTAACATAATTGCTGACTGGTAATAATTGAATAGCTGTGCCAACTCCTTCGACATAGTAAGTATTATTCTCATAGCTAGTTGGAACGGTAGTACCACGGAATGTAACTTTCATCCCATTGGAAAAAGCAACACTGTTGGGACTAGTGTATGTTTTATGGCCAATAATTCGTGTTATATCTAACGGTGGGGTTACCTGGTCAACTAATTGTATTTCTCCAAAAATTGCAGGATCGGTACCGTCTTGATAGTATAATGTTGTGGCCGTTGCCGTTAACAATGGAACTTCGTCGAATATTCCAGACGCATTTTTGTACCATTGTGTACTGGCCCACTTGGTACCAAACAAAATAGTAAATTTGTTTAAATTTGGTATTGACTCGACGCTGTTTAAAATGATGTATGGACGACTATCAATATCATAAAGTATTTGTATTTGCCAAATACTATACCGAGTAGCTAGATCAATAATTGGGGTAACACTGGAAAAAACTTGCGAGTCAAATCCTGCCCCAGGACTATCAAATACTCCGTATACATTCCACCCAGTGGAATTATCAATAACAATGGTACGATTATTCAGACTACTTATATTTTTAATACCGTCAATTCCGCTAGGATTGTTTTGTAAAAATACATCAAAGTATTGTTGATTAATTTGATCAAAAGATATAGTGGTATATAGGTCTACTGTGCCAAGATTTGTTAAATTATAATAAAAATCTTGAGCATTAATTGACGGAACATTAAAAGTAACAGTGCCAAGATCTTCGCCATTATTAACTACCCCCAATACTGCTCTACTGCCGATGTTCGGAGTAGCTGGGATGGTTCCATTGACACCAGGTGCAGATTGAATCCAAAATCCAGGGCCTGTGCCAGGAGTGCCGTTGATAACATTAAATTGACCGCGGAAATTAAATTCCACATCATTACAATAATAAAGAGTATCAGGAGCATCTTGTGGGACAGTGAAGGTAATCAGCCCTGTAGATGTACCGTTATTGAAGACCCCATTGTTGTATAAATTAGTGGTACCATAACTAAGTTCTGTTTTAATATAAAACTTTAATGGTTGTGTTTGTGTTAAATTAAATGTGTAAGTATTACCGCGAATCAAGGTTAAACTAGGATTGGGTTCATAGTCAATGGACCAGCTAGTAGCATTATTGGTTACCCGGTAATCAACGGTATTGGTTGTGTTTTGTGCTACATTAAAATTGTAATTTCCGCCACGAACTAGTTTAATTACAGGATTATTTCCTGCATAACCAGAAAAAGTATATGCACCATTTGCTCTAGTTACTGTGAAATCGTTAGTTTCTGGTATAACAGTTGACGCAACATCAACAGCACCTGGGCCAAACGGTAACCAATAGTATTGAGCATAATTTACAAATTTGTCAAGATCGACAAATGGATCCCAAGTATAGTAATCGCTAGTGTATAGTGCTTGAGGATTGGTAGTTATGGCCCCCTGGCTTGATAAGGCATCTGTAATGCCAGGATAGGTAATTGTGTCAACTACTCGATGAGAATCTTCTGGATCAATTTGTACTACACCTGGTTCAAGTTGATAGTCAGTTCGAGTTGAACCAGGTTCGATTACATAGGGATCATTAGCATTAACTCCGGGCCCAACATGACGACCGATAAACCCTTGTGTTTGTTTAAATTGTGGATTTTGAACTAGTTGGTCTAATGTTGCGGCCAGAAACTGTTTGTTAACTGGTGTTTGAAATATTTCTGGTAAAAAATCAACAGTACTAATTTGTGCGCTTGGAATGGCCATTAAATTACTCCGCTACCGGGTGCTGTTTGTAAATTAGTACTAGTCAATGCTGTAATAACTTCGATGTCGTTGACTGTAGCACCGTTAACAAATATTTGATTTGGCGCCGATCTGATTTCGTACAAGTCGCCAAAACTCTTTTGTGGATTTAATGGAACTAAAACTACACTACTCACTATGTCTCCAATATTCTGATGTATATAAGCTGACAGCTCACTAAAATAAAAAGTGTCACCAAAGTTCCAAGCATCAAGATTAAAATAAGCATTCATATTAGCAACTACTAAACTTTTAATAGCACTGGCACTGGCGGTACTTTGACTGTTTTGAATAACTTTAATTGTGGCTCGTAATGCAGGGTCGGCTTTTTGTCCAAACACTGGTTGAAAATCAACCGAGTTAAGAATTACATTATCGGAAATCATTTGATAATTTTGCAAACCTTCGTAGGCTGTGGTTAATTGATCAATAGTAGGAGGACTGGGGTTGGTAACAGTTCCTGTAGTGTCTTGTAACCAATTAATATAAGCGGTATAATAATTATTAGTAACCACATACAAGTCAATAATGTTAGTTGATCCTGGATCAATTCTACTAGTCAACGGACTATTATGTCTATATTGGAATTTTAAACCTTGGCGGCCACTCTGCGCCAGATACGATGTATTAACTGTAAGCACAGGATTGCCTAACGAGTCAGCTCCTAATACATAGAACACTTGATTTTGCCCTGTTGAATCTGTTTCGGTATAAGCGTAAAATACTTGGCCAATGGTATATTCTGTTTGTACTGCTTGTATTGTTGCCTTGGTTGGATAATCGCTGTTAACTCGACCAGCAGAAATTAAAAGATATCTTTGTAAATTATCAAAATCGACTGTTGATTGAAAGTATACATATTTTTGATTTGCATTAACATTGGGTGCCACTATATCGTTAAAAAAATCAGGATTGACCGGCGATGACCCATTGATTTCGCTAAAACTTACCTCAACTTGAAAATCATCAACTAACCCATCACTTAACACAGGTTGGTTAATAATAGTTAAAATATTGTCACTGGGCATAGCAGTTGTAGAATCTGGTTCGGTGTTAATGCTTAATACATTTACAAAATCCTTGATCACTGTACCGGTGCGACTGTCGTAAATGGGGTCGTTAGTATAAAAGAAAAATCTTGTATCTAAAACACTACCAAAATAATAATTCAATGATCGTGAAATCACTGTGTAAGTTGAACCATTGTAGGTTGCTTGTATTACCCACGAAGCGTCGAGATTGGTACCCGCAGTACTTTGTGCATTAGTTAAATTAAATTCAGCATTGACCGCTAGATTATTAGCAGTAATTACATACCAAGTATCGGTTAAATTGTTATAGCCAATACCAAAATTTTGATTAAGATAAATTTGATTAAAAATTTGTTGTTGCACTGAAGTTGGTAAACTAGTAGTCAGCAACGGAACTACTTGAGTTGGAATTGCTCCTGTTGGGATATAAGTGTTGAGTACCACTGGGCCAATACCTGACGGTAAATTGCCAAGGCCTTGTGCTGTTCCATTGACATATACCGCAGTAGGGCTGGCCCATAAGACTACTTTTTCGTTGGGGCCGGTAGGAACTCCGGCTTTTAAATTGTTATTAGCATCAAAGTAGTATCCAGTAGGTGGAACAAATTTTATCAAGCTACCTTCGGTGATATATCTAGCAGAGTTACTAGCATATGTACCAATCGCCTGTGGAATTCCTGTTGCATTTTGGAAATATCCGGTAGCTTCATTAGTAAGAACTGTACTACTGTGCCAGGTATAATTCAAAACAGCCAAATTAGGACGAGGGAAATTAGCATAATAAAACTGTTCAAATCCAGCACGACTAGATAACGGAGCAATTTGATTTGTTACAGCATTTGAAATGTCAGTAGTAGTTAACCAACTGAACTGAAATGCTGGCAACGTATTAATTTGATATAAGGCGCCGTCGTCGGCAAATATATTAGTACTAGAATACTTTCCGGTACCATCTACTAAATCAAGATAACGACTAGTACCGATGCTTGCACGATTTAATGCAGTACTTTTAAGAATACTATTGTATTGTGTAAATGGAAAATTACTATAGTCCTCGCCATTTACCATGCGATTCTGCGTATAGTATTGTGCTGGAGCTCGTTGCTTAATTTCGTTAATGGTTTCTCGGGCCTGTGCGTTTGTAACTGGTTCGGCAAGGCCGCAGGTAAATGTTATGGTTTCAATTTGTCCAGTGCGACTAACATAACTGATAGGTACCGAAATAGATTGCATTTCGATTGGATTAATAATATAAGTTAACCCATTGCTAGCACGAATATAAGTGCGAAAAGTTCCTACTGGTATAGTGCTGAATACTCCATCACCAAAGTTCAATGTAATTTGATCATTGGTGCGACTAGCGATACTGTAGATGTTTTTAGTATTAGGAGACAATTGTTCCACAGCAGCGGCATAAACGCTTTGTACTGACTGCCAATACTTAGAAATATTTCCTACATTGTCTAATTGATATAACCAAACATCAGTATTATTAATGCCTTCAATATTAATGTTAACTGCACGATTACTGATGCTTTCGGCTAAATTGAAATCTTGATTTTGTAATACGCCTTGTTTGAATAAAAAGAAAAATCCTGTGTTGGCACTAGAATATCCTTGTTGATCATTACGGAACAATACATTAAATTGCCCATTAGGTAAGGGTGGCGGTTCATATACATATGGTTGGCCGGCGGTAGTAGAGTTAACTACTTCAAACGGCATGTTTACAGTGTCTACTGTAGCAGTAAACGGAATTACCGGAATATACCCCGGCACTAAATTTATAGTATATTCTTGAGTATCCACTCCTCCGACTACTTTGTCACCACCTGGGCGACCAAATTGTTGTGCATCAACTAGGGCCGCATTAATAATTGTAGTAAATTGTTCTTGCCAGTTTAAATTTGTTGGGTCGGCCCAATTGACAGTAAGATTGGCCAGATTGATTCCGTTATAATCGGTTAGATTTTCTGTAGTCGAAATAGAAAATACTTTAAGATATCCGCTTGCTTCTGTATTGCGTAGTGGGGTATAACTAACAAGATTTGCCAAACGAACTACGCTATCGCGCCGCTCGGCGGTATCCATATAATTTTCGCGAGCATTCAAATCGCTACGAAATGCCAAACTTTGGCCCATAAAAGCCATAACATCAAGTAAGGCAATAAATTCTGAACTTTCAATATAGTCATTAAAAGTTTCTGGATAATACAAGCGCAAGTAGTCTACAAAAGTTTTGCGTAGAGTTTCAAAGTCGTAACTTTGAAAATCGGCCTCACGATAGGTTTGAAAAATCCTTTTCCAATCCTCGACCCCAAAAATAACAGTTTGTCTTGTAGTAGTTGCTGTAGTGGTTGTATTTGTTGTGGCCATGATTATCCCAGTCTAATAATATTTATCGAAATAATAAACTGGGTAGTTAAACGTAGGTGGCTCTACGCTGTTGTTGATCAAAGAAAATACTCAATAACTGTGCGTTAGTATTAGGAACAACGGCCAGACCCACTTGAATTAAAAGTCCATTTTGTTGTGGAAACATCTGTATGCCGCTGATGTAAACTCTAGGATCGCCGGCACATACTCGCTGTATTTCGTTGTAAATTAATTGTTGTGTTTCTTGCGTTTGATTCTCAAACAAGTAATTCCACAATATAGTTCCATACCCTGGGCGACCCACCAATTCGCCCTGGCGAATGTTAAAAGCGTTTAATAGGTCAATTTTGATCAAATCAAAATCTACTAGTGTAAACTTTTTGTTTTGATTGATAGTGTTGAATCCGATAAATGTAGGCATCTTGTATTTACTCTATTAACTTGTGGCTTTTAATGACCCAAAGAAGTTGGCATCTATAGCTGCTTGTTCTTCTTGAGTAGGTGGCGTTAAGCGAATTGGGTCGTACCCCGCTGACTCAGATGTTAGTTGCGTTTGTGCATATGCTATGTCCGAGCTAGCATTAAGTGATATAGAATTTTTTGAAGGGTAATCAAACGTTGCGGTTGGAATTTTAGGATTACCTAAAATTCTTGTAAAGGCAGCGTCCACTTTAGCACGATTTACTGTGTTGCTGTATCCTGCTGCCACTTGTGTGGAACTAACCAAACTATCCCCGCCACCGCCAAATAATCCTCCTATTGCAGCTAGACCAGGAAGACTAGTCAAGCTACCAAAATTGCCAAGACTGCCTAGACTACTGGTAAAATTGCTAGCAATGTCGCCAAAACTACTAGTTAGCCCACCCAGGCTATCTGTTAAACTACCAACTAAACTAGTAGCTAAACTACTAGCTTGTCCGGCAAGATCTGATCCTAATTGAGTCAGTTGGGTCACATCGGGAAGTCCGGAAGTTAAACTTGATAAATCAAAATTACCAAGGTTATTAAGATTGGACAGCGGATTAGAAAAACTTGTAGCAAACTGGCTGGCTTTTCCAAGTACATCAAGATTTTGAATATTGCTAGTCAGACTTCCTATGCTAGGTAAATTTGATGTTAAACTTCCTATGCTAGGTAAATTTGATGTTAAACTTCCTATGCTAGGTAAATTTGATGTTAAACTACCGAGCCCGCCGCTGCTAGACCACAATGCTGTGGCCGAGGTACCAAAACACCCAGCATTTGTAATCAGTGCGCCAACATCTTGATTAACAGCACCAGATAATGTGCTAGCCAACGAGCTGACATTAGTAAAACTTCCTGTAACAGAATTAAGTGCGCCCGAAGCCAATGAACCCGGATTAGTAATTGATGTGGACAACAAACTAGATATAGGATTGTTGGTTAATGATAATCCAGAAATAGATGGAACGCTAAATGATATGCCTGTTGCTGCACTTACAGCCGATACTGTTTGTAGTCCACTCTGCGTGTACACTTGTCCTGTCAGGGCCGATATAGATGGTGTTGACGGCGGAGTAATTGTTCCAGTGGCAGTCAAACTATTGTAACCATTTGACATTAATGTACTCATAGCATCATTTTGAGCCTGAGGGCTATTTAAAAAATCTGTTACCGAGCCGATGCCGTTCTTCCCTGTAAATATACTTGGAGCAGATAGCACATCAGTTAACGGGCTAGGATCAAATATAAATTGTTGATATGTTCCAGGTTTAACATAGCCCGATTGTTCTAGTTGCTGGCAGTTCAATCCGTATTGTCCTACCCCAGTTTTGTTGGTCATTACATCGGTTGGTTGATTGATATAATTTGCCACTTGTGCCAATAATCCCTGCACTTGACTAGAGTTAAGTGGTCCAATTGCCGGAGCAGTGTAGGTGTTATTAACTGATATTGCGGCTATGTTGGCTTGAGTAATTGGATTTTGTAGGGGGATATTGACCAAATTAGGAATACCGCTAATAGTCGGTAGTCCATTGACAATAGATATTATTACCCGATTGTCAACTCCGGCCGTACCACGATCTAATCGACTTAATGCAAATTTAACCGCGGTTGTTGTGGTTCCACTTATGCGTTGACCGGCTGTAAATCCAACTAAACTACCGGCGGCAACTTGTCGATAAAAAATAGTATTTGCTTGAGCCTGTGTAGTTCCTTCAGGAGCATTTACAGTAAATCGTTTACCCGATGGAAGAGTATATTTAAACTGGGCCATTATTAATTTTCTGCGGTAATAGTTACCCCGGCTGGTACCTCTGGGGCATCCGGGGGTACACTTGCCGTGCCATCATCCAATGTTGTTTCCTGGCCCACTCCTTGATTATGATATGGGTATGGTTCGTGCGTAGGTGCGCGAGTACATATACTTTCCGTACCCGTTGCTGATACTGTCCATACAGCGG
>Ga0208741_10000108_pt1 | contig 44260 bp, 24 predicted proteins | sample CryBogCBE03Jun09_FD_184576 | JGI IMG/M metagenome (GOLD analysis project Ga0208741, IMG submission 184576) | Freshwater microbial communities from Crystal Bog, Wisconsin, USA - CBE03Jun09 (SPAdes) | ecosystem: Environmental > Aquatic > Freshwater > Lake | place: Crystal Bog, Wisconsin, USA...
GCAAGTTTAATGCTGTTGATCAGTGTTTCGTCAAATACCAAGAATTCAACTTCATGTTCACGACGAAATCTTTCTTCCCCAATACGACTACGTTCTGTTTCAGCCCACGCATCATCACGTTCTGGATGTTCTCTCCAGTGTGCCTTAAAGGGGAAAAATCCATTCTTACCTACTTCCTGGGTATTACCATGCTCATCATATCTTAGATTAGCTTCTTTCCATATCTGTGCAAATTGATCTTCATCACTGTTAGGTGTTGAAGTAATAATCGCTTTACCACCTGTGGCTAGTGTAGGTGATATCGAAGTCCAGAATTCTGTGGCTACATTGGGCGGAACGAACGCAAACTCATCTGCATATAGCAATGATAAAGAAAGACCACGACCAGTTGTTTCAGTGGTTGTCTGTGCAATAATACGCGAGCCATTATCAAAGTCAATACTTTGTTTGTTATAACTCTTTACTCCACATCGTATATGATCAGCACACAATTCATAGGCATAACGAATACGAGCCATGATCTCCTGTGCACCTGTATATTTGTGTGCGGCAATTAGAATGGTTGAATCTGGAACAAACATAGCAAACCATAGTAGATACCCTGCGGCAGTTGTGGTGTTGTGTGTAGGGATCATAGTTTCACCACAAAGGAAAAGATGTCTAGGGTGATCAACTTGAATACAGCGAACAGGAACTGAATCAACTGGTGTTATTTGAGTTATGTATAATCTTTTATTTTTTGGATGGCCCTTGCATTTTTTCTGCAGATCAGCCTTGCGTTTAAGGTTGAATACTCGGTATTTGTCAGTTGCAAATCCTAAAGTATAGTATTTTTCACCGTTGAGGGTTTTGAAATTGCATCTGCTTTTGATTCCTAGAGATGTTAGTAATTCTCTTACCTGCTTGATTAAACTATATTTTTTTTGATAAAATTCGCATCTACCAGATCTATTATCAACAGACCCATCAGTGTCCATCAACCCTCTCAAAAGATCTAATCTTTGTTCTATAGATGATCTTAGATATATATCCGGAATATGTTTGTTTTTAAGTAATGAATGTTCTCTTAGAGTTGGCATCAAACCATATATAGTCCTAACCTCGCTATTGGGGCTGTTGACCCTGGGAGGAGACAAAACATATCCATCACTCATTATCAAATTGACCATTTCTATATTATCAATATTTGATTGTGTGTAACATCCTCCGGCTGAGGCTCCGTCACCTAACCATACCCCTAATGTATAGGGAGATACAGGTAGATCTTGATAGGAACCTTTTATTGCTTCAGTGATAGGTATATATACCACTGTGTTGTTTTTTTCTTTGTAATCTAATATTTCTTTAGTTGTCAATACTTTTTGTTGTATATGCCAAAATCCAGAATTTACTTCCCATAGATGCTCTGCATCTGCCAATACCGAATCGCCATTATCAAACTCTACTCGGTAGCAGGTTCGATTATGCATGACTTCGGTTGCAAATGTTACATTTACAGTTGTTCCGTCTGGGCCTAAGATGTTATCACCGACTTTGATATCTCCCATAGTTGTCCATCCTGTCGGAGTAGCTATTGGTGTATCTAGACTCAGTGCTTTACCTGTCTGTCGAGGTAGTAGGTTTACATTGAACCTGTGATTGTGATAACTGTCAATCAGTCTTTTTTGATATTCAAAAGGCTCATATAATAATTTGCCCTTAGTAGGATGTTGGATGTGAAAGAAATGCTCTAGGAAATAATGTGGACCATTAACAGGATCCATACATTTTCCAAGGTCAACAATATCTTGCTCAGTGAACTTTTGTGTAACATGAGCAGTCTTTACTAGTTTATTTTCATTTGCCATACGAGTATTTACTGAAAAAAATAGGCTCCGAAGAGCCTATTTGGAAAAATGGAGTGTTTAATCACATTTACATTTTTTCATTGGTTCGTGACAAACCTTGCACTCTTTGGCTTCATTGATAAAGTTTTTATACTCAGCCATCAACTGCTCTTCCATGGTCATGTTAGCTTCTTGTTCTTTTTCTTGCTCGTGTCCCATGGGATTGCCATGAGGATTGTTTTTAGTAGCACGACCATGTGTACTACCATCATTTGGATGATTGGCAAATTCGTTACCGTCAAATGACTTGTGTGCATCTGGTCGATTAGGAGTAGTATCTACACCCGGAATACCAAATTCATCTTGGCCTTCGTCGGTTTCTTCTTCGTCACCTTCTTCACCGTCATGCTCGGGATTTAACTTATCTACAACTGACATCATGCCACGCATTTCGTCACCTGCTGATTGATCTGATGCACTTGGTCCAACTGCTGTAACAGGCTCAGCTGTCATAACTGTTGGCTCTGGTTCCATACCAAGATGCTCTGGTTCTACTTTTTGTACACCAGCTAGCTTCATAATAGTAGCCAACATGTTACCTAATTCTTCGCCGTTGTCGGCTGTGATATTCAATGTAGCAGGTGTGCTAGGCTTTTCCATGCCACCCATCATTCCCATTGGACCACATTCTTCAACACTGATATTTTCTTTGATTACATTGGGATTAGTTGAATCTAGCTCTGCTAGGCGTTTCATTACGTCGATCATTTGCATAATTATTTCCTTCTTGGATCTGGAGCAGACTGCAACATGCTCTGTGTGCTGGCCGGAGTATCAATATTGTATTTGGCCACACCTTCTGTAGGTATCTCTTCACCACGAGCTTTACGCTGTAATTTTAAGAGATCATTTAATTCTTTGACAAATCCTGAATTGTATTTGTCGCCATAGTAATCTTCAAATTGAGGACTACCTGCTTCTTTGTAATCTGGATCATCTAACAGTGCACCTTCTCGTTTTTCAACAGGTGTTTGATATTCTTCACTGGGTTCGCCAGGACGACGAACAGCTAGATTACCTTTATTAATACCTAGACCTGAACTTATATATTCTGTAAGTTCTTGTTGAGTTGTAGGATAATCTAGATTAACTTCAAAGATTGAAACTTCACAATTTCTAATCTGTGGGAAGTCTAGTGGGAATTGTTGAATAGGAGTAACTCCTACTTTCTTGAAAGAATCAACTTTAAAACGCTCCAACATAGACTTGAGTTTTGTCTCTTGCTCTGCTGTAAACTCTCCTGCTACTTTAACCCTAAAAGGATATTTTTTAGCAGAAGTTGATTCAGATAGATAATTTAGAAAAGTTTTCATAGTGTATTATTTATTCAGATTCTTTAATTTTTCTAAGATGCTATTACGATCTGTGAGTATATAGCCCTCGCCTTCAACAGCTCCTTCACCTTCTTGTCCGTGTTTTTTATCAATGGCTAACTTCTTAAGTTGCAGATCAACCATCTTTAATTTCTTATCAATCTTGTTGGTTTTAGCAGTAATAGCCGCGTTCATCATCTGTGCCGCAACTTCAAACATGCGAGCACCATGCCGAGCTTCGACATTCATTCCTAGGTCCATTAGATCATCGTAGGCTTGTTCTGCTTTGGCAGCCAGTGCATCTAGTTCTGAATCGCTGATATCACCTAGCCCTTTTACACGTGGTAGAGCGGCTGATATTTTATCAAATTCTTCTAAGCGTTCTTCGAGAGTAATCACGGCCTGAGTTTGTACAGGTTCGCCCGGTGCAGGCATAACCATAGGGTCGTCTGGTAAGTCAAATACTTCTTGTAATTTCTTAGTCATAATCTTACTTATTCCGTTTTTTTGTAGTCTTTGTATTTGTGAATATATCAGATTCGTTTATAACTCGAAACTTAATACCTTTGTTGCGACACCAGGCATTTGCGGCCTCCCACTTGGCTAGATTTTTAACATACTGCGTTTGATTGTAGGGATTTTTACCAACTTTTTCCAGCATCATTTGATTCTTTGGTTTTATTTCTACCATCTCTACATGTTTACCTTGATTCTTATCTATGTAGGTTATTAGAAAGTCTGGTACATAAACTGTTTGTTTACCAGTCAGGGGATCTCTGTAGGGAATTTTAACTGGTTCGCTGGCCCACTGTTGTATGCTAGGATTGTTGTCACAGAACATGCAAAATGTTGTTTCCCAAGAACTGCGACAATAAGGAGGTTTTGATCCCACATACTTGTCTGGGTTTTTGACTGTATAAATTCCCTGACTGTATTTTAAGCTCATGCTATGATTGTTCTAGCAACAGGTTCGAACGGTGTAAAGCCAGTGGCATTACCTAAAAAACTAGTTTTATATCTGTTGTAATTTAGTATTTCAGCAATGATGTTGTTTAATGAAACATCATTTAATCCTTTAAGAGAATCTAAAACATTAATAGGATTGTAGCCATCTAATTGTGCTTGTTTGATTAATGCAATAGCTGTAGTTTCTGATGCACTAATATCAAATCCTCGGCTTTGAAAAAATCCTGTCATCATACTATAGGTAGTGGAATCTATTGCCAATGGCTTAGAATAATAGGCATCCATGGCTGCTACTGTAGAATTATTGCTTACAGGGCTCGGTGGGAGATTGCTGTATAGATTAGTTCCTGACATATTATATTTTCTTAGCCAGTGTCACTGGTCCTGCATTAATAGTCTGTACGCCATGTAATCCACCGCGACCGGAAGATACATTAAATCCAAGATTAAGTGGACCCAATTGTTGCGTGCCTGATATTTGTAAGTGGCCCATGAATAGTCCTATAGACAATCCACTACTGGGTTGTTGTGCATAGGCCTTTTCAGCAAGGTTGGGATCTCCTCCCCAATTTTGAACATAGCCTACTAATGGTTTTTTATACTGTGGGTATGGTGGTTTCTTACCAAATACTGCGGCATCATTGGGCAATTTTCCATTGGCGGCAGGAGTTGAATTCAGGATGTTACCGCCTACACTCAATGGACTTGCAACATTATCATAGTATCTAAGGGCAAATAATGGCGGATTAGTTACGGTGCCGTTATTTTTTTCAATTTCGCCTTCTAAATATACTACATTTTCATAAGCTACAGTCATCTTATTAGTTAATATGTTGTTACCATTAGATTGATCCAGTTTATCATGATCCCACGCTGTGACCAAAGGATTAACTAATATCATTTGTGTAAACTTTTGTTGATGTAATACAAAAATTTCTATTGTATCAAAGAATGGTTCATTTTGATAATTGCCTAAACCGTAGGCATAATCAGTTGTACCGTATTTGCTATTTTCCCAATAGGCTCTATTACCACTACTATAATTACTATCTACAAAATAATACTTGTAATAATTTTTCCATAGACCGTTTGTTATATCACTATTATCATCATGAAATTCTATATTAACAGGTTCATAGATCAACTTAGACTGTACATTTACTTTTCTATTGTATTGATTTACAGTTTCTGTAGTAATCTTAAATTTAGGCATATCAATTTTTTTAACCAATAAACCTACATCTTTCTGTGCGCTGTTGGCCCATCCTTGATCCCCTACTACATTATCATTGATATTAAAATAAACATAATATAAGAAACCAAGTTTAGGTGCTCGAGCATAATTATTGGCTACATATAGTTTGCTGGCATGATCGAAACTTTTGAAGATTGTTCCCTGGCCATTGTTACTTACGAAATGATTGAAAGATGTACTCATAGTTTTATTTATATCAACAAAAAAGCCCAGTATAAACTGGGCTTAATTTGTAGTAAAAAAATACTATTAGCTACCTATTGCTGATGTTCCTACTGTACGACCAACTGGTTGGCCTAGGCCGATCAATCCACCTGCTTCATCAGTTTGTACTGCATTATCGTAACAGATAGTCATTTCAATAGTCATTGCTTCAGTACCCTTAGAGTAGTCTCCTTGTGAGTAGGTTACAGCCTTAATCCAGCAACCTTGTACTTCGAATGATTCAAGCACGATTGGTTGATAAGCTCCGTTACCGCCATCTAAGATTTCGATAACCATTGTAAACTTATAATCTAATCCACTTGCGGCACTAGCTTGCTCAAAAAAGTCAAATTGTTTCTGCATTTGTTGACCAACTTTATTGGTCACAATATTAGTCATGTCATCGCGTACAACAAGTTTGATATCATCAAAACTGTGTTTACCAGCTAGTTTTACTACACTGTTGTAAACATCTAATTTAATTTCATCAAACTTTGGTTTTGGACGCTCTACATTCATAACTTGTTTAGTTAATTCTGTTGCCGGATCTCCGCCGACTCCAAAGTCAAACAATGATACCCTAAATCTATAGGCTAACTTTGGCATCAACAAACCTTGGTTACTAGCACTTTGGTCTGTGTTCAGCGGAACTGTAAATCTTGATAAACTTGCGATTGGCATTTGTATGCTCCTTTTTTGTCTTATTTTGCTTGTGAACCGTAATTACCGGCTGCAATAGCTCCAGTATTCAACAGTCTTAATGGAATGTAAATAAACTCCACTGCTTTGACTGGTTCAATAGCAATGTCTACATACAGTTCTGATTGATCAATTCTTGCAGGAGTATTGTTAGTTGAATCACAAACTACAACATAATCGTAAATAGCTCGTTGACCTACTAATTCTAATAATAAACCTTCAATACTAGTTTTAATCTCTTTGCGTGTTTGACTATCATTTGGTTCAAACAAGAATGGTTTGCTTAGAATAGCTAGTTGTCTTCGTAGATATCCAACTAGTCGTGCTACATTAATTCTATCTAAAGAACTTGGTGCGTTTGCACGAGTATATTGCCCCATGTTAACTAAACCAACTCCTGGCAATGTTGCAATAGGATTAATTTTAACACCTGACAACACATCACGAAGTCCTTGATATAGACTTACAGTTTTAAATTCGCCTGTATCATTAACATATCCAACTGAACTAGCATTGTCAACAGTACCACGGCGCGTACCTGCAGGTGCAAACCATAGATATGATTTGTTATCACTATTAATGATAGTACGCAACATCATATGACTTGGAGGGACAACAATATTGTTTCCTAAGTTATCGTTAGTGTAACCACTGGGATAGAACACTGACATATAGTTATCATATGTAACTAATCCAGTATCACCATTATCTGCGGCATTAGCAGTATTATTACCATAATTAGATAATGCTGTACCAGTTGGCTCTAAACGGAATGGTGTATCTGCAACAACAAATGCTGTTTGACCGATGTCTGTGTTGAACGCAACCATATCTTGAATTAGCTCTGTATAGCCAGGTGTAGCAATCAAATTAAAGTTCAATGTGTCTGTATCTCGAATGCTTTGATTTGTTGTAATCATAGCTTTGAGTGCAGATGTTATAACACCACGCTGTGCTAAACGACCAAATGTTCCGACTCCGTTTGAATCGTTAGGGCTAGCTGTAACCCAACGGTCTGGATACTCGGAATTAGAAATATAATTTCTATGATATTTCTTAACATTATTACCGCTTCGACGAGTGTTAAACAAACGTGTTCCTGTAGGATATAGCTGTGGATTAGGTGCATCAGCATCTACATAGTTAGTAACCAATAAATCAGCAATGCTCATCGGATCATATGATGTTCCGTCATTGTATCTTGCATCAGCAAAAATCCAACCATTAGGGCTAGAATGATCAGTTACATCTTGTATTTCCCAAGCTGATCCGTCGTAGAGATAGATATTTTGTCCATATTGATCAGGAGTTGATGTATCGATCCAAATATCGCCTACAACCAACGGAGTGGTACCATCACTTTGAGTTGATGGCGCACTTGCCTGAACCAATGGTCCATTAGGATCTGTAGCAGGGAAAACATTACCATAACCAACCCACTCATTACCTTCATTGTACATGATATCTACATCTAATGTACTGTCAAACCATAGTTTACCATCTGCAGGAGTAGTAAATGGAGCATACGATAATGCCTCATACACCAAGGGTCTCCAATTTGATGCTCGTAAATCATAATTGTCGCCCATCGGAGCGGCATATAAATTTGCTGTTGAATCAACATTATATCCCATTAATGCAATTGAACCATGAGTATCTTGAATCTCAAATTCTCCACCTAACACATGATTAATAGTAAGTCTATCTGTTACTGAATCCCATGTTGTTTTAATGTTAATCAAATCAGAATCAGCGTTAATACTACTAGCAATCAACTGACCTAGTGGTGTTGATGTAGTTGTGTTTATATGCACAGTTTTAGCAGTATTCCATTGTCCACTTGCTAATGTTTCTCTAATAACAAATGATGAATTACTTGATGTTGTTACTGCACTAGCAACACTGATTGATGTCGGTGAGTTAGAATATCTAATATAAAGTTCAAAATTACTGTTAGTAGCAGTAGTTGCCGCACCGTTGTCGTAATCACTCCATACCATTACTGTACCAACAGGAATTTTACTTCCGCCATGTACAGGATCAAGTGCAACTATAGCAGCCTCTGTGCTTGGATAGATATTAGCTGTAACTCTAGTCCATGCTTGCGTAGCTCCATTATAATATTTTACATCCCAATTAGCACCAAGTACTGGTGTAGTTGTTTTGATCCAAATACTACCCGTTGGTGCATTTAAATGATTTGTTCCTGTATTTGTAAAGTTAGGATATTGATAGTGCGGGCTAATTGCTAGTTTTTTACCACCATCAAATGTATTTTCTACAATTACCCAACCTGTAGTTGATCTGTAAAATAATTGATTTTGATTTTCACTAGTAATTGCTATGGCATAATCACCAACTGAACCAAAAGTATTCTTAGGAACTCCACCATTGGCCAATAAATCAGTAAGTTCTGAAATATTACTGTTATCAATGATCAACGGAGTTTTAACTGTGAATTTTTTAGTAACACTATTCCACTCGTTGATACCAAATAAACTATTTGAAGTATCGACCCAATATGTATTTGCTACAGGAGAACCTTCTGGTGCTGTACCACTAGGATGTAATGATCCTAGATCAACATCTGCACGAACAATATAAGCCTTACTACTAACACCTAATACACTGTAAGCCGCTTGTAATCCATACTCATTGAGCTCGCCACCATTGATTGGATTATTTTCTGCATCAGTTTGGAAATAAGGAGTACCAAATGTATCAGTTAAATCTCGTTGGCTGGTAATGACCCAGACTGTGCCAGCATTGGCTGATGTTGTTCCTTGTGCTGTACCTGTGCCGCTGGCATTTGCCTTATCTTGTGCTGTTGCTACAAATACCATTGGAACTGTTCCAGGTGCCGCAGGGTTATAGAAACTTTCGTCTACTACTGTTACGCTTACGCCTGGTGATTGTAATGTTGTCATTTTAAAAACTCCTTAGTGGATTACTTTGTTTTATTTAGTCGCGTATCCAAAAAAAATCCATAAATATCATGATATAAAAAGGGCATAAAAGGGCACATGCGTAATCTATGTAAACAATGCGGTCAAAGACCTGTGGCCATAAATTATTACAAAGAAGGTCAGGCGTTCTATAGATCAAAATGTGATCATTGTGCTCGCGGACATCAAGAATCAAGGCCGCTATGGGCCTTATATGGTTATAAGAAAAAATCAGTATGTGAAAAATGTAGTTATGCTTCTAGACATGAAGAACAGTTTAATGTTTTTTATGTTGACGGAAACTTAACCAATAACAGAGTTACAAATTTAAAGACAGTTTGTGCTAACTGTCAACGCATACTACACAAAGAAGGAGTTAAGTGGCGACAAGGAGATTTGATTCCCGACTTCTAAATTAAATCTAGAGCAAGTTTTGCACTCAATGGCAAATCAGCAGAGGGTAATATATCTTTAACCTGTATAAACAGATCGTCAATAGTACCATTGTTGTCTAAAACATGATCAAATTCTATACCCACCCAGGCAGTTTCGCTGGCATGTACTTTTAATCTTTCTAGCTTTGCTCGACTTATGGCCCAGGTTGTATTACCATTAGGCCCGCGGTTAACACTAATAGCCGCATCGTACCATTCTGGCTCTGGGCCACGAACAACACGAATTACAATACCACCTGCATCTTTGATTGATTTAATTTCATTAGGAAAACGGCAGTCACTAATAACTATGTCATCTTTTGAATTGCGTAATTTATTCTCTAATGAAGCAATCCAAATATCATTATGAAATGCTTTTCGACAAACTTCTGTACCCCAAAATTGCAGGATCCAGCGAGGTGTTATGTCCATACCAAGGCGTTGACTCCACCATTCATCTCGTTGTTCGCGCCATTCACGGGCTTGTTTTGTACGGCCCTCTAGCATAGTTCGGTCCCAACCAAACACTTGTGCTACTGCATCTTTAAGACTGTTAGCAAACGATTCTCTGCGATATTGATGATAATTTACTAGATAATCAGCTATTGTGTCCTTGCCACTTGATATAAATCCGCATATTCCAATAATACTCATAGCATCCCTTAATTGATACTATAATTTATTACAATTAGATTATGATGTCAATATTTTATTAGCCAATTTAACCGGTGATCCAGGTCAATGGTTGACCGCCATCTTTGTAGTTGATTAGGTCTTGCTCTAGCATTTCAATTTCAGCTTTGCCTTCAGCTTTGAGTGCGGCACCATTTAACTGCGTTCCACCTTGAGGACTTGTGATTGTAGCAAACTTTTCACGTGCCTCACCTAGCATAATTTTACAGGTTGCTAGGGCGTAATCCCGTAACCACTGTTGTGCATAAGGATCTTGTAACAGATTAAAATCAGGACGATAATTACTCATCCAAACCAACAACTCTTCTTCAGCACGAGGGCGTTGCATTATAGTCAACAGTTTTGTAGTAGGATTAAAAGTAAAGTTTATGTCGCTACCAAACATTTTACCGACCTGTTTTTGGTATCCAGCAAAGGCATAATAAGTAGCTAGGCCACCCATGTTTGTTGATGCGAGCAAATATGTATTACTATAGGCTAAGTTAAATGGTTCAAACAATGTACCCCCAGCCCCGCCACCGGATCTTGAACCAATGCTTCTACGGAACAATTGACGCACACTCATTACTTCTTTAGGCATGTAATAGTCTGTAACATCAACTTGGATAGTTAGAAATCCAAAACTTTCCTCAACACTATTGCTACTACGCTGACGGAATTTTGCCAGGGCACGACCTATAGCAGTATTATAGTGTATGGGATCCAATTCTACATCTACCATACCCGAGCCTAACATGGCTTTGATATAGTCGATAACTTCTTGGTATTGATTTAAGGATGGGTCGTTGTCTATCATATCGATATTTAGCGATAAATAACACTAACCAGGAGAACTAAAATCCCAAGATTATCACTTTATAAACCGGAGAAAGGGCCGGACTTCCGCTTCATTGATCGCGTGGTCAACGAGCAGTTTCAGGTTGGTGGTACAGATATTTTTATTCACAAATACCTCGGTCCAGTTGCTCCGCAAGATGGTGAATCTACTCCTACAACTCCTAATACCAGTGCAAATCCTATTCCAGAACTAGGCATACAAGATGTCCTGTTCATGGAAAATCGCGATCGCAACTACGAGCCAGATGTATATACAATTCGTGGAATTTATACAATGGCTGATTTAGATTTTAATTTAAGTCAGTTTGGATTGTTTCTACAAAATGATACAGTATTAATGCACTTTCATTTACGCAACTGTGTGGATACGCTGGGGCGTAAAATCATGCCTGGCGATGTGCTAGAATTACCTCACTTAAAAGATGAATATGCTCTAGACAACAATTTTGTTGCTCTTAAAAGATTTTATGTTGTGCAGGATGTTACTCGTCCTGCCAATGGTTTTAGTCAAACATGGTATCCTCATTTAGTTCGCGCCAAGTGTGTACCGTTGATTGACAGTCAAGAATTCAGTCAAATATTTGCACAAGATGCAGGCAATGGTGACGGAACTACACTAAAAGATTTACTCAGTACTTACAATCAAAGTATACAAATCAATGATCAGATTATTACACAGGCTGCATTAGACGCACCTGTTAGCGGGTATGATACTAATCAGTTTTTTGTCATACCCATAAGTTCGAGTACAGGCCTAGTAAGTTATGCACCTACTAGTGATGTCACAGATGATGCCAGTATAGATACCATGGATGCCAGCATGATTCTAAATACTCCTAATGGTCAAGTTTATGTAGGATATGCATCAGGTAATACTATACCTAAAAATGGTGCGGCCTTTGGATCAGGCACACAATTTCCTACAGATCCTAGCATAGGTCAATATTATTTGAGAGTTGATTATCTTCCTAATGTCTTGTACAGATTTGATGGCGGCAAATGGATTATGACTGAACAAAATGTACGCATGACTATGAATCAGTTTGGTGCACAGGATGTTAGTACTGGAACTTTCTTTGGCTCACAGATACGACAAACACAGAAGACCAGTTTCATCAACAATACTACAACTGCTACTATCAATGGAAAACTTGTTGTAGAGAAACAAGCATTGAATACAGCATTAAAACCCAAGGCGGACAACTAAAATGGATCATTTTTATTCGGGGCAAGTACGCCGATATCTAACCCAGTACATGAGATTAATGAGTAATTTTTCTTGGAAAGATAGCTCAGGTAAGTTAAGTCAAATACCAGTAATGTATGGTGATCCTAGTCGTCAGGCCAGTGCATTGTTGAAAAAGAATTCAGAGAATGTAATGCCTACTGCACCATTCATTGCTTGCTATATCAAAGGACTAGACTATGACCAAAGTCGACTACAAGATCCTACATTTGTCAGTAAGGTACAAATTCGTGAGCGCGAATTTGATGAAACAACAGGTCAATACTTGAACACTCAAGGACTGGGATATACTGTAGAGCGTATTATGCCAAGTCCATACAAATTAACATTTGTAGCAGACTTATGGACTACTAATACTGAACAAAAGTTGCAGATATTTGAACAGATTGCGTATTTGTTTAATCCTAGTCTAGAACTTCAAACTACTGATAACTTTATAGACTGGACTAGCTTAACTGTATTACAATTAGAAAGTACAAGTTGGACTAGTCGTCAGATACCCCAAGGTGTTGATCAAAACATTGATATAATGAATATGACATTTACAACACCTATATGGATTACACCTCCTGCTAAAGTTATGAAGATGGGTGTCATTACTAAAATTATTGCTAATGTTTTTGCTGATCAACAAGGCACTATCATAACTGACTACGATGATCCTAATGCTGTTTATCCTGGATTAGGTAATCTAGTTGAATCTGTGGTAGTTACACCTGGCAATTTTGAATTAATGGTATTAGATGGTGTGGCCGGTTTGTTGACCAATGAAATAGACACAGCCTCAAGTGATACAACGATGCCTGGCAATACAGTATCGTGGCGTAAACTATTAGATTTATATCCTGGTCAATTCCGTGCAAATATCAGTCAGCTGAGATTATCTAAGCCCAACGGTAACGAAATTGTTGCTTACATTAGCTTAGATCCGTATGATGAGCGTAGAATGTTGCTGACATTTGATACAGATACTATACCTGCCAACAATGCCCTACTGAACCGTCCCTTAGGTACTGTAGATGCAATTATAAATCCTGAGACATTTGCTCCAGGAACACCAGTGACTAATGTTACATATCTAATATTAGAAAATATCAATGTTGTATCAGAATATGGTCAACCTGGTTATAGTGGCCCTGTGGCATGGAAAAATGCTGATCAAAGCGACTTTCAAGCATTGGCCAATGACATCATACAGTGGGATGGAGTTAAGTGGAATGTGATATTCAATTCTGCTGATGTGGTTGAAGTTCATTACATAACTAATTCATATACAGGTATACAATACAAGTGGGACGGACATCAGTGGTCGAAGAGCTTTGAAGGCATCTACCCAGCATTAGGATGGCGTCTTGTGTTATGATAAACAATGAACGCTGAAACAACATCAACTCAACAAATCATTTGCAGTGGAGGTTTATTCCTAGCTCGAGATACTCGCAGATTTTTGTTTCTCTTACGAACACAAGGTAAGACCGCTGGTACTTGGGGGCTAGTTGGTGGTCGTAAAGAGCCTACGGATGCCACAGCCTTTGAAGCACTGAGTCGTGAGATACAGGAAGAAGTAGGTGCTACGCCTAAGATAAAAAAGATTATTCCTCTAGAGCTGTTTACCAGCAATGATCAAAACTTCCAGTACAACACCTATGTACTAATGATCGATCGTGAATTTATTCCTACACTAAATGAGGAACACAGTGGCTATGCTTGGACTGGATTTGATCAATGGCCCAAACCCTTGCACCAGGGTGTAAAGAACAGTTTCAACAATCGTGCTGTTCGTGCTAAATTAGAATTACTATTAGACTTAATAGATTAAGGTAGAGTAGCGTAGAGATCACGCTTCTGTTGATTGGTCAACGGTGTGCCGTTAGAATCATTGATGTCTACACTGTTAGATACATCACGTTTAAAAATAACATAGTCAGTATTATCTAGTGCAAAAGGAATATAAAGATTGTCTTCAAGCCTTTTAACTATCTCAATGTTGTTTGTAATTAAATTCTTTACTAATTGATACATTTTTATAACTCCGATGATGCCGTCCATTGACCATAAATTTCTGCGTTTGTCCAAGCACCTATACCAGAAGCTGTATTTTGATAAAATCCGTTTACTCCAACTCCTGTTGGACTAGGAGTAAGAGTAAGTCCGCCTCCTGAATAAGTACCAGACCATCCGGTACCGCCACTGGTATTCCAAAAAGAAAGAGACGGTGTACCTCTTTTAGTAACTTTAAAATTCACTGTAGATCCCAAAGCTCCTCCCCCTTGGGTTGTACCTCGTTGTATTGTCATACCAACATCTGTAGCTGTACCAGGTGGAGTTGTAACATCGTATGACATTTCATAATATCGCTGACACATCTGCAGTTCTCTAGTATAGTCTCTATAGTCAAAAGTTGTAGCCGACGCACCTGCTTCTAATTGCACGCCACTGATATACATTGTAGCACCATTGGTTGCTAATAAATTAGTTGAACCAGCAGAACCTATAGCAAAACTTTTTGTAGTCCATGCATTAGCAGTATCTTGGTAAGTTGATCCTGCGGCTAATGTAATGCCAAATTCTATACCAATTCCGGTGGTATTATTCCACGATCCTGTTGTTGGTCCCAGAATTGTCCGTGTAATTTGTACCCATGTATTTGCCGCTGATATAGTAAATGTAAATGGATAACTATAGGTATTGCCACTGTTAGATACATACCCGCTGAATGTTCCTGTCAGTGAACAGTTTACCCAGAATGATACCGATACCGATTGTGCAGAACTAGTTCCCCATGCTAGGTCAGCAACATTATAACCTTCTATACGTTGGCTGAAAGTTGCATAGACTCCCGAAGATACTGTTGTTGCAGATCCCGATGTGATCAATGCACTATTGGTATAACCTGTTGGAACACTTGCCGTGCTCTGTTCTAGATAAAAATATCCCAAAGCATTAGCCCAATAACCCCAGCGATCTAGTGTATTATATTTTAAAGTTGAACTTGCTACCTGATTACTCACAGGTGAGCTACCTCTTTGTGCAAATGTCATTGCACCGTTGATCAATCTATTTTTAAAGGATGGGGGTGCTGAGACTCCACCAGCAAGTCTAGCCCAATAGTTAGTTGCACTGGTATAGGAATAAGTAATTCCATTGCTCAGTGTTGCAATTTGACCGTTAGTTGGGGAAGTTGGGAAGCTCATAGTACTTGTATTTAACTAATTTTTATTTATGTATGACTGAATTAATAAATGTTTGGATAATCAAATTGTAAAAGATCCGCTGGCATTAAATTGATAAACATGAAGATGTGCGGATGTATTGTGAGTATATGTAGGACTTCCTGTAACGGAGGTAGCTGGTGAATAAGAGTCGCTCCAACTTACAATGACTACACCTTTGCCGCCGTTTCCGCCTGCAAATTTTGTACATGGACTACTTTGGTAAGCACCTCCGCCTCCGCCTCCGCCGCCGGTGTTAGCACAGCCATTGGTTCCTGACGTTGCATTTGTTCCACTAACCCCACTTCCAAGTTTTGATCCACCGTAGCCGCCACCACCAGAGCCACCTGGTGCAGAATAGCCAGTGGCGGCATAAATGCCACCACCGCCACCACCGCCACCCGCATAATACACTGCAGATCCAGTTACACTTGACTGTAAACCAACTCCTCCAGCTCCTCCACCGCCTGAACAATATGTCGAAGACGGATTACCTCCAACTCCTCCAGCACCTCCGCCACCACCGCCATTCTGCGGAACTCCGGTTATTCCTACTCCACCTGCATAACCTTGCCCACTAACAGGAGTCCCACCACTGCTATTACCGTAAGTAGATCCTCCACCACTGCCCCCAGCAAGTCCAGATGCTCCGTTAGTACAATAATATGAACCACCTTTACCACCACCACAGGTAGATATGCTTAAAGTACCTATGCTACTTGAGCAACCTTTGGTAGTAGCAGAAGCGGCACCTGATCCTCCTCCTCCTACTGTCACCGCATAAACCGTACAAGCAGTTACACCTGCAGTTCCAGTTTTCATTCCTCCAGCACCTCCTCCTCCAGCACCCGGTGATTGATTACCCCAACCGCCTCCACCGCCACCTGCTACAACTAGATAACTAATTGAACTAGGTTTAGATACGCTAGTTGTAACACTGTTACTAGATGTACTAGCAGAGCTGGTACCAACACTGTTGGTAGCAGTTACTGTAAACGTATATGTAGTACCATTGGCTAACCCAGATACTGTAATAGTTCCGGATCCAGCTTGACTTAATGTTCCGGTAATCCCGCCAGGGCTACTTGTTGCTGTATAGCTTGTTATAGTTGCACCACCATTACTAGCAGGTGCTGTAAATGGCACACTGGCTGTTGTAACAGTGACTGTCACTGTTCCAATCGTTGGTGCACCTGGGACAACTGCTACTATAGTTGTTGTTGTATTTGATTTTGCACCTGTACTACCAACTACATTTGTTGCAGTAACTATTGCATATATAGTATTGCCCACATCGGCTGAACCTAATGTATAAGTAGTTGCTGTGGCTCCACTGATTACAGTACTTGGGCTTCTATACCACTGATATGTATAGCTAATTGTAGATCGAGAAGTCCAAGTTCCGTTGGTCGTTGTCAACGTAGAGCCAAATTGAGTTGTTCCAGTAACAGCAGGAGCTATTGTATTGATAGGTGGGGAATCATAAGAACCTCCAACAAAGGCATTAAGAATGCCACTCATGTCACATTAGTTCCTGTTAGTAACCATTGAGTTGTTGCTATTTTAATACAATTGGCAACACCGTACTGTGCCAAAGTTCTAGATCCTGATGCACCACCCTGCGCCCACGTCAATGTGTCAGAGTTGATGGCAATTGTCACAGCCTGTGTTGACATATTAATAAACTGAATCACAGTACCTAAAGCGTAAGGTACTGATGCGTTTGCCGCAATAGTAAATGTTCTAGCATTAGCATCACTTGCAGGGTGAAAAATACACCACCCTGCATCCGAAGCAATAGTTGTGTATGCCGCACTTTGGCTATTTTGAGGAATACCAAGATTGGCATAAGTCCCAATTGTAGCGGTAGTTAATATTACTGCACCACCAATAGTTCCAACCGTTGTTACCGATAGTGTGTTTGCACTTATAGTACTAGTTGCTGTGATACTAGTTGCTGTGATACTGGTTGCTGTGATACTATTACCAAAGATAGCATTAAATGTACCCGTTCCACCTACATTTAAATTACCACCAATACCTGCTCCACCTGCAACAGTAAGCGCACCGGTTGTGGTATTAGAGCTAACTGTGGTATTAATTATTGTAAATATATCTGGAGAAGTAACCTGTGTTTGCGTAACTGTAGTGTACTGTATAGTTAATTGTTGAGCAGTAATTGTACCGCCAATATATAGATCGCCACCGATACCTACACCACCTGCTACAACTAATGCACCAGATGCAGTACCTGTAGTGGCAGTATTATTAGTAATTGCAAATGCACTGGTAGTTCCTGAACTGGCAGCGCCGACAGTAGCACCGGCTACCTGTAAATTGCCGCCTGCGACACTCAGCGGCACCCCACCAATATCAATGGTACTGGAAGTAACATACAAGGTACGGAATCTATATGAAGGACTACCTAGATCATAACTAGCAGTGGCACTGGGAATAATACTCTGTGTAATAGTACCACCACTGAATGCATTGGTGATTGTAGGGCCCGTGATATCCAACCAAGCAAAAGTCGTTCCATCTGTGGTATATCTCGCAATGGTATCTGTCAGTGTATTATACCAAAGATCACCAACTCCGGGATTGGCAGGTGGAGTACTAGAACTGGTTGTGCGTGTTCCGCCTCCCGAAATCTGCCCAGCGGCAACAATACCTCCGGCTATATTCAGTGCACCAGATCCTGTATTTGAAATAGTTACGGTACCTGTGGAACTTTCTAAGAATGATAATTGGCCTGCTTGAGTCATATGTTATATTTATACTCAAAGAAAGCTCTTGACATTCTATATGCAGATAAGTAGTATATACATATACAACGGAGAAACCCCATGGCAATTGTCATCGAAACCCCAGAGGATCAGATCACAGAAATAACCACCACAGAATCAGTAGTCAAGCCCAATGATGTACAGTTGCAAGTAGAATACTTGTTTGCCAGTTCAGTGTGGAGGACCAGTGCTCCACAATTCCTAGAAGATGTACAGGCTGTGGCAAAAACACAATTCAGCAAACGTAAAAAAGAACACCCAGAGATCTTAAAAACAGTTTATCCCACGGTGATGACTGACAATATCCACACAGATCCCCGTTGTGCCGAGTTTGTTAACTATGTTCAGCAAGCGGCATGGAATGTCCTAAACAATCAGGGTTACAATATGGATGTATTTGACATGATATTCTATGATTGTTTTGGACAAGAACATCACAAGTACAGCGGACATGATACTCATACACATCCTGGAGGTCAAATCACAGGATTTTATTTCTTAGAGACTCCAGAAAACTGCTGCCGTGTAGTATTCCAAGATCCACGTCAGGGCAAAAATCATGGTGCTATCGGTGAACGCAATATGAGCCAAGCTACATTGGCCAGTTATGAAATCAATTACCAACCCCAGCCTGGTGATTTTTTCTTTACCAATTCTTGGTTGCCACACAGTTTCACACGCAATGCCAATGCCAAGCCAATGCGTTTTATTCATTTTACATTAGGTGTACAATATAAACCTCAGCAACCTATAGCTCCTGCCGCCAATATAGTATGAATCGTTATCATATTCGTTTCAACAAATCTCGAGGTCAACCAGGGCGTGGCACCAAAAATCACGTTTGGCGAGTATTTGAGAACGGTGAGGAATACCTTTTTAAACACTTTAAGGTATCTGTACCTTGTTTTGATGAAACCACAGGTGATGGTCTAGGCAACGATGATTGGAACTTCTGCTGTGAAGGCTATCTGAGTATAGACAAGGCCACATCCACAGCTATTATCACTGCCGAGCCTCCCGCTAAAGATTAAATTGCCGGCGGAATTTCTACTTCTTTCCAGCTTGTAGTAGGTTCATCCCAAATGTAACTTTTGCCATCAGTGGGCCTTGCTACTGGTGCAGTCCATGTCCAAGTTGCACTATCTATGGTCCAGCTAGGAAAAGGCTGTGGTGGGTAAAACACATCATTCTCGGAATCATAAACATATCCAATACCAGCATAATTACCCCTCAAGGCTACACCTCCGTCGGGTTCACCGTCTTGTCCATAATGTACATTGCCGCGGGTGTTGTATGAAGTTTGACGCCACTGGCTAGGATCTCCCCATAGTCCTATATCCAATGTTTCTTGTTCTATTGCAATAACTCTGGTTACAATTCCATTTTCTACTTTGGCAAAATATGACATCAGTAATATTTCCTTTTATGCTTGCGGTTCGCCCCAACGTAGGGTTAAATTAGCGTTAATTGGCTGACCAGTGGTTGTATATACATTAATGAATAATACATCTGGTCCGTTTGGATAACAATTTCTACCACCAATTGGAGTATTAGTTAATTCTTTCAACAATGATAAATCTAGTACATCTCGTTCAGCAGGGCTACTAACGAATGAGAATACAGTTTCTCCCGGTTGTGCAAATCCTGTTCTACTGAATGTTATGCTAGTAGAGCCAGCAATGCTATTCACGGTATAATTACTGATCCTAACCTGATTAGTAACAGGATTGATGTAGGTTACAACAGTTCCGCCAGTTATAGGACTATTATAATTTCCCGGAATATATACAGCATCACCTGCTTGAATACCAGTAACATTGGCCAGTGTTATAATATTAGTACCGGTAGCAGTTACTCCACTTGTAGCAATAACTGTGGTTGCGGCATTGTCAAATGTAATGCTTTGTCCTTGTGCAATTTGAGCAAAACTTGGCTGGCCGGTTTGAAGTCCTGCACTGGTTAAACTTTGCCATGTAATTCTACCAGAATAAGGATCACTGGGATAATTTTGTGGGTTTAATATACCTTGAACAACCATAGCACAGTTGGTATTTGTTGTTCCGCCAGCAGTAACTTCAATTGCTTGCAATCTCATCTGGGCACGATTCAATAAATCTCGATCACCTAAATCTCCTGCAATGGCATTACTCACACTTGGTGCTAATCGAATAGCAAATGCAGTTGTTGGTACTGTACTAACGTTAATGTTTGTAGAAACATAATTAAAAATGTATCCGCGATCATCGTCAAATCCGCCGTCAGCCAAATAAGCTGATCCCCAGTGAGTTAATTGTGGTGATGCTGTTTGCCCTACTAAAATTACTCCGGTCCCTGTACTATGAATTGATGCGTTGGTTCCAGTAAATGTTCTAGTCTGTCCAGCAACAAACTGGCTGTAACTTGTTCCACGTGTTAGTCCAGTTAATGAATTTGTACTAGTAGTTATACCTGTATACTGTATAACTTCTTGGTCTACATATACATAACCACCACTCTTTGGAAAATATGTAACATCTCCTATATTCATGTAAGTATCAGTAACTCCCATAGAATTATACAAATAACTACGTGCACCCTCATTGATAACCTGATAACGAACAGGCATATTACCAGTTCTTTGGAAAGCTTCAATATTAACGTTGGAATTTTTTAAACGATGTATAGTAATAAAATTACCATCTGGACCTCGCAACATCCAATCAATAAATCCAGCACCATACCAAGTCCATTGCAATCCGATCATTTGCATTTTATTAACATTAAGATTATAACCACTAGGATTAAAGACTCCATTACTACCATCACACCGATCTATGTTCCATTGCGATTGCGGCACTATTGTGTCAACAACTTTGACTATTTTAATACCAGACTGATTTATATAACCACGAAACTCTGGATTGACCGAAATTTGCGTATCATTTATAACGTTAGTTACAACATGAGTCATGCCTTTAATAACTACACGATCACCTGCTATTAATTGACCTGTAAATCGTGTATTAATACCATTTACAATATGACTACCTGTTGTAACAGACACAAGACCTGCAATATTAGGAGTTGCGGTTCGTTGACCAATAGCTATTTGTATTCCATCATACTGCCAAAACATCCCATTTTGATCATCAAATGTTCCTGCACGTACAGTTGAACCATACCAATTTCTTACAGATAATAATGCTGGGGTACCTAAAATAGCATTAGTTGATGTAGTTGTTAACGATCCTGTAGAAAGGAAAAGCACAGTACGTTCATCAGTTACTGTGCTAACAGTATAAACACCGTTATATCCAGCATTACCGCAGTTACTTAATAAAACAGTTGCACCAACTTGACACCCATGATCGTTGTCATCAGTAACAACAGTGATTATACTACCAGTTGTAAGTCCATTGGCAGTAACTGATCGAATATTATAGTTAGGAGCAAACAATGCACCGGTATTATAATTAATTGCTTTACCAGATTGATATCGAAGATTTTTCTTACTTTGGCGTACAGCATCAGTTCCCGGACTAGGTCCGTTTGTACCTAACTGTACACCACCGTCAAAGGGTCGATGTATATAATAACTATCAGATCTCGGTGCTATATATCCCAAAGGCGTTCCCGATATTGATCCAACGTTTCTAGCAGAATAGCTGAATGTTGAAGAACTAAGAACTGATGTAACAAAAAATGGTCCCTGGCATAGATTATGACCATTGCTGCCATTGTAGCTAGAAATAATAGCAATAAAAGTATTTCCCGGAGCAAAGCCGTGTGGATCAGTTGATGTAACTGTGATTGTTCCTGTGGTAGAAGAACTAGATCCTGTTACTACAAATGACACATTGCTTAATGTAGAACCAGTATAAAATCCGCCTTTACGTACAACAGTCGATGCCTGACTAACAACTGTACCACTAGTAACACCGACCAGGCCTTTGGCATAAAAATTAAATGATGTTGCACTGTTTACTGAATCAACAATAAAAGATCCTTGTGCACGGTCATAACTAGCAACTGTTTGTAATAATGCATTACAGGTCAATGCTGTACCAGTTGATAGATTATGCGGGTAATTTGTATTCACAGTCATTAAACTTGATACACCCGCTTGTCCCCCGCTGGCATAACTAGCATCAGTGGTAATATTATTAACAGATAAGTCTGTTCCTGGTATTTCATAGATTCCAGGGTATCCTCTCATTTGACTCAATGTCTGCCACTTAGTAGGTTGCATACCATACTCAAAGTCAGCATCAATCATTGATTGAGGTGAGGCTACACGAGTACGTTCAAAGGCATCTGTTCCCATTGCCCATGGACGAGTAATAACAGCACCTTGCGGATTTTCTGTAAATATTTGCAGGATATCAGTACTCAACATACCAGCGGTACTAGCACCTAGAGTAATAGTAGTTATACCATCAGACGATTGTAGAGCTTGGGGAAAATTAGTGGTGTTGGCACGGCTCAAACTCATCGTAGTTCCGACAAAGTTTAAATCGGCAAAATTGTAAATTATTTGATTTCTAGTAACATTGGTAATAATCAATAACTGACTAAGATCATACCGTCCGGGTATTTGAACCGTTCCTACTCCGGCAGCTCCGGGAGTAAAAATATACGTTCTTTGCAGTTGTTTTGCCATTTTATTCTAAATCCTTGTTATTCGTTACATACCGAGTGCTATTGCCATAGCCGCCGCGGCTGCTGTTTGTGATATTGCTTGAGCAAAGTTTTGACTAGCTACAATACGAATTACATCTCCAGCGTTACGTGCTGTATTTAGTACCACATAAGGACTGGTGCTAGCATTATAGTCACCGCTGTTTAACAAAACTCCGTTAGCAAACACTTGTAATTGATTGGCCACAAATCCGCCAGCTACAGTACAAGTGCTTTGTCCCTGTAACATAGTAAATTCTTGGATAGTTGTGGGCAGTATTTGAGCACCGTTGGTATAGATATTAGATGCATATAAATTACCTGCTATTCCAACTCCACCTGCAACTGTAAGGGCACCAGAATATGTTCCAATACTCTGCGTTGTATTAGTAATGGTAAAGATATCTGGTGTAACAACAGTAGTTTGAGTAATTGTTGTATATAGAATTGTCAACTGCTGTGCAGTAATTCCGCCAGCAACATATAAATTACCTGCAATACCAACACCACCTGCAACTGTCAGTGCACCAGTTGTAGTACTTGTGCTCGAAGTTGTGTTAGAAATAGCAAATGTCGCAGTAGTGTTTAGGTTGTAAGCTGCCGCATAAACTGTACCCGTGGCATAGATATTATAAACACCACTAATGCTACCACCATTACCTGTGATATTAACTGTGGCAAATGATCCAGTATTGGCTGCATAGATAGATCCATTAACACCAATGCCGCCTGCAACAATCAATGCACCAGTATAAGTTGATGTACTGATGTTAGTACCAAGTATAGTAGCTGTGGTAAGTACCGTTAATGTGTTATTAGTTGCTGCACCACCAATGTATATATTACCACCAATACCAACACCACCAGTAACCTGCAATGCACCTGTTGTTGTACCTGTGCTCTGTGTTATATTACTAATCAGTACAGTTGCTGTTGTTGCAGTTAATGCCGCCGCTACGTAGGTATTAACAGTAGCAGTTGTAACCAATGCCGCACCAGCAAGTATAATAGATCCACCAACTGTTAAAATATTAGTAACAGTTAGGCTACCACCAAAAGTTCCACTGTTGGCTACATTTAAGTTACCACCGATACCAACACCACCAGTTACAATAACAGCACCAGTTAAAGAAGATGTTGAAGTAGCCGAACTTGTAGCCAATAGTACCGGAGCAGTGATTGTACCAGTTGAGAATATATTGTTAACGCCAGTGATACTACCACCAGTACCAACAATTACTACGGTACCAAATGATCCAGTATTAGCCGCATATAATGATCCACCAATACCAACACCACCAGCAACAACCAATGCTCCAGTATAAGTTGATGTACTAACGTTAGTACCTAGTATACTTGCTGTAGTTAGAACTGTTAGGGTATTAAATGATCCAAAGTTGCCAACATACAAGTTACCGCCGATACCAACACCGCCCGTGGTCTGGAAAGCACCTGTGTTTGTACTGGTACTTTGTGTTGTATTGTTTATGACAAATGTTGCTGTAGTCGCAGTTAATGCTGTGGCAATATATGATCCAACAGTAGCTGTGGTAATCAGTGCCGCACCAGCAAGTATAATTGATCCGCCAACGGTTAAGACATTGTTAACGGTTACACTACCACCAAATGTTGATGTAGATCCGCCAACATTTAAGTTACCACCAATGCCTACACCACCTGTTACAATAACAGCACCTGTCAGTGTCGAAGTTGATGTAGCAGAACTTGTGGCAAGCAATACCGGTGCTGTAACAGTACCAGTAGCAAAAATATTATTAACACCAGTAATACTACCGCCAGTTCCAACAACTACTACAGTACCAAAAGATCCAGTATTAGCCGCATATAACGAGCCACCTATACCAACACCACCCGCGACAATCAATGCACCGGTATAAGTTGATGTACTGACATTAGTACCAAGTATGCTGGCTGTGGTTAGAACTGTTAGAGTATTATTAGTCTCTGCACCACCAATGTATATATTACCACCAATACCAACACCACCAGTAACTTGGAAAGCACCTGTATTTGTACTGGTACTTTGCGTTGTATTGTTAATAACAAAGGTCGATGTAGTTGCAGTCAATGCCGCACTGATTACAGTACCAACAGTAGCAGTTGTAATTAGAGCCGCACCACCGACTATCAATTGTCCATTAATAGTTAATGTATTATTAATAGTTACACTGCCACTAAATGTTGATGTAGATCCGCCAACATTCAAATTACCACCAATGCCTACACCACCAGTTACAATTACTGCACCTGTAGTAGTTGATGTTGAAGTAGCTGAACTTGTAGCAAGCAATACAGGTGCAGTAACAGTACCTGTGGCAAAAATATTATTAACACCGGTAATACTACCACCATAACCAACAATACTAACTTGTGCAAAAGATCCAGTATTGGCAACATATAAATTACCACCAATACCAACACCACCTGCAACAACCAATGCACCAGTATAAGTCGATGTACTGACATTAGTACCAAGTATGCTGGCTGTGGTTAGAACTGTTAGTGTATTAAATGATCCAAAGTTACCAACATATAAATTACCACCAATACCAACACCACCAGTAACCTGTAGTGCACCTGAGTTAGTACCGGTGCTTTGTGTAATATTACTGATAACCAATGTTGATGTAGTTGCAGTCAATGCCGAAGAAATTACAGTACCGACAGTAGCCGTAGTAATCAATGCCGCACCACCAACTATTAACTGTCCATTAATAGTTAATGTATTATTAATAGTTACGCTACCACTAAATGTTGATGTAGATCCGCCAACATTCAAATTACCACCAATGCCTACACCACCAGTTACAATTACTGCACCTGTAGTAGTTGATGTTGAAGTAGCTGAACTGCTGGCTGTTAGAATAGAAGTAGCCACTGTACCTGTAGCAAAAACACTGTTTACGCCAGTAATACTACCACCAGTACCTACAACAATAACAGTACCAAAGGATCCAGTATTGGCTGCATATAACGAACCACCAATACCTACACCACCTGCGACAATCAATGCACCAGTATATGTCGATGTGCTGACATTGGTACTTAATATACTTGCTGTGGTTAGAACTGTTAGAGTATTATTAGTCTCTGCACCATAGACATAGAGATTTTGTCCAATTCCAACACCACCTGCAACAACCAATGCACCTGTTACTGTGCTGGTACTTGGGGTTGTATTACTGATAATGAAAGTTGATGTAGTACCAGTAGTTACAGGGTTGATATAACTTTGAATTGTAGCAGATGTAATGAATGCCTGCCCTTGGACTGAAATAGTTCCAACTACAGTTAAACTACCGCCAATGGTTGCACTGCTACCAACATTCAATGCACCGCCAATTCCAACACCACCAGGTACAGTTATAGCACCTGTAGTAGTCGACGTTGAAGTAACTGTGCCAGCTAAATTAATAACTCCAGCCTGTATAGTACCTGTGGCAAATAAACTATTAACACCAGCAATATTACCGTTAGCACCTACAATATTAACAGTGCTGAATGATCCTGTACCTACAGCACTAATAACACCACCGCTGTATATATTACCACCAACACCAAGTCCGCCGGCTACAACCAATGCACCATTTGTAGAAGTTGTACTGGTAGATGTATTGGTAATATTGATTGCATTGGTAGTTGTAGATCCCCTATTGGTAATTGTCTGTAGTGTGCTTGAATTAGCAATGTACACACCATTGGTACTAGTGAATACCGAAGTATCAGTACCAGCAAGAATACCAGCGGCTACATATGGATTAACCAAACTAAAGATAGTTGCAGTTGAAAGTATAGATCCACCTGCGACAAATAAACTACCACCAACAAATAAATTGCCTCCAATTCCTAGGCCACCTGCAACAGTAACCGCACCTGTTGTAGTTGAAGTTGAATTGGCTAGGCTAGTAACAGTAACTGTACTAGCATAGATAGTACCCGATGAGAAAATTGCAGTAACATTGCTGATAGCACCGCCGCCACCTGTAATGGTAAGAGTATTAATTGCTAACGTACCAGCAAGATTTAAGTTTCCACCAATACCGACACCACCTGCTACTATTAGTGCACCTGTAGTAGTTGATGTTGAACTTGTTGTGTTAGTAATGTTGAATATACTAGCAGTACCTGTACTACTACCGCCACCGGCTGCATAGTTACCAATTGTAGCAGTGGTAATAATCTGTGCACCTGCAATGTAACTGGTATTTGCAATATAAACATTTCCACCAATACCTACACCACCAGTAACAACCAATGCACCGGTAATTGTCGATGTTGATGTTGCAGTTCCAGTGACTGATATTGCATTGGCAATTATTGTACCTGTGGCATTTATACTACCAACACCAGTAATATTGCTACCGCCACTACCTGTAATAGATATGGCAGCAAATGTACCAGTACCACCAACGTATAAATTACTACCAATACCAACACCACCTGCAACAGTCAATGCACCTGTGGTAGTTGAAGTTGAAGTTGCTGTTCCACTGAAATACCCAGTTCCTGCAACTGTCACTAATCCTGTAGCTGGATTAATAGTAAAACTACTTGTGGTATATTCAGCTTGATAATTTGCTGTATTATTGTTAGCATTGACAAATACAGGATAGTAAGTTCCAGCGGCAAATTGTGCCTGCGTTTGAACATAAATTGTATTTGTGGCTGTTCCTGCACTTACACCGGCTAATGGTTGCCAAGTTGCAGTAGAACCATTAGATGTTAAAACATAATTATTCAATCCAATTGGAATGAATGCAGTAGTGCCGGTGCCGCTTTGAATTGGTATACTACCTGCCGCACCGCCCGCAATGTTAGTAGTTGTGTTACTGCTTGCACCTAATAAATTACCACCGCTATAGATATTTCCACTAACATTTAAATTGCCACCAACGCCAACACCGCCGGTAATTATTAATGCCCCAGTGTTTGTAGAAGTAGACTGTGTTGAACTTGTAACAAATATTGTATTGGCTGTGATTGTACCGGTAGCAGAAATATTAGTAACACCTGTGATATTACTGCTGCCAGATCCTGTAATAACAATAGCATTGAATGTACCAGTTCCACCAACATTAATATTGCCGCCGATACCAACTCCGCCAGCAACAACTAATGCTCCCGATGCAGTGTCAATACTAGGAGTAGTATTAGTAATTGTGAATATGTCTGGTGATGTAACTAGTGTTTGAGTAACTGTTGTATAGCTAACTGTTAATGATGCCGCAGTAATACTGCCGCCAACGTACAAATTACCACCAATTCCAACTCCACCAGCAACTGTCAATGCACCTGTGGTAGTTGAAGTTGATTGTGAAGTATTAGTAAAATTAACAGTTCCACCAGTTATTCCACTGAATGTACCAGTATTTCCAGCAAGTCCCTGTAATCCTTGAACGCCTTGAGTACCTTGATTGCCTTGGAGACCTTGAGTACCTTGAATAGATACACCTTGAACACCTTGAATTCCCTGACTACCGATAAGGCCCTGAATGCCTTGTAGGCCTTGAACGCCCTGAACACCTTGCGTACCAGTACCACCGACAAATCCAGCTTGTCCCTGTAGTCCCTGCAATCCTTGAACGCCTTGACTGCCAGTTTGCCCTTGTAGGCCCTGAATACCTTGTGTACCAGTACTACCTGTAAATCCACTTATACCCTGAACACCTTGAACTCCCTGGCTACCAGTTTGGCCTTGGGTTCCTTGAATACCATTACCACCTTGTAGGCCTTGCGTACCTTGACTACCAGTTTGCCCCTGTAGTCCTTGCGTACCTTGACTACCAGTTTGCCCCTGTAGTCCTTGCGTACCTTGACTACCAGTTTGCCCCTGTAGTCCTTGCGTACCTTGTGTTCCTTGACTACCAGATCCCTGTGTTCCTTGTACACCCTGTGTCCCTGTACCTCCATAGGCACCTACAGTAGCGGTAGTTAAGATAACTGCTCCGCCAATATAGCCAGTATTTGCTACGTATAAATTGCCGCCAATTCCAACGCCACCTGCAACAGTCAATGCACCAGTTGTAGTACTGATACTTTGAGTAGTATTAGTAATTGTGAATATGTCTGGTGATGTAACCAGTGTTTGAGTAATTGTTGTATATTGTACAGTTAATTGGTTAGCAGTAATTGTACCACCGACATATAAATTTCCACCAATTCCAACTCCACCTACAACAGTCAACGCACCTGAATTAGTACTTGTACTAATTGTTGAATTATTAATATTAACTGTAGATGTTGTAGTACCAGAGAAGAAACCAGTTTGACCTTGTAATCCTTGTGTTCCTTGTAGACCTTGAGCGCCTTGTAATCCCTGTACTCCTTGAGTACCCTGATTGCCCTGGAGTCCTTGAGTACCTTGGGTTCCTTGATTGCCTTGTAAGCCCTGAACACCCTGTGTTCCTTGTAAGCCCTGGAGTCCTTGAGCTCCCTGAGTACCTTGGGTTCCTTGCAGACCTTGTAGGCCTTGACTACCAGTTTGACCTTGTAGTCCTTGTGGCCCTTGTACACCTTGGAGTCCTTGCAGGCCTTGACCTCCTATACCTCCAACAAATCCTTGTAAACCCTGAACACCTTGAGGTCCTTGAATACCTTGTAGGCCCTGTGTACCTTGCAAGGCTACACCTTGAACACCTTGAACACCTTGTAGGCCTTGGAGCCCTTGTGATCCTAATTGTCCCTGTAGGCCTTGGAGCCCTTGCAAACCTTGTGCACCTAAAAGGCCTTGGAGCCCTTGAAGTCCTTGTGATCCACTACGTCCTTGTGGACCTTGAACACCTTGACTTCCAATATCTCCTTGTAACCCTTGAACACCCTGTGCTCCCTGTAAACCTTGATTGCCCTGAAGTCCTTGAGATCCCTGAGTACCTTGATTGCCTTGTAACCCCTGTGTGCCTTGTACGCCCTGCAGTCCTTGCAAGCCCTGTTGACCTTGTCCAGAATATCCACCAACTGTAGCAGTAGTGACAATCTCATTAGCACCAATATATCCATGTCCGATTATATATAGAGTATTAACTGTAGCATTGGTTGCTGTAATTCCTCCACCGACGTATAAATCTTGTCCAATTCCCGCACCGCCGACTACTGTTAGAGAACCATTTGTTGATGTTGTGGCATTAACTCCACTGGTGATCACGGTATTGCTGACATTCAAATTGCCACCAATTCCAACTCCGCCACTTACTGTCAGTGCACCTGTTGTGGTACTGATACTTTGAGTGGTATTTGTAATTGTAAATATGTCTGGCGATACAACAGTAGTTTGAGTAATTGTAGTATATTGTACAGTTAATTGATTAGCGACAATAGCACCACCAACATACAAATTACCACTAACTGCCGCACCACCAAATACTTGTAATGCACCTGTAGTAGTTGATGTTGCCGAAGTAGTGTTAGTGACATACAATGTACCATTGTTGACAGCTAAATTACCAGAAACTGCACTGTCACCGGCAACAGCCATACCGCCACCAGCAACTTGAAAACTCTGTAGTCCACCAGATGCTGTACTTGCAGTACCAATATTATTGACATTAAATCCATAGATACTAGCATAAGCAATTTGCGTACCACCAGCACCCAATATTGTCTGTCCAGATAATCCAGGTGCATTTACAATAGTATTATTATTAGTAACCTGTAGGGTATAGTTGTTGACATTTCGATTTACACCGCCAGAATATATGTATTGATTAGCACCTAATATAAGGTTACCGCTGGCAATTAATGTTGTAAATGTACCGGTACTTGCAACAATGTTACCAATTTGTGTATTTTGTATTCCACCACCGGCATATAATGCACCACCTATACCAACTCCACCTTTAACAGTTAATGCTCCAGTTGCCGTTGAGCTTGCTGTAGCAGTTGAATTGATTGTAGTCGTGCCTGTTGAAAATGTTGCCAACAGTGTTGTGTTTGGTCCGCCGGCGTATAATGATAATTGATCATCTGGGCCAACACTTATTCTGCCAAGGCCAGTAACATAATCAACAACAATACCGTCGGTATATGCACCAGTGAATGTGTTTGTAGCATACAGTCCATTTGCGGCTGTTATGTATGAACCAGCATTGATATTTCCAGTAATTGAAATATTAGTAGCAGTTATATTACCGCCAACATTTAAGTTACCACCAACACCTACCCCACCACTGACAGTCAATGCACCATTTGTAGTACCTGTGCTTGCTGTTGCATTGGTAATATTAATTGCATTGGTAGTTGTAGCACCTCTACCTGTTATAGTTTGTAGTGTACTAGTATTTGATATTGTAACAATGCCAGTATTTGTATTAACTGAAATATCTGTACCAGCAGTAATACTAGCAACACCGAATGTTCCAATGGTAGCAGTTGTTAAGATCTGTGAACCAGCGACATAACTGGTTGCACCAGCATATAATGCACCGCCAATACCTACACCACCAGCAACAGTTAATGATCCCGAAGTTGTAGAAGTTGAAACTATGTTAGCAACTACATTTACATTACCAGAATTATTGATTACTAGACTACTTGTAGCACCAGCACCTACAGTACCGATAGTAAAGGACGAACCGTTCATACTAAACGGTGCATAAGTAGATCCAGCACTATTTAGGCTGGTAATATTGTTATTTCCAGCGGAACTTCCTACTGTAAATGCCCACTGATCGCCTGAACCAGAACCTTTTAATGTTAATGCATATTGATTACCAGTTCCGTTTTCTGTAATTGTTAATGCTGAAGCATTTAACGATCCTGCGGCATATATATTGCCGCCAACTCCGACTCCACCAGCTACAGTTAATGCTCCAGAAGTAGTATTTGTACTTTGAGTATTATTATTAATGTTTACGGTAGCAGTAGTTGTACCAGAGAATATACCAGTTTGACCTTGTAGGCCCTGAACGCCCTGTAGTCCTTGAACACCTTGATTTCCCTGTAAGCCTTGAGTTCCCTGTATTGCTACACCTTGAACACCTTGGAGTCCTTGAGTCCCCTGTGTTCCTTGGTTACCTTGTGTTCCTTGTAAGCCCTGTACACCTTGAAGTCCTTGGAGTCCTTGAGTCCCCTGTGTTCCTTGGTTACCTTGTGTTCCTTGTAAGCCCTGTACACCTTGATTGCCTTGGAGTCCTTGATTGCCTTGGAGTCCTTGAACGCCTTGACTACCAGTCTGACCTTGAGTACCTTGGAGTCCTTGGCTGCCAGTTTGACCTTGAGTACCTTGAACTCCCTGGATTCCTTTTTCGCCTTGTAGGCCTTGAACTCCCTGAATACCTTGACTTCCAATAAGTCCTTGTAGACCCTGAACACCCTGAGTACCAGTATTTCCAAGTCCTGAATAAGATCCAACAGTAGCAGTGGTAATAATAACAGCACCACCAATATAACCGGTATTTGCTACATATAATGCACCTCCGATACCAACACCGCCAGCAACAGTCAATGCACCTGTAGAGGTTGACGTTGCAGTAGTGGAACCAGTAACTGATATTGTATTTGCACTAATTGTTCCAGTAGCACTGATATTAGTAACACCGGTAATATTACTGCTACCAGAACCAGTTATAACAATGGCATTAAATGTACCTGTACCACCGACATTTACATTACCGCCAATTCCTACACCACCAGCAACAGTTAAAGCTCCTGTTATGGTGCTAACACTAGGTGTTGTATTGGTAATTGTGAATATGTCTGGTGATGTAACCAGTGTTTGAGTAACTGTTGTATAACTAACCGTCAACGTGGCAGCAGTAATATTACCGCCGACTACTAAATCTCCACCAATTCCAACTCCACCGGCAACTGTTAATGCACCTGTAGTAGTCGAAGTAGCGCTGGTAAAGTTATTAATGTTAACAGTAGCGGTAGTAGTTCCAGAAAATACGCCAGTTTGACCTTGAATACTGGTTCCTTGAACACCTTGACTACCAGCACTGCCTTGGGTTCCAATTAATCCTTGAATACCCTGACTACCAGTCTGCCCTTGAGTACCTTGAACTCCTTGGATTCCTTTTTCGCCTTGCAGGCCTTGAACGCCTTGCAGGCCTTGAACGCCTTGATTTCCTAGTAATCCTTGCAAACCCTGAACGCCTTGAGTACCAGTATTACCAATTGATCCGCTGTAACCTTGTGTTCCTATTAATCCCTGAACACCTTGATTGCCCTGGAGTCCCTGTAGTCCTTGTGCACCTAATAATCCTTGAACACCTTGTAGTCCTTGTGTACCTAATAATCCTTGTGCTCCTGTGTGTCCTTGAACGCCTTGTAATCCCTGTGATCCTTGAACGCCTTGTAATCCCTGTGATCCTTGTAATCCCTGTGATCCTTGAACGCCTTGTGGACCAAGTCCGGCATATGTTCCAATAGTAGCAGTAGTAATGATTTTAGCACCATCAATATAACTAGTATCTGCTACATATAATGCACCTCCAATACCTACACCACCAGCAACGGTTAGCGCACCAGTTGTAGGTGATATAGAAGCAGTCGATGCTGTGACTATAATTCCAGGTGAAGATAAAGTATAAGCAGTATCATCCCAATAAAGTGATCCGTTTACATTGATGGGAACTGTATTATCATATGAATTTGCCATAGTAAGATAGAAATCACCACCAGCATTTCTATCTTCAATAGTTTGTTGCACATAAACATTATTAGCGTTGGTTGCAGTTGTACTAGAAATACTACTACTTGCAACCCAAGTTGCTGTGGTTCCATCACTATATAAAACTGTTCCAAGACCACCGAGTGGTACAAATGACGTATGACCTGGTGCACTCTGTATAACTAAAGATCCTGCATCACCGCCCGCAATATTAGTAGCAGTATTACTACTTACTCCCAATAATGAACCGTTGCTATATATGTTTCCGGCATATATATTGCCGCCAACTCCTAGACCACCTGCAACTGTTATAGCACCAGATGTTGTCGAAGTTGAATTTATATTTGATTGAACAACTATCTTACCAGGTACTGTTAACTTTCCATCAGCACCATATGTAAGTGTTCCGCCATTGGTAACAAATTGAATAGTAGCGGTAGTTCCTTGAGTTTGTAATGTTAGTCCGGTACCGCCATCAACAGTAAGACTATGATTAACTCCACTTTCTTGTATATAGGAACCATAAGCCCAATTTAATCTATTATCATTAGTAAGATTAATATTTCCAGTAATATTGGCATCACCACCAATATTGGTAGAGCCACCAATATTCAATGCACCACCAATACCGACACCACCAGCAACAACTAATGCACCACTGCTGGTACTATAGCTAACCATTGTATTGGTAATAGTGAATATGTCCGGAGATGTTACTAGTGTTTGGGTAATTGTTGTGTACTGTATTGTTAGTTGTTGCGCAGTAATAGTACCGCCAACAAACAAATTACCACCAATACCTACACCACCACTAACTGTTAACGCACCAGTATTGGTAGATGTTGTGGCAGTAGAGTTATTAATATTAACTGTGGCAGTAGTAGTTCCAGAGAATACACCAGTTTGACCTTGTAGTCCCTGAACACCTTGCAAGCCCTGAACGCCTTGCAAGCCCTGAACGCCTTGACTGCCAATAGTGCCTTGAACACCTTGCACCCCTTGCAATCCCTGAGTACCTTGATTGCCTTGTAAACCTTGTAGGCCCTGAACACCCTGACTACCAACAGCACCTTGCAATCCCTGCACACCTTGTGTACCGGTTGTACCAATTGATCCGCCATAGCCCTGAACACCAAGTTGTCCTTGAACACCTTGATTTCCTTGTAAGCCCTGTAGGCCTTGAACACCTTGACTACCACCAGCACCCTGTAAGCCCTGAACACCCTGTGATCCGGTACCACCTTGGACTCCTTGAGTCCCTTGTGATCCAATACTACCTTGAGTCCCTTGATTTCCTTGTAGGCCTTGAGTCCCTTGATTTCCTTGTAGTCCCTGCGAGCCAGTGCCACCCTGGATGCCTTGAACACCTTGTGTTCCTTGTGATCCAGTAACTCCTTGTGATCCAGTACTTCCTTGTACGCCCTGTGAACCAACACTGCCTTGAGTTCCTTGAACACCCTGTGCGCCTTGTAATCCTTGACTACCAATAGTTCCTTGCAATCCCTGTACGCCTTGCGGACCCAGTCCTGCATAAGTTCCAATGGTTGCGGTGGTAACAATTACTGCACCACCAATGTAACTAGTATTGGCTATATATACAGTACCGCCGATTCCGACTCCGCCCGCAACAGTTAGAGCACCGGTAGCAGTTGATGTTGCTGTTGTAATGCTAGTAACTGATATAGTATTTGCACTAATTGTTCCTGTGGCAGAAATATTAGTAACACCTGTGATGTTACTACTACCAGATCCTGTGATGACAATAGCATTGAATGTACCAGTGCCGCCAACATTGACATTTCCGCCAATTCCTACACCACCCGCAACAGTTAAAGCACCCGTTGTAGTACTAATACTTTGAGTAGTGTTGGTTATGGTGAATATGTCTGGAGATGTTACCAGTGTTTGGGTAATTGTTGTGTACTGAATAGTTAGTTGTTGAGCAGTGATACTACCCCCGACTACTAAATTACCACCAATTCCTACTCCGCCGACTACTGTTAATGCACCAGTTGATGTACTTGTTGCACTGGTAGAATTATCGATATTAACTGTACTTGTGGTCGTCCCGGAAAAAATACCGGTTTGCCCTTGAATACCTTGAACACCCTGGGTTCCTTGTGATCCAGAAACACCCTGTGATCCAGTAACACCTTGTATACCTTGTGTTCCTTGCACCCCTTGCAAGCCCTGAACGCCTTGGAGACCTTGCAACCCCTGTAAGCCCTGAACGCCTTGGTTACCTTGAAGTCCTTGAACACCCTGGGTTCCTTGTGTACCAGTTGTACCAATTGATCCCCCATAACCTTGAACACCGATTTGTCCTTGAACACCCTGGTTGCCTTGCAAACCCTGTGTTCCCTGAATGCCTTGTAAGCCCTGAACACCTTGATTGCCTTGAAGTCCTTGAACACCCTGTGTTCCAAGTTGCCCCTGTACACCTTGCGAGCCAGTACCGCCTTGCACACCTTGAACCCCTTGAGTGCCTTGTGCACCAATCGCACCTTGCACACCTTGGGTGCCTTGAACACCTTGATTGCCTTGCAAGCCCTGGAGACCTTGGGCGCCTTGTGTTCCTTGACTACCAATAACACCTTGAGTGCCTTGATTACCTTGAAGTCCTTGGACTCCCTGAACACCTTGGGTACCTGTATTACCAATTAATCCTTGAACACCCTGTGTTCCTTGACTACCGACTTGACCTTGTGTTCCTTGGACTCCCTGAACACCTTGCGATCCAATAGCACTTTGGACTCCTTGACTACCAATACCGCCTTGTGTGCCTTGCAGTCCTTGAGCTCCTTGACTACCAGTACCGCCTTGAGCTCCTTGGACACCCTGAGGACCTAGACCTGCATAAGAACTAATTGTAGCTGTGGTGATGATTGTTGCACCAGCAATAGTACTGGTTTGAGCAATATTGACTGCTCCACCAATTCCAACACCACCAGCAACTACTAATGCCCCAGTTTGAGTATTAGTGCTGGGTGTAGTGTTTAAGACATTTAAATAATTTGTGGCTGTAACAGTTCCAGCTACCCTTGTCCACGCACTGGCACTAGAACTATAGGTATATGTAATGCCGTTTAATACTGCCGTTTGGCCATTGATAGGGTTACTTGGAAAGCTCATAATATGTATTTACCGTTCTTGAAAAGATACGGTTATGTTTGCAATTTGCCGTATTTTATGGCGAACCTACGCAGGTACTTGGGAATTGTCGATTTCTGCCTGGCCATAAAATACGGACTGCTCCGCCCCCTCCTGAACCTGAGTAAAAACATTGAGAAGCACCATAAGCATATCCATAACCACCGGCACCTCCACCATAAAGGCCGCCGCCGGCATTTCCTTGTGCACCATTACAACAACCGTGGCCATTACCCCATTGTCCGCTGCCGCCGCCGCTCCCCCCTCCGCCTGGGGCAGCAACATAATAAGGAGCAGATGTTGCGTGAGTTCCTCCACTACCATTGCCGCCTTGGCCATATATACCCACACCGCCACCGGAAGAATGTTTTGTTATCCCTCCTACACCGGCTGCACCACCGCCACCGCCACTTCCTGAACAACCATCCGTAGGGGCCCAGTGTGCATTACCGCCATTTCCACTATACCCACCTGCTCCAGCACCACCAGAACCATAGGCGGGATACCCCCCAATTCCAATTACACTTCCTCCACAGCCGCCACCTGAACCTGCATAGGTTCCGCCTGTAGAACAAAATCTTGCCTGGCAACCGTATGTACCGCCTTGCCCACCACCGCCTAATACAACACCGCTAGATACAAAATAACTACAACCGCCAGAATTTCCACGCTGATTTCCGCCAGTACCTGTAAATCTAGCCCCGCCGGCACCGACAACAACTGTATATCCAGTACCAGCAGATACACCATAGTTGTTTATATATCCTAAACCACCACCAGCACCGCCACCAGCACCATTGCAACACCCAGCATAACCTGAATGTCCATTAGCACCACCACCTCCAACTGCTACTACAGATACTCTGTTAACTCCATAGGGAGCTATCCAAGTATAACTACCCGGAGTTGTGAATGATTGAGAATTTGAAGGAGCTATCCAAGGAGAAGCATGACCTAGCGATCTAGTTGATGCTCCCCCAAGTGTTAGATTTGTTGGCATTTATAATCTCCTTAAAACTGTGCTAAAGATGCTAGTACAGTATAAGCAGGTGTTGCCGCAGTTTTAATGATAGTATACGTATACGAGTCAATTCCATTTATATATCCACTAGATGGAGCTGATCCGCCTTGCCAATAAACAGTAACATTACTCGACGAACCATCAATTGTTAATGTACCATTCATATAGTAAGCAGGTGATCCCTGTTTAGCAAGAATGGCAATACTTGCTGATTGTCCAACTGCAAGAACAGAATTTAATGTAACACCAGAACTGTATGTTAAATTCTGTGTCCAGTTAGCACCAGCATTGCTTGTATAGTATGTAACGGCTCCAGGAGTAAAGTAAGCTGTTGGAGTTGAGTTAACTGCACCGGCAATCACATTCACTGTTTCGTAGATGTTAGATATTGCCAGCGTTCCGCCAACACTTAAATTACCGCCAATACCAGCACCACCAGTTACAGTCAATGCACCAGTATTAGTACTTGTACTTGCTGTTGCACTTGTAATGTTAACAGCGTTTGACACGGTGCCACCAGTAAATGATGCACCACCGCCTCCAGCATTGGCTATGGTAGGACCTGTAATGTCTAACCAATAAGAATTAGTACCATCGCTGGTATATCTGTAGATATCATCAGTTAATGTATCATACCAAATATCACCAACTGTGGCATTTGCAGGTGCAGTACTTGTACTCGACGACCGTACACCGCCACCAACAATAGTACCACCAATATTTAAGTTACCGCCTATACCAACCCCGCCTGCAACAGTCAACGCACCTGTTCCAGTACCTAAACTCTGTGTAGTATTGGTAATTGTGAATATGTCTGGCGAAGTAACTAAAGTTTGTGTAACCGTAGTATAGCTTACTGTTAATGTCGCCGCTGTGATATTACCGCCAACAACTAAATCTCCGCCAATTCCAACACCACCTGTGATTCGTAATGCACCTGTATTTGTTGAAGTTGCGGCAACTGCAGATGTTACAACAACACTACCGGATCCTTTTGGAGTAACAACAATATTAACACTAGCATCAGTACCAGTAGAACCTAATATTGCACCACTACCACTTGCGGCACCTGCTACGGTTATATAGTTTGTATTGCCTGCTTGTTGTGTGTTAAGAACTTGGAAGTTTGTTGCAACACCCGGAGTAGCACTGGTACTGCCGTTGAATGTAATATTACCAGATCCGCCACCACCGATAATTAATCCTGTTGTAGATTCACCACCGGCTCTAATTACACCGTTACCGCCTGTACCTGCACCAATTAATTGTACATAGTTAGCGTTGTTAGCACCAGCTGTTAGTGTACTGCCGGCATATAATTGACCGCCAACTCCAGCACCACCAGCAACAACTAACCCACCTGTAGTAGTTGAACTAGCGGCTATTGTTGAATTAATCGAAAGTTGACCAACAAATGTTGAACTATTTCCAACATTTAATGTACCGCCAATATTACCATTTCCAGCAACACCTAGTCCACCAGCAATAGTTAATGCACCAGTTGTTGTACTTGTACTGGCCAAAGTTGAAGTTATGCTAACTTGTGATTGGAATGTTGAAGTATTTCCAACATACAAACTACCACCAATACCTGCACCACCTGCTACAATTAATCCACCAGAATTAGTGCTAGTACTAGCAGTTGTTCCTGTGCTGTAAATTGCCACAGCACTCAAATATCCGTTGGTATTAGATATTAACAATCCGCCAACATCGAGTGTACCACTACTGACATATAGAGTTTTAAATCTCTTTGTAGGTGATCCTAAGCTGTATGTATCGCTTACAGTAGGCAGTAGATCTCCACCTAATGTCAGTGTGTTATTAATACTGACTAAACCACCAATATTAACATTGCCACCAATTCCAACACCGCCTGTAACAACCAATGCGCCTGTTGTAGTCGAAGTTGACTGTGCACCTGAAACAATTGAAGTAGTACCAGTACTAAACGTTGCCAATAAAGTACCAGCAGGGCCACCTGAGTAGAATGATAATTGATCATCTGGGCCAACACTAACACGACCACGTCCAGTAGCATAATCAACAATAATACCATCACTATAAGTTCCAGTGAACGTATTAATTGAGTAGAAACCATTATTTGCAGTTACATATCCGCCAACATTAATAGCCCCGCCAATTCCTACACCGCCAACTACTTGTAATGCACCAGAATTAGTTGATGTTGAAATTGTACCATTGGAAATTACTAGATTACCACTATCGAATCCGCCACCGGATAACAATGTTAATGATGTAGCAGTAATTGCTCCACCAACATATAATCCACCGCCAACACCAACTCCACCTGTAACAGTTAATGCACCGGTGTTAGTTGATGCAGTACCAGTTCCACTTTGTACTGCTAATGTTCCTTGATCTGTTTCGCTACTTGTTAAGACGATTGATGTAGCAGTAATTACTCCACCAACAACTAATCCTCCACCAATTCCAACTCCACCACTAACAGTTAATGCACCAGAACTAGTTGATGCAGAACCAGTAAAGTTATTGATATTAACAGTAGCTGTAGTTGTTCCAGAGAATACACCAGTTTGTCCTTGTAAGCCTTGGACACCTTGTAAGCCCTGAACCCCTTGATTGCCTTGTAAACCCTGTGTTCCTTGTATTGATACACCCTGGACACCCTGGACACCTTGCAATCCCTGAACACCTTGGTTACCTTGTAAGCCCTGTGTTCCCTGAGTACCTTGCAATCCCTGAACACCTTGGTTGCCTTGAAGTCCCTGAGTACCTTGAAGTCCTTGAACTCCCTGTAGTCCCTGAGCACCTTGTAGGCCTTGGGTTCCTTGAACACCTTGTAAGCCCTGCAAACCCTGAATACCTTGTGGGCCTAGGCTAGCGTATACACCAATCGTAGCAGTGGTTAAGATTACTGCTCCAGCAACATAGCTGGTAGTATTGACGTATAATGCACCACCGATACCAACACCACCAGCAACAGTCAATGCACCAGTTGTTGTCGATGTAGCAATTGTACTACTAGACAATGCCATATTACCGGCAAACACAGTACCTGTGGCATATAAATTATTAACGCCACCGATGTTACTGCCACCACCACCACCACTAATTCCAGATACTACAATAGCATTGAATGTACTGGTTCCAAAGACATTTAAATTACCGCCAATACCAACACCGCCATTGACTACCAATGCACCTGTAGTTGTTGAATTTGATTGTAGATTTGAATTAATTGTATTGGTGCTACTGCTGAATGTTGCTACCAATGTTCCAGCTGGTCCACCAGTGTATAATGAAAGTTGATCATCTGCACCAACACTAATTCTACCATTTCCAGTGGCATAATCAACAATAATACCATCACTGTATGATCCAGTAAATGTATTGATTGAGTAGAAACCATTATTTGCAGTGATATAACTACCGGCGTTGATATTACCACTTATTCCAACACCGCCTGCAACTATTAATGCACCTGATGTAGCATTGGTACTGGTTGTTGAACTAACTAGGATGATATTACCAGTTTTGAATGTTCCGTATCCAGCACCAGCAAATGTACCAGTACTTGATTCAGCACCAGTATTATACCATTCCAAATATTGACTATCATCTGCTAATACCAGTGCGGCATTACTATCAGTACTGGCTGTTCGATTAAAATAATGGAAACGGAGTCCAATATCTTTACCGTCATCAACTGTCCACTGTCCGTATACTCCGCCCGGAGGAGTATGAACTTCAATAATATTATCTGTATAGAACGTATTGGTACTCAATACATAAGTAGCACTACCACTAAATGTTACTGGTCCTGCAAATGTTGTTGCACCAGCTACAGATAAGTACCCTCCTACGTTTACATTACCACCTACACCAATACCTCCAGCAACTACAACAGCACCTGTAGTAGTACTAACACTTTGAGTTGTATTGGTTACATTAACTGTACTGGTAGTAGTTCCAGAGAAACTACCAGTTTGACCTTGTAAGCCTTGTAATCCCTGTAGGCCTTGAACGCCTTGGTTACCTTGCAGGCCTTGTGTTCCTTGAATACTAACACCTTGAACACCCTGTAAGCCTTGTACACCTTGGTTGCCTTGAAGTCCTTGAGCGCCTTGTGTTCCCTGTAAGCCCTGTACGCCTTGGTTGCCTTGTAAGCCCTGTGTTCCTTGTGTTCCCTGTAAGCCCTGTACGCCTTGGTTACCTTGAAGTCCTTGAGCTCCCTGTGTTCCTTGTAAGCCCTGGACGCCTTGGTTACCTTGAAGTCCTTGAGCTCCCTGTGTTCCTTGTAGTCCTTGTGTTCCCTGAGTACCTTGTAAGCCTTGTACGCCTTGGGCTCCTTGTAAGCCCTGAACACCTTGGTTGCCCTGCAATCCCTGAGTACCTTGGTTGCCCTGCAATCCCTGTACTCCTTGAGCTCCTTGTAAGCCCTGAACACCTTGGTTGCCCTGCAAGCCCTGCAAGCCCTGAGTACCTTGTGGGCCTAAGCTAGCATAAACACCAATCGTAGAAGTAGTTAGAATAACTGAACCGGCAATATAACTAGTTGTGTTGACATACAATGCCCCACCAATACCAACACCACCTCCAACAACTAATGCACCTGTAGTAGTTGATATTGCGGCAGCGGTACTTGTAGCAGTAAATGTACCTCCAGTAATTTGTCCAGAAGCAGTTAAATTAGTAACACCACTAATGTTACCTCCAGAATTGGTTTCATTACCTGCAACTGTAAATGTTCCGCCAACACTTAAATTACCGCCAATACCAACACCACCAGCAACAGTCAATGCACCTGTAGTTGTACTCAAACTTTGTGTTGTGTTAGTGATTGTAAAGATGTCTGGTGATGTAACTAACGTTTGAGTAACTGTTGTATAACTTACTGTTAATGTAGCCGCAGTAATATTACCACCAACATATAAATCGCCGCCAATACCAACACCACCTCCAACAGTTAGTGCACCTGTATTTGTACTAGATGTTGCTGTAAAATTAGCAATATTAACGGTAGCGGTAGTAGTTCCAGAGAAGAATCCAGTGTGACCTTGGAGGCCCTGGACGCCTTGCAGGCCTTGAACTCCTTGATTTCCCTGTAGACCTTGTGTTCCTTGTATCGCTACACCTTGGACACCTTGATTTCCCTGTAAGCCCTGGACGCCTTGGTTACCCTGAAGTCCTTGGACACCTTGATTTCCCTGTAAGCCCTGGACGCCTTGGTTACCCTGAAGTCCTTGAGCTCCCTGTGTTCCTTGTAAACCTTGGAGTCCTTGAGCTCCCTGTGTTCCTTGTAAGCCCTGTACTCCCTGAGCACCTTGAGTTCCTTGATTACCTTGGAGTCCTTGAGCTCCCTGTGTTCCTTGTAATCCTTGAAGTCCTTGTGCCCCTTGAAGTCCTTGAGCTCCCTGTGTTCCTTGTAAGCCCTGGACGCCTTGGTTACCTTGAAGTCCTTGAGCTCCCTGTGTTCCTTGTAAGCCCTGGACGCCTTGGTTGCCCTGCAATCCCTGAGTACCTTGGTTGCCCTGCAATCCCTGTACGCCTTGGGCTCCCTGTAGTCCTTGAACTCCCTGATTGCCCTGCAATCCCTGTAGGCCTTGAATACCTTGTGGCCCTAAACTAGCATAAACACCAATTGTAGCAGTAGTTAAGATTACCGCGCCTGCAACATAACTGGTTGTATTAGCATACAATGCTCCGCCAATTCCAACACCACCTGCAACAACCAATGCTCCTGTTGTAGTCGATGTTGCGGCAGTAGAACTGGTGATACTTATATTACCAGCAATTACAGTTCCTGTAGCATAGATATTGTTAACGCCAGAGATGTTATTATTGCTAGATCCTGTAACAACTAATGACTGGAATGTACCAGTACCAGCAACATTTAAATTGCCACCTACTCCAACACCTCCGGATACTACCAATGCACCAGATGAAGTACTTAAACTTTGTGTAGTGTTGGTAATTGTAAATATATCTGGTGATGTAATCAGCGTTTGTGTAACTGTTGTATAACTAACCGTCAAAGTAGCCGCAGTAATATTACCGCCAACAAACAAATCACCACCAATTCCAACTCCACCACTAACAGTTAATGCACCAGAACTAGTTGATGTAGCACTAGTGAAATTATTGATATTAACGGTAGCAGTAGTAGTTCCAGAGAAGAATCCAGTTTGACCTTGTAAGCCCTGAACGCCTTGCAGGCCTTGAACGCCTTGATTGCCCTGTAATCCTTGAGTACCTTGTATTGCTACACCCTGGACACCTTGAAGTCCTTGTAAGCCCTGAACGCCTTGATTGCCTTGTAATCCTTGAGTGCCTTGATTGCCCTGG
>Ga0208741_10000118_pt1 | contig 42936 bp, 41 predicted proteins | sample CryBogCBE03Jun09_FD_184576 | JGI IMG/M metagenome (GOLD analysis project Ga0208741, IMG submission 184576) | Freshwater microbial communities from Crystal Bog, Wisconsin, USA - CBE03Jun09 (SPAdes) | ecosystem: Environmental > Aquatic > Freshwater > Lake | place: Crystal Bog, Wisconsin, USA...
CCTTTAAAGAGATCGCATCCAAGATGTTGTTAGTCATTAAAGAACAGGAATCAATTCTTCGTTACGACCTCTTCTTCAACGTAGATAGCACGCAATGTGTTGCCGTTGAAGAGTTCACGTCTCCTGCTGGAATTCTCGAGCATGTTGCCAAGAACCGCGAACTACTCGATCAACTTACCGCCCTTGGTGGTGCAGTAAGCGGATCCGTCTTCCCAATGAGTCAAGAGGGCGAAGCGCTTGAAGTAATTCGCTCAAGCTGGGATTCGAAGATGTATATCCATTTCGCAGGTAAGTAATTCGCTCTCACTTATGAATCTATCTGCTCAGGAACTCTTCCCTGGCTTGATGGAGAGCTTGCCACCAGATCGCGCAGTTCGAGTTAAGAATATTCTCGAGCGCTTCTTCACTAAGACTCTTACGAGAACGGCGGATGGACTTCCTTTCATCATCACTGGTGATATCCCAGCGATGTGGTTGCGTGACAGCACTTGGCAGGTCGCGCCATTCTTCTCGTCAAGGCATTCAGAGATTGCAGAGCTGCTCGCTGATTTGTCATTAGCCCAGCAGAAGTATTTCTTGATAGATCCCTATGCCAACGCATTTAACCCAAGTGCTTCAGGTGCGTGTTGGGATAAGGACTTTGCGGATCAGAGTCCATGGGTCTGGGAACGTAAATATGAATTGGATTCTTTGGCATCAGTCTTATTCCTAGCCCGAAAGGTGAAAGAGTGCTGGGGCATCACGCGGCACTATGAGGGCCACTTTGCAGAAGTCCTGCATCTCATGATCGATCTGGCCCGGCGCGAACAACGCCATGACCCTAATTCCTACCTCTTTTATAGGGATAACGGGGTCCCCCACGACAGCCTCTCCAATGGCGGCAAGGGTGCACCCGTTGGGTATACCGGGATGATCTTCTCCGCCTTTAGACCAAGCGATGATGCTTGTACGTATGGCTACCTTGTCCCTTCTAATCTCTTCTTTCTCAATGAATTAAAGCTCTTGCCTATTGAGCTTCGCCCTAATGACCTCATCGCCGAGATTGAAGATGGGATCGCAAATTTCGCAACGACCGAACTGGGCTATGCCTACGAAGTAGACGGCCTTGGTAACTCACTCTTCATCGACGACGCCAACATCCCATCGCTTCTCTCACTTCCCTATTTAGGTGTTTGCGCAGCGGATGACCCGATCTATCTCAAGACTCGAGCGAATATTCTCTCTTCTAAGAATCTGTATTTTCATCAGACCGCTGTTGCAAAAGGAATTGGTTCTCAGCACACACCACATGGACACATCTGGCCGATTGCGATTGCGGTCGAGGGCCTCACTCGAACCGACTCTGAATCCCTAGATGATGTGCTCAACACACTTGAAGCAACAGATGCCCGTACTGGAAGCATGCATGAGTCATTCCACAAAGATGATCCCGCGATCTTTACCCGCGAATGGTTCTCGTGGGCAGATGCGATGTACCTAGAGGTTATGCTAAAAGCCTATAAGAATTAGATAACTAATTACTTAACCGAACCTGCGAGCAGACCGCGTACGAAGTAGCGCTGGAGCGAGAAGAAGACTACGAGTGGAACCGCAATGGTGATGAAGGCACCAGCAGTAAGAATCTCCCAGTGTGATCCCCATTGACCAACAAGTGAAGCAAGCTTCGCGTTGATTGGTGAGATTGTCTGTGTTCCAGCAGAGAAGGTAAGAGCAACAAGGAGATCGTTCCATACCCAGAGGAATTGGAAGATCGAGAAGGCTGCGATCGCTGGAATTGAGAGCGGAAGAACAATCCGGCGGAAGACGGTGAAATGGTTTGCACCATCAACGTAAGCAGCCTCCATCAAGTCGCGAGGAAGCGATGAGATGAAGTTGTGAAGAAGGTAGATCGCTAATGGCAGCGCAAACATCGTGTGAGGTAGCCAGATTCCCGCTAATTTTCCAGCGATCCCAAGGGCTGGGATCAGAGTGAAGTGACCGATATGTGCGCCGCCGGTAAAGAGCTGAAGCAATGGAATGAGTGACATCTGAATCGGAACGATCTGCAAAGCAAAGATGCCAAAGAAAAGTGCATCACTTCCGCGGAATCGAATCCAGGCTAAGCAGTATGCGGCCATGGTGGCGATAACAACTGGGAAGATAACTGCTGGCAGAGTGATGGCAAGAGAGTTTAGGAAGTATGGAAGAACACCACCCACGTTTCCTGCATCACCTTTTCCGAAGAGCACTGCATCATAATTGCTCAAGGTGAAGTGAGGGTGAGTGAAGATCTGCCACCAACCCGTGAGGAATACATCGTTCTTTGGTCGGAACGATGTCGCAAAGAGTCCAAAAGTAGGGATCGTCCAAAGAATCGTGATCGACCAGACAACTGCTGCTGCAAACTTGCTCGAAAAGAGCTTGCGACCAGGGTTGTGATCTGCAATCTTTGGGGTCTTCTTGCTCATGATGCTCATTAGGCAATCGACCTTTCTTTACGAAGATTTCGGATGTTGTAAGCGAGGATCGGCGTTACCATGACGAAGAGAATCACCGCGAGGGCTGATCCACGGCCATTATCGAAGCGAACAAAGATTTGTGAGTACATCTCATTGGAAATAACGCTGGTGCTGAAGTTGCCACCGGTAACTGTGCGCACAATGTCGAAGAGCTTGAGTGATGTCACAACCATGGTTGCTAAGACCACGATAAATGTTGAGCGAACCATTGGGAAGGTCACTAATCTGAAGAGTTTCCAACCAGTTGCGCCATCCAGCGCTGAAGCTTCCATGATGTCAGCGGGAACACCCTTAATCGCGGCAGAGAGGATCACCATTGCAAAACCAGTCTCAACCCAGACAAAGATGACCATCAAAAGGAAGGTGTTGAGCGGTTGAACCAAGATCCAGTTGGGAGGGGTAAATCCAAGGGTTCGCGCGAGAGCGCTCAAAAGGCCGGTCTGTGGCTGGCTTGGCGGCGCGAAGTTATAGACGAACTGCCAAATAATCGATGCACCCACGAAAGAGATCGCCATTGGCATGAAGAGAAGGGATTTAGGCAGTGATTCACGCTTCATGCGGTTGAGCATGATTGCCAGGAAGAGACCAAGGGCAGTTGTTGCAAATGGCGTGATCAAAATCCAGAGCAGGGTGTTGACGATAACTTTATGTATCTCAGGGTTATCAATGATCCACTGATAATTTTTCATCCCAATATATTTAATGCCATTTGAATCTTTGAAAGAGAAGAGGATCGTTTTAATTGCTGGTACGACCAAACCAACGAGAAGCAGAAGTAGCGCTGGAGCTAGAAAGATGAAACCTGCCAGTGGGCGTGCGGCTCGGCCATTTACTCGGCCGGCGATATAGAAGAGAGCTCCAAGAACTGCGAAGAAGATGGCGATCGCGCCAAGCGTCTGTTCAATCTTGGGGAGGTTGCTGCTCCAGAACGAGAGATGAACCATGACTCCTCTTCTTACTTTTTATCCAACACTATTCACTCTAACAAAATATTTAGAATCTTCTTACATCCTAAAGGAAATTGGCGGAGATTGAAATTCAATCCCCGCCAATACCTCTTAACCTTTTACAACAGGTTACTAACTACTTTCGTAATTAGGCAGTTGGCCATGACGCGTCAATTGCAGCTGCAACATCAGCTGTTGACTTGCCAGTGAACCAGTTGGTGAGCTCTGTCCACTCTGAACCAGCACCTACAGCTGCAGGCATTGCATCAGATGCGTCGAACACGAAGGTTGAGTTCTTGTCAGACAAGTACTTAGCTGACAATGCATCGAGACCATTTGTGTAAGCAGAAGCTGGAACACCGTTGTTAGCTGAGAGCCATCCACCTGAAGGACCTGCAGCGGCAATACGTGCAATTGCCCACTGTGGTGAAGATAGGTAGTTCTGAACTTCCTGTGTTGCAGGGTTGCTGTTGAATGCTGCGAAGAACTCTCCGCCGCCTTCTACTGGAGTCTTAACGGCTGGGTTGATGCCTGGGAGGTAGAACGCCCATACATCGCCAGTTGAAGAGACCTTAACTGTTGATGGGTACTGTGAAGCGTAGAAAGAAGCTTGCTGCAACATCATGCACTTAGCTGTAGGAATACCTAGACCAGCTGCCTGGAATGTTGTTGTTGCAATCGCGCTGACATCGCCAACGTACTTAGGATTCTTCATCCAGCCAGCGAGCTGGTCGAAAGCTGCAATGATCTTTGGATCAGAGAACTTAACCTTGTGTGAGATCCAGTCTGCGTAGACCTGAGCACCCTGGGTACGAAGAACAATCTCTTCGAGCCAGTCAGTTCCTGGCCAACCAGTTGCTGTACCTGAACCGAGACCGCCACACCATGGTGTCTGACCCTTTGCAGCCATCTTGTCTGAAAGTGCAGTCATCTGTGCCCATGTTGTTGGGACTGTGTAACCGAACTTCTTGAACTGTGCTGGTGAGTACCAGACGAGTGACTTGTTGTTTGCTGAGTTTGGAGCAGCGTAGAAGACACCGTTAACTGTGCCGTAGCCCTTCCAACCTGCAGACCAATACTTATTGACGTTAGCCAATGTCTGTGCAGGAGCCTTTACAACCTTGCCGGTTGCAACCATCTTCTGGAGAAGACCTGGCTGTGGGATCATTGCGATATCAGGAGCTGTTCCACCTGCAACGCGTACACCGAGTTGTGATTCGAAGTCGTTGTTACCGTTCCAGTTAATTGTGATTCCTGTGCAGTTCTGGAAAGCGATGAGTGCTGCTTGGTAGCGAGCATTCTCTTGACCAATAACTGAGTTCATGATTTCAACTGTCTTGCCAGGTTGCTTTGCGTATGTACCGACGCCTGAGCATGCATTAGCTGCAGCTTGAGCTGGTGATACGGTTGCAACCGTTGTAGCAAGAACAGAAATTGCTGCCGCTGCGAGAACCGCGCGGAAAGCCTTCTTGTTCATTGACATTGATTGATTCCTTAAGGGGTAGTGGGCTGATCCTGGGTCCAGGAGTCCCTGGTGTGATCGCTATTCTTGAGCAAAGGCGAACCCCTTGCAAGGAGCCCCCTGACGCTCGGCTGCAAGAACCTGCAAACTGCTTGAGTGCCTGGTGCAACGAAAATAACGTTTAGGTAAAGGTTTCCAACCGAGGAGTACCCTCAGACCATGACCGAAGATGAAAGAAAAGCCCCCGAGATTGATCCAAAGTCGGTTCCTGCCGCCAGTGGGCGATCCCCATCAGGAAGGTCGCGACGTCAAATCCTCGCGATGGCTGGTGGGTTAGGAGTTGCCGGAGCTGCACTTTTGGCAAGCGGTACGCTCTTTAAAAAACAGGGCGCCAAAGTTGTCCAGAAGTTGCAGACCATCTTGCCACTACCTACAAAGGCGCTTCCGCCGCTTCCTGCCGATCCGGCGCTGACGATCCCAGGGCTAACACCGCTCATTACGCCGAGCAATCATTTTTTTCAGATTGATACTGCAACCAGCATCCCATCTATCGATATCAGCTCTTGGCGACTAACGATTACTGGAATGGTGAAGAACCCGATCACACTTACATATTCAGATTTATTGAAGCGGCCACTCTTTGAATTGGATGACACGCTCTCCTGCGTCTCAAATCCTGTCGGTGGATTTCTTGTTGGTAACGCTAGATGGTTGGGCTGTCGACTTGATGATCTTATTAAGGAAGCTGGACCACTTGCGAGCGCCGATCAACTTTTGAGCAGATCTGAAGATGACTTCACCGCTGGATTCCCACTCGCCAATCTCGATGGTCGCGATGCCATGATTGCTGTTGGAATGAATGGTGCACCGTTGCCGCCAAGACATGGTTATCCAGCGCGGATTATCGTTCCAGGTCTCTATGGATATGTATCGGCGACGAAATGGCTGACAAGTATTGAGATAACTCGCTTTGATGCTGAAGAAGGATATTGGATCTCTCGTGGTTGGTCACGATTAGGCCCGATCAAGATGGAGTCGCGTATTGACCTTCCGGCTGATGGTGCAACTGTAGATAAAGGCGCTACACATATTGCAGGGATTGCATGGGCACCAAATTCTGGTGTTAAGAGTGTCGAAGTGAAAATAGATGGCGGGCCATGGCTCCCCGCAACCCTTGGCCCACAATTATCTGGAACAACGTGGCGCCAATGGTGGTTGCCATGGGATGCAGTAAGTGGAAGTCACACCATCGTTTGCCGCGCTACCAATGCCAAGGGTGAAGTTCAGACCCCAACGGTTGCCGATGTTGCACCGAATGGTGCATCTGGATGGCACTCAGTTCAGATAACTGTCTAAAGGGGAGAACATGAGCGCATATGAAGATCGTCCTAACAAGGCACTGATCGTCATCGATGTCCAGAATGGCGTTGTCGACTTCTCTAGGGACCGCAATGCAGTGGTCGCAAAGATCGCCGGCTTGGTTGATCGAGCTCGTGCTGCAGGGTTGCAGGTCATCTGGGTCCAGCATTCGGAAGACGATATGCCGATCGATAGCGAGTACTGGCAGATCGTCCCTGAACTGAAGCCTGCCGCTGGTGAGCGGATTATTCATAAACTCTGGCGCAGCTCCTTTGAGGAGACAGACCTAGAAGAGGTTCTTGAGGATCTGAAAGTCGGACACCTTATTGTTACTGGCGCACAGAGCAACTACTGCGTCCGCCACACCATCCATGCCGCTATCGAACGCGGTATCGATATCACTCTCATTGAAGATGCTCACACCACTCTCGATGAATCATGGAACGGTCTACCAATCCCGGCTGAGATGATCGTCGCCGAACTTAACCGCGCCTGTAGTGACTATGACCTACCAGATAGCCGAGTCGATGTGATCTCTGCCGAGAAGGTTCGACTCTAGATTTCGTTATGCCTGAATTACCAGAAGTTGAAACAGTCCGCCGAGGACTTCATACCCACGCGGTCGGTCGCAGGATCTTTTCAGCCAAGCAACTTCATCCACGTGGACTCAACCCGAAAAGCGTTGGTCCACTCGATCTTGTTGTCGGAGCAAAGATCGTAGATACCAAGCGTCGCGGTAAATTCTTGTGGTTCATCTTAGATCGCCCCTATGTTTTGGCTGCGCACCTCGGAATGTCGGGTCAATTCCTCATCGATCCAGAAGATCAGCGACATACGCGAGCACTGTTTCATTTGAAGAAGGGGTTGAAGAGCACCTCACTCCACTTCAATGATCAACGCACCTTTGGATGGGTATCAGTAGAAGAGACCATTGATGGAGTACCCACATCGGTCGCAAAGATTGCGCCGGATCTCTTTGATGACTCAGTGGATCTACCTCAAGTAGTTGCCAATATTCGCCGCAGAAATGTCACTATCAAAACTGCAATTCTCAATCAGAATATCGTCTCTGGCATCGGAAATATCTACGCTGACGAATCACTCTGGCTTGCCAAGGTACATCCTGAACAAATCTCTAGCGAGATGAGGGCTGCGGATATTCAACGAGTGCTTGAGTCTGCGAAAGAGGTCATGAGTAATGCTTTAGAAGTTGGTGGCACTTCATTCGACGAGCTCTACATCAATGTCAATGGTGAGAGTGGATACTTCGATGTCTCACTCAATGCATATGGCCAAGAAGGAGAACCGTGCCCACGATGTGGTACTGCGATTCGGCGCATTAAGTTCGCCAACAGATCTTCGCACTACTGCCCAAAATGTCAGCGTATTAAGTAGAAGTGACCTCCGCTGACGTTACGAAGGTCACTCTACGTGTATACGGCTGGTGAGATTCGAACTCACGACCATCCCTACGTCAAAGAGAAGCTCTATCCACTGAGCTACAGCCGCATTCCCAGAACTTAACTCGAGAAGGAACTTATATTTCTCTGGATTTTCTTGCTTGAGGAAAACTTAGTCGTGTTGAAAGTGATATATTTTCTGTACTACGTCAAAGAGTGAAAAAGCCCCCGTTTATTCAACGAGGGCTTTTTTAATAGTGTAGAAGATCTGGTGCGCTTGAAGGGATTCGAACCCCTAACCTTCTGATCCGTAGTCCGAGACTACTTGATTCTCGATATTTCATGTGGTCTCGCTACGGCTTCTTCGTGGAGTGAAATTCGAATTTATGTGTCAACCAATCATCACACTTCTATCAGAAGTGTCAGTGTGTTAAGTAATTCGGGCATCACGCCGTCTCTTCGACGAACTGCCAATCTGCCACGTAGTGATTAAGTGGCGCCCACCGGAGAGTTCCAGTTCCCACAGCCATTACCTCAGTTAAGTGAACCGTCCGCTTTTGACCAGCCTTGAGCGTAAACCGCTTGCTGCCATCGTCGAACTTCACAGGACGAATAAGGGCAGCATTACCATCAAGAATCCCAAAGTCGCGCACATCAATCACCGTCGATCCACGCTTCTGGGTGAAGGTGAAGACAAATTCGCCAGGTAGCGCATCAGCACTGATCTGAGGAACCTTTGGACCAAGAATTTGAACTTGTGTCACGCCCGTCTTGAGAGTGACATTCACAAAATCACCTGGGATCGCCAGGACTGGGTGTGCCTGGCTAGCACTGATAACTGTGGGCGCAGCTGGCGTAGGAGTGGCAAAAGCGCCCGCCGGGAAAATGATCCCGACGAGCGCGATTGCGACAATCGCAGCGGCTGCGCGACTACTTCTTATTGAAGACATCGCTTCCGAATGGCTTCAAACCAGCCTGTGCCGCGAAGCCAAGGTGACCCTTGCCATCGAGACCAGGTGATGCCTTTGCGACACCGAAGAGATCTTCGAGAGTACGCAAGAAGCTGTAGTGGTTATAGAAAGTTGGAACTGTAGTTCCTGGTGCATTGAACTTTGAGATCAAGACCATTCCAACGTCTCCGCCACCGAGTGTTGCGTGCGTGGCATCAAACATTGGATCTGTTGCAGCAGTGCGAGCTCCTAGAGTGATTCCAGAGACTGGACCGGTTGGTGCAGTCGGCACTCCATTGACGAAGAGCTGGAATGAACCAGAGACAGCACACGCTGTTGGACAGGTTGACGTTGATGTCTTAGGTAGTGATGCCCATGATGGGAGGTTATATACAGCTCCGACAGTTGCGCCATCTGGAATATTTGTTCCAGTTACTGTGCGACCAAGATCTGCAGATGAGATCGAGTTGTCAGTGATGTACGACGAGCTTCCGTCAGCAGATGCGGCCTTGTCTGTACGAGCTGCAGGGATTGGGCTTGCACCACCCATCACGATTCCTGTTACTGATGGATCGCGATCGACGAAGGCATTGAATCCTGGTCCTGGGTAGAGCTGGTTTCCTGATGCATCTGTCTTAACGATTGCATTTGGACCTGTTGGCTCGAAGTTCACATTCTTACCGTTGAGGTTTTCACCGGCAGAGTCTGCAGCGAGTGAAGCAGCGACTGTTGCAGGCGCAGCAGAATCCTGGAAGCTATTACCTGTGAAGGAGTATGCAGGGAATCCTTCATCGAATGAGACGATGATCAAGCCATTGTCCTTGTATGCAGGTGAGGCCATGATTTCAGGGATGATGTGCTTGAGGAACAAGTCGCCAGCGTAGAGGCCGCCTGTGTAGTTGATTGGCGCTGCTGGTGTGTTTGGATCGATCCAACCACCTGACAAGTTATTTCCGTAGCACACTGCATCGTGAGCATCTGAGCAGTTATTTGGTGAGATCCAAGAGAAGGCTGGTGTTGTTGCTTCGCTCTGCAGATCTGCGTAGAGACCGTTGGTCTTATCGAAGAGGCTCGCAGCGTGCTTTGAGTCGCACATTGTGCTTGCGTTATCGATGATTGAGTGGAACCAAGGCAATGGATAGTGCTTCGCAACATATTGATCTGAAGCATTTGCTCCACCTGGGTTTGGAACTGGGGAATTTGTTGGATCAGTTCCTGGTGCTCCGCATGAAGTTACTGAGTGAGCTGGTCCTGAAGCATCCTGGTATCCAAGATCCTGGCCGTATGACTTCCAGCTGACATTTGCTGCCGAGAGCTGGTTAAAGATCGTTTGTACGGATGATGGATAAACCGAACCCTGAAGTGTGTAAGGATCGCCAGCGGCCTTGAACTGCCCGTAGTTCGGATCAGTCTTATCGGTGATAACTGCGCCCGCTGCATCCTTATATGTTGGGCTATCGAGCTGCTGGTCATACAGTGGTGATTGACCTGAAACTAGCGCGGTGTAATTATCTTGGCTGTAGTGACCAGTTCCGTAATAGTTGGTCAAAAGTGTGCCCTGTGATGGAAGAGTCTTCCAAAGATATGTGTTGTTATTTAAGCCAGTAAAGGTGGCATCAAATGACTTGTTCTCCATGATGATGTACCAAACGTGCTTTGCCTTAGGTAGGCCAGAGTCAACCGTTGCGACAGGCTTAGCCTTTGTGGCTGCGGTAGCGACTGGTGAGAATGTTGATACGCCGAGCATCAAAGCGGCGGCGACAACTGCAATGAGCGCTAAACGGGTTACACGGTTCAGCGCGTGGAAGGTGCGGGATAGAGAGTTCATGATGGTAGTCATAAGAGGATCAAACTGCCTATTTATGGACTCGGAATAGAGTCAATGTGAACGAGGAGGGAAGAATCCACAAATTTGAGGTTGTTCATGGGGGGTATTAGCGAGACCTAGCGTTGATAATCTGGTGCGCTTGAAGGGATTCGAACCCCTAACCTTCTGATCCGTAGTCAGATGCTCTATCCGTTGAGCTACAAGCGCAAGTTGCTGGAGAGTGAATACTACCTGCTAACTAATTAAGCCCCAAACTCAGCAATTTAGGCCAAGAAACCTCTTTAACGCGGGGTTTTCCGAGCGGCTCCCCTGCGGCGATTTCGGCGGCGTTGATCTTCGCCCAGGCCGCTTGATCAATGATCTGATGACCTGCCGGAATGAGCATCGAGATATCCATCGTTGCCTTTGGCTCTTTCAAATCTTCAAGAATCAGATTCACGACATCAGATGCATCGCTCTTATTGGTTCCGATGACTCCTGATGGTCCGCGCTTCGCCCAGCCCACTGTGTAGATATTGGTTCCGAGTACGCGACCATTCTCATTTTCGATAATGCCATTATGAAAGTAGACACCATTAATCGGTGCTGCTTGATATCCGATAGCTGAAATTACAAGTGAGCAAGGGATGGAATAGGTCTCGCCGGTGTCGACGATCTTGCCATTCTCAACCTTGTTGTTACCAAAGATTACTTCTTCAACTTTTCCGCTGCCCTTGATCTCTTTTGGTGCAGAGAGGAAGCGGAACTCCATTGATCGAGCATGACCTGACTTTGGATGTTCAGCGATGATTCGCCACGCTTCAAGATTTGATGCGAGATGCTTCTCGATCTCACCAGCAGCCTCTGCACGAGCATGCGCTTCACTAACTTGGGCTACATCAATATGAACATCGGTATGTTCTAACTTTGGAAGGTCGCGCAGTTCGGGTGCGGTAAATGCTGCGTGCTCGACTCCACGACGACCGGCGATATAGACCTTGCGGATGTTGGAGGCATGCAAGGAAGCGAGCGCATGATCTGCCGTATCAGTTGTATCGAGTTCGGTTGGATCAATCGCAAGGATGCGTGCGCAATCCATGGCAACGTTTCCAGCGCCGATGACAACCGCGGTCTCACCCGATAGATCGATCGTGAGGTTAGCGAAATCAGGATGCCCGTTATACCAAGGTACAAAGTCAGCAGCTGAAATCGATCCAGGAAGGTCTTCACCTGGAATGCCAAGCTTGCGACCGACGGCAGATCCAGTACACATCACCACAGCGTCATAACGGGAAGTTAGATCTTCGATATCGATATCTTTACCGATCTCGATATTGCCAAATAAGCGGAAGTTGGGCTCAGCCGCGACCTTCTCAAAGACCTTGGCCACGGTCTTAATCTTTGGGTGATCAGGTGCGACGCCGGATCGGACGAGCCCCCACATGGTTGGGAGGCGTTCAAAGAGGTCGATGGCGAAGGTGCGATCTTCGGTCTGGGCGTTCTGGAGCGCCTGGGCAGTGAAGTACCCGGCAGGTCCTGCGCCAACGATTGCGATCGAATAATGAGCCATTAGAACTTAAGTTTACTACGCGACGTCGACCGCTGGATCCCCCGCTGCCGCAAGCAGATTGGCGAAGTAATCAGGCAAACCGTCTTCTAATTCAAGTGGAACCCGGCAATGCGCACCTTCTTGAGGAGGGAAGTTCATATAAACGCCGCGGAGATCGCAGATAGTCTGACCTCGACCTGGCCCATTAGTGATATCGACTTCAACATTTACGAGTGGTGAGACTTTTGCTTTTACAAGACCTGCGGCGATTGCAACAGCGATCGCATCATGCATGGTTGTAAGTGGCTTGTTATATGTGAACTTCTCATAGAAGTCGGTATAGAACTGAGTAATGCGCGCCATGTATTGCGAGATTCCACCACCATTGCGCATCGTTTCAAAGTGACGTGGTTCGAGAAGTACCTTCATCGTCACATCAAGACCAACCATCGTGATCGGCCACTGTGCGCGGAAGACGATGTCAGCTGCTTCTGGATCGTGCCAAATATTTGCTTCAGCAACTGGTGTCACATTTCCTGGAGTAAGTGCGGTTCCACCCATGATGGTCACACCACGAACGAGGTTTGGAAGATTAGGTTCTAGCTGTAGAGCGAGCGCAATATTCGTGAGCGGTCCGACTGGTACTAATTCAATTTCACCAGGGCGCTTGCGACATGCATCAACAATATATTCCGGGGCTGACATATCGATTGCCTTGCCGTAATTAGCTTTCATGCCCTTATTACCCTGACCATCATCGCCATGAACAAAGTAGGCAGGATCAGCTACATCGCCATTCATCGGTCCTTCAGCGCCATGCGCTACTGGAACATCGCCCTTGCCACACATCGCCAAGATATTGAGGGTATTGCGTGTGGCAATAGGGGTATGAACGTTTCCCCAGATCGTGCTCACGCCAACGAGTTCGATCTCTGGAGCGAGGCAGGCAAGCATGATTGCCATGGTGTCATCAACACCGGTGTCACAATCAAGAATCATTGGAGTGCGTGAAGTAGTAGACATTCCTGCAGGGTACAACAGTTAGATCACTTTGAGGCAGAGATAATTAACCGATCTTTGTGCCTGTGATGCTCGAAAGTGCTGATAGGACAGCCTTTACATCCCATGTTGGAGCCTGTGGCTTTGCAAGATTGTTCAGCCCATCATCACTCAAATACTTCTTGAGTTTTTCTGGGATGACGGCCTTACTCGCATCAGGATTCCCTAGATCGAGCCAAGACCATGCTCCCTTGCCGTCAACGATAATGACCAGGTCTGTGTGGCTCATGTCGTATTCGCTTGGCTTACCCGTCTGCCAATCAACCGGCAAACTCTTCTTCTCTGCCGCCGTATAAGGAGTCTTGGTATTGCTTGACCCGAAGAAGCTCCAGAATTTTCCCAAGTCTGCTTCGCTGCCTGTAGCCAACGTCCAACTGTTATCTAGGAATAACTTCTGATAGGCAGCCAAACGAGATGGCGTATCGCGTACGGGATCGACACTAATCTCAAGCACTTTGACAGAATTCTTGAGTGAGGAAGCCGCAACTGCATCACCAATATTTCTGATATTTGCGGTGGTCATCGGGCAAACATCGTGGCAAGAAGTTAAGAAGTCGGCAATAACAACCGTCTGACCCTTGAGTGAGCCAAGGTTGAAAGAGTTTCCGTTGCTATCAACGAGTGGAAGGTTCAGAACGTCTGCCGGAATTGGTGCATTCAAGAATGAACCCCCATCAGGCGCAGCCATACCTTGTCCTGCAGCTATGGGGCTTGATGTTGGATGAGCCATCTTCATTCCGCTCATTGAGTCAGATGATTTTTGAATACTGCAAGAGACGAGGAGAGCGAAAGGAAGAATTGCCATCAGTGCAAAAATCTTCTTTTTCATGGTCTTACTGTCCCATCTTTTTAGGTGAAATGGTGAAATAAATGCTTCCAGAAACTGGGTGGCCATCTTCTGAGACAACTCGCCATGAAACTTTGATTCGACCCACGGTTTTAAAAGTGCCTAGAATACGTGAACCAAGGCAATTTATCCAACACCGTGAAACCTATAGTCATTGCATCAAGCCTGAGTCTAACTGGAATTAGCAGCTAAGGCGGTAACGCCCTCTAGTAATGAGTAGAGGCAGTTTCTCATCTATGAGGCAGGAGGGGCGCTTAAGGCCATTGGCTTTATCAAATTATAAGAACTTGCTGTCAACAAACCTTGTATCCCCGAAACCATTCCATCCGTTGCGCAAACTAGATACACGTCTGACTGGGAGAGTGAATAGTCACTTGGCTCGCCATGAACTACTAACTCAATCCCGGTCCAACTGTTGTACGTCGCAGATGCGGCCCCAAAATAAGTACCTCCAGACGGGTACGCGTTCGCCGCTTGAAAGTAGCAGTCCATGTAGCTATTGGTTGCGGAGTTGCTTGCCCAAAGACCGGAAATGTCTGCTCTCAAATCGTAATTAAATCCTCCGTTGAGATTTTTTGATGAAATATCAGCAAGGATAAACTTCCGTAAAGACGAAAAACTGGATTGCTTGCCAGGCCCCACGATGTCAAACGGTCCAAAATGGTAATTCCACATTATTGAATTACTGGATGCACCAGCAGGCCCGGTAGGTCCAGCAGGACCCTGCGGACCGCTCGCACCATCTGAACCATCCTGACCTGCTGGGCCTTGGGCGCCTAGAGCAAGAGAAGTTGTGCCAGTTGGGCAGGAAAGTTTTCCTGGGTACGTCAGCGCCCGTGTTTTTTGATTAGCACATAAGAGATATCCCGTATCAGGGGTATTGCCTACAGAAATTCCATAAGCTGTTCCACTTACGAATATGAGCGCTCCCACAATTCCAAGAACCAGTTGATTGCGAGAAAGGGTGATGGAATATTTTCGGCTCATACTCTGCTCCTTGGGTCAATCCGCTCATTATTTAGCAAAAATCTGCTTCTGGATAGTACTTACAAGATGATTGACTGATTAAAACCCCTGGGGTTGATACAGAAAGTCCGCTCCCAGTCCGATTAGCAACCTATATTCGGTGTAAATCGGTGTACCTTGGCGATAATGGCTCACGCGCAATTTCCGCCAACTCTTCAGGTTCAGACTCGCACTCCCGACCTCGGTGATTTCTCTTAATCACCGGGTCGGGGGTTCGAGTCCCTCACAACGCACTTTATTTCTGAGAATCCAGCGCTCCCAAGTGGGTGTCTTTGAAACGTGTGTCATATTTCAGACCGTAGCCAAAGAAACGATCCCATCCGACGTGGCCGAGCCAAATAACACCTACGGCGATAACTCCTGAATCCTTTGCGGCCCAACCGGCGAAGGCTGTAATTGTCGGAGCGAAATAGCTGTGTCCGAAGTTGTACAAAAAAGCGCCAAACTTTGAATCCTTTATGTACCCAACCATGAAAATGTCAGGAACGAACAACAGAGCTGGATAAATCCACCAATGTTCATGCAAGCTCGCAAATACAACTATGGTCGCGACAAATAGAGTTAGTCCATCAAGCCGCAACCATAATTTCGGCTTCCCCGCAACAAATTGATTGTTCATGTAAATATTCTAATTTAAGAAATCGCACGATAGTCGAAAAGCCCCGCAACCAGAGTTGCAGGGCCTTCTCTTTTGACGTAGAGCGTCGAAACTTTAGCACCGGCTAGGTCACAAAAAACAAGTTTCAAATGAGTTAATTTACCTTCATGAAGATCGTTATTGCCCAAGCAGATCCCAGAGATCCGGCCATGACGGCGCTTCTTCAGGCGCACTTGGATTTTTGTATGTCTGTCACCCCACCTGAAAGCGTTTATGCCCTCGATGTAAGCAAACTTCTTGATCCTGCAATTACGGTTTTCGGAGCAAAGTTGGATGAAACGTTAGTCGGCGTTGGCGCGTTGCGCATATTGGACTCAAGCCATGGAGAACTTAAATCGATGCACACCGCTAAGGCCGCGCGAGGACAAGGTGTCAGGCGAGCTTTGGTCTCCCATTTATTGGAATTTGCGGCATCGCAAGGGTTATCCAGAGTGAGCTTGGAAACGGGAAACTACGAAGAATTCGCACCAGCTCGCAGACTCTACGAAAGTTTTGGATTTACTGAGTGCGAGGTCTTCGGAGACTACCTTCCAAGCCCCATTAGTGTCTGTATGACGAAATTATTGTAAAAATAAGTCGGCCGCCCGTGATGAGTAGGGCAGCCGACTATTACTCATTTATCTGTGGGTCTGACTAATACATAACGTTTGTTACATATTCGATTGCAGCGATGGCACCCTGTGGCGTCCAGCCGTCCTTATAGACAGGCTTGGCATACACATTTGTTTTTGACCCCATAAAAGTAGCTAGCGTCTTTGAGATCGTGCCTGTGAAAGTCGGCAGCCCGCTGCTGTAGAACCGTTCGTTTCCCTTACCATCAATCACATAGAAACCATCGTCATGGTTAATGTCGTATGACAAGGGTTTGTATGGAGCCATCCAGTCCGTTGCAGGTGGATTTGATTGGGGAATGACTTGAACTCCCCAGCCAAAGAAATTCCTGAAGGCTTGCAGATTCGCGTTAGTTCCCCCGTGGCCAACCGGGTTCTTTGCAGTTAATTCAGCCTTAGTAAAGCCTGGTGTAGTGGTCTTTCCGGTCTCGGTCCAAAGCTGGAAATTTGCTCCAATAAGTTTTCCATATGCCGCGATGCGAGATTCATTGTCGCGATAGGGATCTACATCAATCCCGATTACCTCGACATTGCGGGCATGGGCTGCGTTCAATTGAGCCTGTACTTTGATCATATTTGCCGTCGTAAACGGACAGGTGTCGCCGCAGAGCGTTAAGTAAGGGACTAACAACAAAGTCTTACCTTTCAGGGCTGCCAACGTCTGGGGCTTTCCTGAAGTATCAATGAATTGAGCGTTCAATACGCCACTTGGTAATGGCTTATTAACGGCTTTTCCTACCGATGCATTTGGGACCATAGGCATACTCATGTCCGCATGAGCGGATGGCGCCAAGCTCAAAAGAATGCTGGCTGCAAAAGCAGGGAGCATTAATTTTCTTTTCTTCAACATTTTAAACTCCTAAAAAATAAAATTAATTAATCGCGTTTATTTCTAATCCATGACCACAGCGCAATTGCAATAAGGCAAATGACTATGGCAGCAATTATTGGGAGGTTTTCTACAAAGAAATTCCCATGCATATCCATCTTCGACATATCCATTCTTAAATTAGCCGCCGATGGTTCCTGACAAATTTAAAGCTGCTCCAAAATTAGGCGGGGCCGGAATCCGGTTAGTAGCCGACCTTAGAAATCTATTGAGGTTGTTCAAATATTCTGGAATAGCGCTATTTACTTTAGTTGAGACCAGGGGAAAGCTGGATGGAATAAATGTAAAGTGCCTAATAAGTGTGGCAAGTAGGTACCCTGAGAAATTCCAAAACCTTTCATATTCCTTCATCAAGAAATACGAAATGGCACCGGCTACAAAGTGAGAAAGAAGCATTTTCGAAGTGTTCATGCTCATTCCGCCGAGCCCAAAGTGTGCAGCTGACTGAACAAATAGAATCACTAGAGCGAGTTTAGGACCTTCGAGTTCCTTCGCGTTAAGAGCTCGAAGAACTGCCAGCACACACGCTGATATTGATACAAATGGAAGTATCGGTATGAAAGTGCCGCATGAGATGGCGTGAGCGAAAACAGCGCCTAGCAGCAATAGCGTGCTATTTAAGGCGGTTTTCATTTGTGTAAAAAGCCAGCTACGGCCCCATCAGGATATTTTTTTGTGTGGAGCATAAGTACATACTGTGAGGGATATTTCGAAACCGTTGCTAATGCCGATCCACTTTCTTTGCGGCAGATCGGTTTAGCAGATTTCAAAGTTGCAATATCTAAGGGAAGAAATATCTCGTCCGACATCGTCATGTTCATCTGGTTTGCCGCATGAATGTGAATGGCGCTGACATCATTGAGATTGCTTTTCACAGAAAAACAGAGAGTGTGTTCTGAAAAATTAATCAGGAACGTTCCAGATGCATTCCCTGAAGGTGCACCTTTACTATCCATCACTCCATGGCCGGTCGCTTGGGCATACAACCGAACCGTTCCCGACTTGGGAATCGCGATGTGGGCGTCATTCGTGGTGTTAGTTCCTACTTCAAAATTGAAACTTCCATTGAGCACATGGCCATCTTGAGCAGCTACCCGAAAAATGACCCTGTAAGTTCCTGACATAACCATGCTGGGAGAAAGCACATTGGTTAACACGTTTCCTCGAACCACATTATTGGGAGAGGTGATTGTTTGACCCATAGGATCAACGACTTCCACCGCATTTATTGTCTTGGACCCGAGGGTGAGGAGCGACCCCGCAAAGGTGAGAGTAACTTGTTCAGGAAGCTGCTTAACCGTGGAACCTGCGCCGGGATCTGAACTTAGGAGAACAGTATGCGCCTGGGCTAATGGGGAAACGACAAACCCGAGCACCAGCGCTATCGAGGCTATTGCTAACTTCTTAATCACATCTTCATCTTTGGGCCGACTTGGATATTCGTTACTTGTTGAATCGCACCGTACACCGCGCTTGGATCCCAATCCGGCTGTTGAGGGTGGAGAAGATTTAATTTGCCTTGAGAACTAAGGAATGCTTTCAACTTCGAGGGGACAATATTTGGATTTGCAACAGCGGGATTACCGAGGTCTATCCACCTGTAGTGCGACTTTGCATCAATCAGAATTGCGAGATCATCGTGCTCGACGTCGTAGGCTAATTTCTTGCCCGTCTGCCAATCGACTGCATCTCCGTCTGTATTGGGGACATCTTTTGTGTAAACCCCGAAGTAGCTCCAGAACCTTTTTATTTGATCGACCGCGCCAGTGGCAACAGTCCAGGTGGGCGCTTGCTCGCCATACAATTTTTGGTATGCATTAATTCGCGAAACTGTGTCACGCTTTGGATCAACGCTTAATTCGAGAACTGCTATTTTCTTGGATTGCCCTGCTGCCGAAATCGTGTCTCCGATAGTGCGCATATTCGCAGTAGTCATCGGGCAGATCATGTCGCAACTTGTGAAGAAGTCGGTGAGAACAACGGCGCGACCCTTCAAACTTCCCAGCGTGAAAGTCTTTCCGCTCGCATCTTGTAGGGGAATTGATAGCACATTTGATGGAATTGCAGCATCGAAAATTGTTCCACCCATCATTGCTGCGGTGCCACTGATTGGCGGCGGGGTAGGCATCGCCATATTCATACTCATGCCGTCAGGAGTGGGCTTCGGCTTCGGAGTAGATCCGGCGAAAGCTACATTTGTGCCGCATACCAAAAGGAGTAGAACTGCTATTGCAATTTTTTTCATAGGGTTCTCCAATTTTGGGTAACGCGCCAACTTTATTCTAGTTGAGATTGTTTCCGTTCATAACTCTCAAATGCCCATAAATCAATGTCGTCAAGCGAAATTGGGTTGAATCCCTTGGACTCTAAGGCGTCCACCAGCTGAGTGCGGTGTTCCGCGGCGTGATAGATCGCCTCTGACAATAAATTAGAGCGCAACGCTGTGCGAGTCTGATCGCCCTCTTTGATTGTCAGTGGTCCATCTGGCAAATCTGCCTGGCTTGAAATCTTTGCATCGAAGTCTGCCATCTGGGCGCTCAATATGGCGGAGACGAAGAGATTTGAACTCTTGAAGGGTTTAACCCCTTACCTCGTTAGCAGTGAGGCGCACTCGACCGGGCTATGCGACGTCTCCTCGTGCTAAGACAGTTTACAGGGTTTGGCACGGTCTACTACCCACCCTTTCGCAGAGAAAATGACCTGGGTAGGCTGGACTCATGATCAAGCAGCGCACCCTCGGTCCCTTCACAGTCTCAGCGATCGGTATGGGTTGCATGCCGATGTCCTTCCGCCATGACCGCGACCCGCTTTTAGTCGACGAGCCAGAGCGTGCAATTGCAACAATCCATGCAGCGATGGATGCCGGTATCACGCTCTTTGATACCGCTGATATCTACGCCCCGTCGTGGAACACCATGGGACACAATGAAGCTCTCCTAGGTAAGGCATTCCATAGTTGGAATGGCACTGCCGAACAGAAGGCGAAGATTGTTCTGACCACAAAGGCGGGCATCACCCGGGAAGAAGATGGCTCGAGCTTTGGAAAATCTGGTCGTGCTGCATCTAAGAGTTATTTGTATCGTGCCGTCGAAGCATCTACGTACAAGATGGGTTTGTCGAAGATTCCACTATGGCAACACCACCGCACAGATCCATCAATCTCTTACGAAGAGCAGTTTGAGAATGTCATGACTTTAAAAGATCATGGCTATGTTTCTGAAATTGGATTAAGTAACGTAAATGCTGAAATGCTCCGATACGCGATTAAAACTGGTGGAACCCCTGCACAAGGAGGAATCATCTCTGTGCAGAATGAGTACAGCCCCAACTATCGCCATTGGGCAGATGTCATCGATATCTGCACTGAGTATGGAATCGCTTTCTTGCCGTGGTCACCACTTGCTGGCGGAAGAAACTTTAAGCGATTGGCCACCGGGGAAATCGGATCATTCGCGTCGATGGCAGAGGCTAAGGGAGTTTCTCCATACGCGCTTACGATCGCGTGGCATCTCGCTCAATTCCCAACGTCGATTCCAATTCCAGGGGCATCTCGTACTAGTTCAATTTTGGACTCCCTTGAAGGCACCAAAATTGAACTCACGGCATCGGAGATCGCTGAACTCAATGCAAGCTGCCCTACCGATACGCCATTAAATGATGAACTGCTCGATATCGCAAAGGTTGGCGCTTAGGACTTAGTTAGCCTAAAACTGGCTCTTCATACTTGAAGTTGTGCTGAGCTAGATGCTTGACGTTCACTATTTGTAACGCCGACTTGTAGTTCTGACGGGTTCTGTCATCCCAGATAATCTCAGTATCTTTTACAGAGATCGACTCGGCATTGATAAACGTCATTGCGGAATGGGCTTCTCGCAAGAAATTGACTTCCCCATTTGGTCGCAGATCCACTCGGGCTGGCCATTTTGAGGAATTCGACATTTTTACAGTCAGGCCGTCAAATTCAACATTTTTAATCAACTCTGGCTCAGTTGCCCAAACGAGAATTGCCGCTTCAGTGTCAACCTGAATATCTTCGAAGCGAACGCCATCCACTTTACCTTTAAGCAGGCGCTCCACATTTCCATCAGTCGTATCTTCATCCCAGGATGCTGCAGTGACATGTAACGCTTCACCATGACCCCACCAAGATTCGCAAAATGCTCGGGTGCTGACTTCGCATTCGGTAAAAAGAACATTAGAAACAGTTCCACCTTCACGGGGGCGAACAGCGAATCCTCGATGGCTATCCACTACTTTGCATTTACTGACAATTACATTTCTAATATCGCCACATGCCTCGGTTCCTAATGTGATTGCCCCAGAGGTAGATTTCATATAAGTCTCGGTAATCAAAATGTCTTCAACTACCCCGTATTGCGCAGTCCCCGCACAAGACTTCAGTGAGACACAATCATCGGCAGTAATTAATTCACAACCTATGATCTGGACTCGCTGGCAACGATCAATATCAATTCCATCGGCGTTTGGAACCATTAAATCAGTCAAAATATGAATATCCCTTATGAGCAAGTCCTGGCATCCGGTTGTACGCAAAGCCCAGAAGGCAGGATCTTGGATCGTGAAATTCTCGAGCACAACATTATGTGACTCAATGATGAAGACAGTGAAGGGTCTCTCTAAATATTGTGAGCGGCCCCCTATCGGTCCCCTCATTGAATGTATGTACTGACCTCGCTCCAGAATAAATCCATCGGCATTTCCGTTGATCTCACCAGTTCCAGAAATTTTTAAGTTATGCGCCTTATAGGCGACAATAAATGCACGACGAGGCAACACCTCCTCATTGACTTCACCTTGCGTTAAGTTCTCAATTGAATGCTGAGAAAGGTAATCCTCGTACCGGTCAGATGCCTGAAGCTTTGCACCTGATTCAAGATGGAAATCGATCCCCGCTTTAAGCTCGATTGAGCCCGTCAAAAATGTTCCTCCTGCTGGAACAACTACTTGCCCACCACCTGCATTTACCGCGGCATCAATTGCTCGTGCAATCGCATGAGAGTTATTCGTAACACCATCGGCTACGGCCCCGAAATCGACGATTGAGAAGGTTCTGGTCATGTATTTACGATTCGATTATGCGACCATAAGAATTTTTCAGGTTCAGCCGAGATCTTGGAAAGTGTCTCTGATGGACCAGTGACAATAAAGGTATGTTCTTCACCCGCAAGCAAGCTAACTAGTTGACTATCTGAGTTGGTGCCCAAACCGGCGACTTCAGTGAGAAGAGCTAGTTCGTGCACGTAGTTCTTTGCCGTAACAGTGACTGAAAGCGAATCATTTCCGCTCTCAGCCGCGATTTCTAGCGACTGCTGTGGTGCATGCTTTGCCGGGTTTAATGTTGTTCGTCTTGCGGCACGAGCCTCGCCAACATCGGCCAGGATAAAACCTTCATAGTGCAGTGAGGCGATCTGGGGGAAAACTTCGATCAGAGATGTACGGCTAACGCCAAACGGATCAATCGTGAAGGGGATCTCCCGTGACGATATTGCTTCTCCTTGCTGATCGATAAGTGTCACGTGGGCCTTTGAGCTCCACTTATCCAAAGTGTCGTTAATGATGGTGAGGGCAGCACCTTGGTCAACTCTTCCAATAGTCACGGTTCGCGGGCGGTATGCCGCCTTCATCGCATGCCATGCCAGCTTTCTAAAACCGGTGTAATCCAAAACTGCCCAACTAATTGCTGGCCACATATCGTTGAATTGCCACAGAATTGCTCCTGAGCAAACTTCGTAGAGGCTCCGGAAATGCTTGAGCCCAATTTCTACAGCTCGAGCTTGGTCTAGTGCTGCGGCAAAGTACCAACCAACCCCCTCTATTGGAGGAGTTGCGAATTCGCGAGCCAAACCTTCAGCAACTTTTCGCATTCCATCAAAAGCCTTCTGGTGTAATGCCAAATCAAGATCTTTTGAGTCAAGCGTCTCTTTGCCAAGCGCCCGAGTGAGCATTGACCATGAACCAGGACCATTAAAACCAAATTCGGCTGCGAAGGAAGGTCTGTACTGCTCATATCGCTCGTAGCCAAGTTCATTCCAAACATCCCAAATATGGTTTGTCCCTGAAGTAAAGTTCTTAACATCTGGGTGATGTGTTGAAAACGGTGATCCGGGAATATAAGGACGAGTGCTATCTAGCTGGTTGAGAACTCCTGGGATCGTCTTCTTGTAAAAGGTTTCACCCCACGGTCTTCCTGCAAGAGTCTCTTGCCAACCCCAATGTTGGAATCCTTCGATACATTCGTTTCCACCACACCAAATCACTAGTGAAGCATGGCTGCCTAGACGGCGAATAGCTTCGGTAGCTTCTAGCTCGACTTCCTCGAACATCTCTGGCGTTTCTGGATAGGCTGCACACGCGAAGAGGAAATCCTGCCAGACAACAATTCCTTCTTCATCACAGAAATTATAAAAATCTTCTGATTCATATATGCCACCACCCCAAACTCGGATGCCATTGATATTCACTTCTAACATATCTGAGATGCGTTGTTCGTATCGCTTCTTCGTGACCCTCGTTGGAAATGGATCATCAGGAATCCAATTCGCTCCGCGAATCCATAAGCGAAGACCATTGACCTTTATTGCGAATAGGTGTTTGTCGGAATAGTCAGGGTTATTGACGGCTGAGGTGTCGAGTTCGATAGTTCTAAAACCAACCCGCTTCTCCCTCTTCTCCCTCAGCTTGTTTCCGGAGAGGAGTGAAACTTCTACGGTATATAACTTTTGCTCGCCACGTCCTCGTGGCTGCCATAAAGCAGCATCTGGCACAGCAAACTCATATGAGTCTGTAAGAGCTGGAAACTCTTGTGTGATAATTTCTTTACCCTCATCCAAAACTCGAACACGGAGCGCATGGCTCTTAGCGTCGCCTCCAACGATTGGTCTGACCATCAGATGTGGCGTCCCATCCTTAACGGAAGATAGGAGTGCGACATCAGAGAGGTAAGCGCCATTCCATTCGATGAGCTCTACGGGCTTCCAAATGCCAGATGAGATTGTGACGGGTCCCCAGTCCCAGCCATAGCTACAAGCCATTTTGCGCTGGTAGTTATATGGCATGTCATAGGGCCGTGGGTAAAGGCCTAGTTTGGAAACTTGTTCTTCGGCATCGCTGAGTGGAGCGGTGAAGTGGACCTCTAGCTCTACATCTCCTTGATGTAGTTCAGCACTGATCTCCAACTCATAACTACGATGCATATTTTTGGTACTCAATTTCAATATGCCGTTGACGAATACTTTGGCAAGAGTATCGAGGCCTAGAAATCTGAGTGTGGCGTATTCCGATTTATTTGATTGTGGAATCGTTGTTCGATAAATCGAATCTGTCTTCCAAATCCACATCTGATCTTCTTCACGTCCATCTATGGAGATGTCGGCAATAAGACCTGCTTGGATCAAGTCCGTATGGATGCAGCCGGGTACCGAGGCAGGAATTCTGTCAGGAAGATCTATCGCACTTGTTATGACAGTCTGGTTGCGCCACACATTGTGGCCATCAATTGCAGCCTTAGAAATAAAAGCATCTGGTCGTGGGTTTAGCGATAGCTCCCAGCCTGCGGATATGCGGGAAGTCTTGTTCATCGACCGAAGTCATCTTCAATACGCTCGATGTCATCTTCACCAAAATACGTACCTGTCTGGACCTCAACAAAAATAATCTCTTCTGAACCTGTATTTGAAATCCTATGTAGGACTCCGATCCCAAAATCAACGGTATCTCCTGGAGAAACGGATCGAACTTCGCCGTTGATAGTTACCTCACCGGAACCTTGAACAATAAACCAATGCTCGGCACGCTTTGCATGGCGCTGGTATGAAAGGCGTTGGCCGGGGTTTACCCAGATGCACTTGACCTTATGAGTATCGGATTCTTGGAGCACTTCATACCTACCCCAGGGGCGATCGGACTTTTCTAGCATGTAAAGGTCTCCTCGCCTTTATATAAGTGCATTACGGCTTGAATCCTCTGGAATAGAGTCAAGCACTCCTAGTGCAGCACCAATTACTCCGGCGTTGCGTTGTAATTGGGCAATTCGTAAATCTACTGACGCAATGAACCCGGTCGTGTTTGCTTCCATCTGACAATGATCGCGAAGTGGTTTCCAAAAAATTTCTCCCGCCTGCGACACACCTCCGCCAATGACCACAGTTCGAATATCAAGTGATCCGATGGTATTAACGATTCCGATAGCGAGGGCTTTAGTTCCTTCATCAATGACTTCTAGCGCGGTCGAGTTTCCTTGGCGGGCCGCTTCTGCAAGCTCTATAAACGAAGTGCCGTCTGACCAACCACGCTCTCGTGCGATGGCAACCATTCGGGGTCCACTCGAATATGTCTCGACACAACCTCTTCTTCCACATGCACATTCGGCTCCATCAAAATTGATGGTGTGGTGCCCGATATAACATGAGTTTCCAGTTTCACCTGTGAAGAGTGAACTATTAAGAATAAGGCCGCCACCAATTCCGGTTGAAACTACCATCCCGAGCATATTGGTTGTCCCGCGGCCTGCTCCCAACCGAAATTCTGCATGTGCCAATGCCATTGCATCCCCATGGAGAACAACATTTTTGGAGCCAGTGATCTTCTGGAAGTTTGAGACGATCGGAAACATACGCCAGGCTGGAATATTGACCGGGCTTATTGCTCCTTTATTTAAATGAAGTGGGCCGGCGGAACCGATTCCTACCCCTAGTAAATCGGTTCTTGCCTCCACCATTAAAGCGCGAGTAGCCTCGCTTATATCCTCCCAAAATCTTGGATTTCCACTGACTGGAATTTCTTGTTGTGAAGAAACGATGTAGTGGCGGTCGACCAATGCAAGTGCAACCTTGGTAGCACCAATATCCACAGCTAGTGCGAAGTGCGTCATGACTTCGCCCCCGGATTTAGTTGGGCATTCAATTGCAGAGAGATCGTTTTTGTTTTAAATCCACTCTCTACTGGATTATCAAATCGCTCTAATAACAGCTTTGCTGCTTCAGTTCCAAGCCGCTTTGGATCGTGGTCCAAGGTTGGAATCTGCATCAACTGTGCAGAAGGGAAATCGTCAAAAGAGACCATCTCTATCTCTGCTCCAGTCGAAGTAATAGCATGTCCAAGGCCAATTGCAATTAAATCATTTGATGCAATAAATCCGTCTACACCATTTTGTTTTGCAAGTAGATCAAGAGCAACAATTTTTGCCTGCTCTGAAGTGTGCACTCCAGGTATTACTTTGCATTTTGTAGCTTGCAAACCGTGACCTACTACGGATTTTTTAAAGGCTTCAATGCGTTCTGAGGCAGTCCAGATCTCTGGATTATCTGCAATTAAGGCAATGCGATTACATCCTTGAGAGGCAAGATATGAGACACACGCTTCGATGCCACCAAAATTATCGGCAAGCACTGCATCTGCATCGAGATAAGCGGGAGGTCGATCGACGAAGACGAATGAGACTCCACGTTTTCTTTCGATATGCAGGTACGAGTAATCTTGAGCCGATGGGACAATAATCAAGCCGCGAACTCGACGTTCCAGTAGCGCTTCAATAAGCGCCTTTTCACGGTTTCCATCATCGCGAGCAGTTGCAATAATCAGATCCATACCTGATGGGCTCAGTGCCTCTTCGGCACCAGCAGCCATTCCGGCATAAAACGGGTTCGCTAAGTCTGATATGACCATTCCAACTAAATTGGAGAGGGCACCAACCCGAAGTTCGCGGGCGAGACGGTTTGAGCGATACCCGACCAGCTCAGCTGCTTTCTTCACCTTTTCAAGGGTCAGCGGAGAGACTCGATCGAGCTCGTTCATAGCCCTTGAGGCGGTTTTTACGCTTACTCCGGCGATGGCTGCGATATCGGCCAGGGTTGGATGGGAAGAAGTCTGAGTCACAGCCATTCCTACCTCCACTTTCGCGTAGCCAATCCTGCCTAGAGGCGTAACCCTATGGATTTTATGTCATCGATGTCAACCATAAAGCAGGCCTCCTCAGTAAATGTCTCGAAATGTCCTAAAGTCCTTATAAGACAATGGTTTTAGAGCCTTTATAACAAAAAAGAGATGTGAGAAGTTGTTGACATCGATTACCCACTCGTGACTATTCTTCTCCAAACGGTATGGCTGTCGCCAAACCGAACTCGAAAGGAAGACCATGCGCAAGCGTTTATTTGCCGGTGTTGTCAGTAGCGTGCTGGCGACATCATTCGTAACCGTTGGTGCGATTACTTCTGCAACAGCTGCCCCGGCTGGGATTTGTAAGCAGATCACGGTAATCACCAACCGCACAGATATAGCCCCAACCACCTTCACGAAGGTTTATGGTCCAGCATTCACAGCGGGCATAGGTAAGGGAACAACAGTCAAGTTTGAGGCATTTACAAATTACAACACAGATGTCCGAACCATGATGAATACAAAGAACTACGGAGATGTCTTGGGTATCCCTCAAGGTGTTACTCCCGCACAGTTCTCATCATTCTTCTCACCTCTCGGGAAGACGTCAGATCTCTCTAAGGTCTACCGTTTTACCAATGAAGGTACTTACAACGGAATTCAATATGGCCTTTCACAAACTGGTAATGCAACAGGATATGTTGTGAACCTCAAGGTTTGGAAGGCTGCTGGCATCACAACACCTCCAGCGACACCAGATGAGTTCATTGCCGACCTAAAGAAGATTAAGGCAGCTGAGCCAGATGTAATCCCTCTCTACACAAATTATGCAACTGGTTGGGCACCAACTGGTTGGACAAATATGTATGCAGGTTACGCTCAGGGCCCAGATTCAAATAACCTTTTGGCGAAAGATAAGGCTCCTTGGACCGCTGGAAAAGATACCTTCATTGGAGATGACCTTCTTTACCGCGTTGCTGCTGCTGGTCTGATTGAAAAAGATCCAACAACGACCGATTGGGAAGGCTCGAAGGGAATGATCAACAAGGGCCAGATTGCAACAATGATGCTGAGCTCATGGTCAGTTTCACAATTCCAGGGTGCAGGACCAAACCCACAGGATATTGGGTTCTATCCACTCCCTGTGAAGGATCCTAAGACTGGAAAGTTCCAAAGCTACATCGGTGGCGACGTCGAACAAGCTATTAACAAGAACTCAAAGTGTCAGGCATCTGCTCAAGCATGGTTGACATACTTCATGCAGCAATCAGGTTATGCATATAGCCAGGGTGGCATCAGCCCATACATCAAGGGACCGAATGGCGAGAGCTACGGAATCTTCGATAAGTTGGGTGTTGTTTACAAGTCACTCAATGCAGCACCAGCAGGCCATGATTCTGACTTGGCAAATGTCAAGAAGGCATCAGGTATTCCATTTGATGGAACGCTGGAGCAGAACATCATTGACACCGCTCGCGGTGCCAAGAGTGGAAGCGAAGCCTCAATCTTCGCTGACCTAAATGCCAAGTGGGGTGGGGCAGTAGGTTAAACACACAAAGACAGGAGTGGTGTGCCATCCGGTGCACCACTCCTCTTTTTTTAATTTTTTTAATCAAGCTCATTGAGGGAGATCATGTTTAAAGAAAAGACTAAGCGCCAGTTTGTGCCATGGCTGTACTTGCTACTACCTATAGGCCTACTCGCTCTCTTTACTTATCTTCCGGTAATAAACATGTTTTGGTACAGCACCACCGAATGGGATGGCTTCGATCCTCACAAGAAGTTTGTGGGATTCCATAACTATGTAAAAATCGTCAAGAATCCTGAAATTTTTCACTCGCTATTTAACAGCCTCTACTATTTTGGTGGAGCCGTAATTCAGATTTCACTAGCACTCTTTTTAGCAACAGTGCTGAGCTACAGATTCCGTGGAAGTAATATTTTTAAAGGGTTTTTAGTCTTCCCTTATCTCCTGAATAGCGTGGCTGTGAGTCTTGCCTTCCTTTATCTCTATAAAGGTGGCGGTGGGCTTGATCTCCTTGTTAAGCATCTTGGCCTTGGGCGCTTTCTCACTCTTTGGCTCGGTAACCCACATATTGTGAATTTTTCACTTGCCGGCGTATCGGTCTGGCGTTACATGGGATTGAACCTAGTGCTCTTCTTGGGTGCCATTCAATCCATCAATCCCGAACTCTTTGAGGCGGCCCAACTAGATCGAGCCAATCGTTGGCATCAGTTTAGATACATCATCCTCCCTGGCATCAAGCGCATTACTGCTTTAAGCGTAATCTTGGCAGTCAGTGGGAGTATTGGGGTCTTTGAAATCCCATACATCATGCTTAATGGTTCAAACGGAACAACCACCTTTGTAATTCAAACACTTAAGACTGCCTTCGTCTTAAACCAAGTTGGGCTTGCTTCAGCCCTCGCCGTGACCCTACTTGGCATCGTCTTGGTCGTTACCTTTGTTCAACGAAAAATCTTTAAAGATGAAGGAGTGGATCTCGTATGAAGAAATTTGATCTCTTCAAGATAGTCGCTTATCTCATCCTCACGATCTGCGCCTTGGCCACAGTATTTCCTCTCATTCCACTTCTCTTCGCCTCCCTTAAAGGTAAGGAGGAATTTCAGAACACTGGCTCTCTTAATCCACCAAAAAACTGGTTTAACTTCCATAACTTTGCCGTTGCCTGGAGTCAGGGAGATTTAGTCCATGGTTTCTTTAACACCGGGATTATTCTCTCGGTCTCTCTTGTTGGAACTATCGCAATCGGAACTATGGCGGCTTATGCCATCGATCGCTTTAACTTTCGAGGTAAACAGCTCGTCTTATGGGGATTCTTAGCTGCGACTTTAGTACCTGGCGTAACCACCCAGGTTGCTACATTTCAAATCATTAACAAGCTAAATTTATATAACACCCGCTGGGCAGCAATCATCTTGTATATGGGTACAGATATTATTTCTATCTATATTTTCCTTCAATTCATGGCATCGATTCCCAAGGCACTTGATGAATCAGCACGTATTGATGGTGCCGGTCACTTCACTATTTACTTCCGGATCATCCTTCCTTTACTGCGACCTGCAATTGCAACCGTTGTCATCATTAAAGGGATTGCGATGTATAACGAGTTCTATATCCCATTTCTTTACATGCCGGACCCAGCCTTGGGCACGGTCTCAACTGCGCTTTATCGCTTTATAGGACCGTTTAGCGCAAGTTGGCAGGTCATCTGCGCAGCAACCCTCATTGTCATTTTGCCTACCCTGACAGCATTTTTGCTTCTGCAGAAGTTTATTTACCGTGGACTCTCAGCAGGGGCTGTTAAATAATAGGCGAGGATCAACCAATCCGGCTTTCTAGCATCAGGTCTAGAAGTGCCCGGTCAATGTTGAGTCCTTCGAAGTTCTCGTAGACGGTACCTGGACGGTTGTGGTTGGCGATCCCAAAGTTGCCATCGAACTCCCATAGTGAATAACCCCAACCAGATTCCTTGTAAATGCCGAAGAGATCTGAGAACCAAGCGAGCGCAACTGCGTTATCGGTGTACCGATAGCAACCAAACTCACCAATATGTACGGGACGACCTGCAGCTTGAACTTCACGCCATGGTGCATAGAAGTCCCATAACGCTTGGCGATCCCACCACTGACCGTTGTACTCACATGGATAGGTCGGTACTGGCATTCCCACAGATCCAGCCCACCACTCTGCTTTGTAATGTGAGACAAGCATCGGTTGATATCCGCGCCCACTATGAATAACTTCTAAATCAGCGAGCTCTGGCATGGCTAGGTGCCCGCCCGCAAGTCCATTGATGACAACTTGGCGATCTGGATCGATTGCGCGAATCGCAGCGGTAATACGTCGAATAACCTGCTGATGAATATCCCGAGTGAAGCCTCGCTGACCAATATCAGGTGGTTCATTCACAAGGTCAAAGCTCATCGACGTCTTGTATTGTCCTTTGTAGCGCGTAGCGAGCGTGGTCCAGAGTTCTTCAAAAGCATCTTGGGCGATCGCATCTACCCAGAGGTTCGTGCTCTCCTTCTCCCATCCATTAATGCAGTAACCCGGCGCACGGTGCAAGTTGATCGAGATATGAATTCCGCGGCTGATGGATTCATGAACATAGCTATCGAGTAGTTTGAGGAACTCTTGATTTTGAACGCCACCAACCTTTGGCAGCCAATAACGGTAATCAAGTGGCAAGCGCAGGAAGTTGAAGTCGTACTTCGCCATAAAGTCGAGCATTCTCGTATCTGCTGGTTTCACTGCTTCAGATTCACTGGAATAGGCCCATTGGGCGTTGAAGCCATAACCAAGGTGGTGTACTCCGTTTAGCATGCTGATCCCCTCTTATTACTACGCTTGGGAAAGTACTTCTTTAAGCCACTCTGCCTGGACCAAATTCTGATCACTTGATCCACCTTCATGCATATTGAAATCCCAGACCTGAGTAGATGTCTTGCCCGCGTAGTGATTGCGCATTGCAAAAATTGTGTCCGGCGGACAGATTGGGTCGTGCATACCAAGACTAATCAGTGCTTGAGCCTTTGCCATTGTCACTAAGTTCATGCAATCAAAGTAGGTAAGAGTCTGTAGTGCATGATCTGAATCAGTGCGATGCATCCGACAGTAATTGACGATCTCTTGGTAGGGATAAGCATCAGTAATTTCAATCGCGCGATGGATGTGGGACATGAATGGCACGTCAGGCATGGTTGCGAAGACTTCAGGCTCAAGTGAGGCAGCGGCAAGTGCAATAGCTCCACCTTGACTGCCACCTGTTGTGATAATCCTGCCTGCATCAACATGTGGCAGGTGCTTTGCTGCTCGGACGAAGGCAACTGCATCCGAGTAAACCCGGCGATAGTAATAATCTTCCTTTGATTGGATTCCCATCGTCATAAAACCAGATGATGAGGAACCTCGTGGATAAGCGCCATCAGGCGTATCTCCTCTGCGATGTCCGCCACCTTGACCACGAGTGTCCATCACTAAAGCTGGGTAGCCACAATTGGCCCAGAAGAGCCACTCGTTGTAATTGCCGCGTCCACCGCCATACCCTTCGAAGATCACGACAACCGGCTGCGAAGTCGTTAGATTCTTCGGGGTTAAGAACCAACCTTTGACTGGGTCTTGGTTGTATCCGGGGATTGTGACGTCGAAGATCTCAACCTCGGTGATCGGGGACTTGATCGCAACGAGAGTTGGCTTGGGATCATCGAGAACATAGCTCGATAACGTTTCGCGCCAAAATGCCTCAAAATCGCTGGCTTTAGTGAGGGGTGGGCGATACGACTCAAGTGCTTCGCGAGGTTGTCCAAGCAGCATATCTATTCTCCTGTCTCATCGATAAAGGTCTGTGCTTCAAAGAGGCGCTGATAGAGCCCACCAGCTTTTGATAACTCAAGGTGAGTTCCTTTCTCCACGAGGTTTCCGTCTTGAAGAACGAGGATCGTGTCCGCTTTTTGAACTGTTGAAAGGCGGTGTGCAACAACAAAGGTAGTTCGATTAGCCATCAACGACTCAAGTGCCTTTTGAATCGCGCGTTCTGACTCTGAATCAAGAGCGGATGTTGCTTCATCAAGAACTAAGATTCTTGGATTACGTATGAGGGCACGAGCAATCGCAAGACGTTGTTTCTGACCGCCAGAGATTCGAGCTCCACGTTCGCCGACAATCGTATCCACGCCTTCAGGAAGTGCAGCGACGAAGTCACTTGCATTTGATGCTTTAAGTGCTTTTGCGACTGCCTCATCACTCACATCACCAAGGCCATAAGTAATATTCTCGCGCACACTTCCATCAAAGAGAACTGATTCTTGTGGAACGACCGAGATAAATTTGCGAGCAGTTCTTAGATCAAATTTCGATAAATCATTCCCATCAAAGGAGATGGTCCCAGACTGTGGACGTAGGAATCCGATCGCAAGGTTTATCAACGTTGATTTTCCCGAACCTGAAGGCCCAACAAGTGCGATCATCTCTCCTGGCTTTACGCGCAGTGTGAGGCCAGTTATTGCTGGTTTCTCTGAGCTTGGATAAGTAAAAGTCACATCTTTAAAGTCGACGATTCCTAGTACCTCTTTGATTGCTGGCTTCCCGGCATTCGCTTCAATATCAGGGGACTCAAGAACTTCTCCTAATGAGCGAATCGAGGCGAAACCTTTAGCGATTTGAGGCATAAGGCTCGATACCAAGATCACAGCGCCAATCAATTGGCCGAAGAATGAGGTCAACAGAACTACATCTCCAGTAGTAACACCAAATTTGCCTTTAAGGGCACAGAAAGCTGCCGTACCAAGGCAGAAGACGTTCGCTGATTGGAAGGTCACCCACGCCATGGCGTTGAAGTTGGCGTTAAAGGCATCAAGGCTAAGCCCTGCACGTTTCACATTACTAAAAGATTCATACATCGTCTGGAGCGCACTCTTCTCCAGGCCATGTGCGCGAGTAATCGGTATCAAGGTAGTCATCTCATTGACGCGAGCTGACATCACTTCGATCTCGCTTCGGAAGAGCTCATTCTTACTATTAAGTTTGCGTCGCAACTTGATAATTAAGAGTGCACTACAAGGACCCAAGATTAAGAAGAAGGGAAGGAAGGCGGGAACTTTAAGTGATGTAATCAGGATCGCGCCGATAACGCCGTTGATTGCAACGAAACCACCGTCGGAGAGATTGCGAACCATCTGCTCGATATTCTCAACATCGCGAACTACCTTTGTTTGAAGCACGCCGGCATTTGTTCGAAGATAGAACCCCATACTGAGTTGTTGCATTCGCTCTACGAGCGCTGATCTGAGACGATTTTCTACTTCACGAATTGCTCGACTCTGGAATCGAACATAGAGCACATTCACAGGCCAGTTCTGCAGTGTGACAAAGATGAGAATTCCAACATTGACGAAGAGTTCGGTAGCGCTCTTATGTTGGCTGATGACATCGATGATATTTGCGGTCAAGAGTGGAATCACCCACGATGGTGAGTGTTTGATGCTAAAGAAGATGAAGGCGACCGCTACTCGGAATTTCTGATCCTCAAAGAGGTACATCAGGGTGCGGAATGGGTTCTCGCCGCTATACCGGTGCTCAACTTCTGCAAGATGAGTACTTGGCTGGCGCATTTAGTAAAGATACCCCAATGTCCGCGAGACATTCAGGGCTACTTTTGAGTGAATCCACGTTATTGCCCCGCTTTTGCTGCCACGTTACCCTTTGGCTATGAGCAAAAAGGTGAAGACAAACTCGTACGACGCTCCATCACAAGATGCCTGGAGCAAGTTCATGGGTACTGGTTGGGCCCCATCACCGCTGGTTGGACTCACTCAAGCAGATGTACTTCCCTTCACGGCCGCTCGTCGGGATCAGCTCTCGGCTGAGTATCCTGGAATCAGACTTATTATCCCCGCTGGAACGCTCAAGGTTCGCAGCAATGACACTGATTATCGCTTCCGCGCTTACTCGGCTTTCTCGCACCTCACTGGAATCTCTGCGCAAGACACCGTCCCTGGATCAGTCTTGATCTTAGAGCCGAAGAAGAAGGGTCACGAAGCGATTCTCTTTGTTCACCCACGTTCACCACGCGACTCGGAAGAGTTCTACCGCGATCGCGTCCATGGTGAATTCTGGATCGGTCGTCGTATGACTCTCGATGAGACCGCCACTCGCTACGGGATCAAAACCAAAGATATTTCATCGATCAAGAAGTTTTTGAATGACGATTCCGACGCCCTCATTGTTCGAGGCCAGGACCCAGATATCGATGCGCTCATCTCAAAGGCGAAGAAGAAGGAAGCAAAGTTTGAGACCTTCCTTTCAGAGCTGCGTCTGATTAAGGATTCATTCGAAGTGCAAGAGATGCAGGCAGCGGTCGATGCAACGGGTCGTGGCTTTAATGACATGATCAAGATCTTCCCAGCTGCAATCGGTGTGACTCGCGGAGAGCGCATTATCGAAGGCGCATTCTTCGGTCGTGCTCGCCTTGAAGGTAATGAACTTGGCTATGACTCTATCGTTGCAAGTGGAGCACATGCCTGCGTGCTGCATTGGATCCGTAACGATGGCGATGTTCGCAATGGTGACTTGATCTTGATCGATGCTGGCGTTGAATTAGATTCCCTCTACACCGCAGATATCACTCGTACCTTGCCGGTGAATGGAAAGTTCACACCGGCCCAGCGCGATATTTACGACTTGGTCTGGAAGGCGCAACAAGCTGGTTTTGCTGCATGTAAGCCAGGCAATAAGTTCGCTGATATCAACCGCGCAAGCCAGCAAGTACTTGCTGAAGGCCTTGCTGCACTTGGTGTTCTACCTGTCTCTGCTGAAGAATCAATGAAGCCAGATAGTGGATTACACCGTCGTTGGACTATTCACGGCGTAAGCCACATGCTCGGTATCGATGTGCACGATTGCGGCGCTGCTCGCGATAGCGAATATAGCCAAGGCGTCTTGAAAGCCGGAATGGTTCTCACTGTCGAACCAGGTCTCTACTTCCATCCAGATGATCTTCATGCACCAGAGCGCTTACGTGGAATCGGTGTCCGCATTGAAGATGATGTCTTGATCACCGAAACTGGTTGCGAAGTCTTGAGTAAGCACATTCCAAGCCAATCTGATGATGTTGAAGCGTGGATGCGATCTCTCGCTTAATTGCGAATTAGAGATAGTTTCCAATAGCAGCAGCGCTAATACCAAGCGCTAGCGTCAGTGCGAGATAGAGGTAAGCCTTTATCTTGTGGTCCTCTTTGATTAAGTGGTGTGCCTCAACGGCGAATGATGACCAGGTTGTAAATGCTCCTGCAAATCCGGTACCAACAAGATAGCCGATGTTGTGGTTGTAATGCGCGGTCATACCCAAGATGAATGAACCAACAGTGTTGATTGCCAAAGTTTCGATTGGGATGAGTGAGTGGTGTAACTTCTTCACTTGTTTATCAACGACATACCGAGCTGGTGCGCCAACGCCAGCGCCGAGAGCAATCAGTAATTCAGTATTCATTTCACTAACTTCCGCTCGAGAAGTTCGTGAGTGGAGAAGACCAAGATGAATGTTCCAAGAAGTGATGCAACCGCGTAGACAATTGCTTCAGTAATGCTGCTGCGTTCGAAGTATTGATCCATCTTGAGGGCAAAGGCGGAATAGGTGGTAAAGCCACCGCAGAAACCGGCTCCGAGGGCGGGACGCCACCACCACTTCGCTGATTTGTGATGCCGTGAGTAGAGCAGAACAGCAACGAGGATGACCGAACCAAGGTAGTTAACGAGCAACGTTCCCCACGGAAAACCCTTCTCTGAGAAGGGTAGGGAGAGGCCCCAGCGCGAGAGCGAACCGATTATGCCGCCGAGTGAGACGACAACAACATTCTTCAGTTTTGGCTCACTCGCTTAACGCCGCGATTAAGAAAACCTGAAACAACCGAGATGATGATCGCTGCAAAGAGCGCTGACCAGAAGCTATCGATGGTCAGGGCTGATGACCAACGAGCGGTGAGTTCTAACATCGCCGCATTGATGACCACGATGAAGAGACCCAGTGAGAGCAGAACTGCAGGAAGGGTCAACAACTTGATGAGTGAACCGATTGTTGTATTGATGACTGAGAAGAGCAGCGCGACCCAGAAGTAGCTCCAGGCACCACCGTGCACTTTAATTCCAGGAACCAATCCAGTTGCCGCCCAGACAGCGAGCGCAGAAGCCGACCAACGCACCAAGAGTTTCATACCTAAGAGGGTACTAGATCAGAGGCGCTTGATCGGTGAGCCCGGGTGAAAGTTTAGAGAATGCCTTCGCGCTTGCGGATCTTGCTTCCAAGCCAGCGCACTGGATCGTACTTCTCATCGACGACGCGCTCCTTCATAGGGATGATCGCGTTGTCGGTGATACGAATGTGCTCTGGGCAAACTTCTGTACAGCACTTGGTGATGTTACACATTCCAAGGCCATGCTCTTCTTGCGCACTCTTCTTACGGTTACGCAACATGTCGAGTGGGTGCATATCGAGTTCGGCGATACGGATGAAGAAGCGAGGTCCAGCAAAGGACTTCTTATTCTCTTCGTGGTCGCGAATAACGTGGCAGGTATCCTGACACAAGAAGCATTCGATGCACTTACGGAACTCTTGTGAACGCTCAACATCGATCTGCTGCATACGTGGCTCGCCTGGCTTGAGATCAGCTGGCATTTCAACAGATGGAATCTCCATCGCCTTCTTGTAGTTAAAGGAGACATCGGTGACGAGATCCTTGATAACAGGGAATGCACGAAGTGGGGTGATGGTGATCGTCTCATCCTCTGGGTATGAGGCAACCTGTGTCATGCAAGCAAGACGTGGCTTTCCGTTGATCTCCATCGAGCAAGAGCCGCACTTACCGGCCTTACAGTTCCAACGAACTGCGAGGTCACCCATCTGGGTTGCCTGCACGCGGTGGATGATGTCGAGAACTACTTCACCGTGGTTCGCCTCGACAGTGACATCTTGTAGGCCACCGGTCTTATCGTCGCCACGCCAGATACGTAATTTGAGAGTGCGTGCCATTAGTTGGAACCGCCTTTCGCAATTTCTTCCGGAGTCATGTACTTCTCGAGTTCGTGTACATCAAAGAGATCGAAGAGCTCCTTTGGAAGTACAGCAAGTGGCTGTGGCTTCACAGTTACCTTCTCACCATCGAAGCTGGAGATGTGGTTGACCTGACGCCAGGTTGAATTCATTCCAGGGAAGTCATCGCGAGTGTGACCACCGCGCGACTCTTCACGTGCGATTGCAGACTTTGCGGTGCTCTCTGCGACCAACAACATATTGTCGAGATCGAAGGCCAAGTGGAATCCTGGGTTGAACTTACGATCACCTGTCACGGAGATATTGGCGCTGCGCTTACGAATTTCAGCGATCTTCTCAATTGCTTCCTGAAGTTCGGAACCAGTACGAATGATTCCCACCAAGTTATGTGTGACCTCTTGGAGCTCTTGGTGAAGTGAGTAAGCATTCTCGCCACCTGTGCGGCTAAATGGTGCCTCAATCTTCGCTGCCGCCTTTGCGATCGTTGCATCAGAGACGGGATTCTTACCGTGTGACTTCACATAGTCGACTGCGCCCATTCCGGCGCGACGGCCGAAGACGAGCAAGTCGGTAAGTGAGTTTCCGCCAAGGCGATTTGAGCCGTGCATACCGCCAGCGACTTCACCGGCTGCAAATAATCCTTCAACACCAACAGCTGCTGCAGTATCTGGTTCTACTTCAACACCACCCATGACGTAATGACAGGTTGGGCCGACTTCCATCGCCTCTTTGGTGATATCCACGCCAGCGAGTTCGTAGAACTGGTGCCACATAGATGGCAGACGCTTCTTAATAACTTCGGCAGGGATGCGCTTTGAGACATCGAGGAATACTCCACCATGCTCGGTTCCGCGGCCAGCCTTCACTTCAGCATTGATCGCGCGGGCTACTTCATCGCGTGGGAGCAACTCTGGTGGACGGCGGTTGTTATCCTGATCGAGATACCAGCGATCGGCTTCTGCCTCATTATCCGCGTACTTATCCTTGAAGACATCTGGAATGTACTTGAACATAAAGCGCTCACCGAGTGAGTTGGTGAGAATTCCACCCTCACCGCGAACAGATTCAGTAACGAGGATTCCCTTTACTGAGAGCGGCCAGACCATTCCAGTTGGGTGGAATTGCAAGAACTCCATATCAACCAAGTTTGCACCGGCTTTGAGAGCGAGCGCATGGCCATCGCCAGTGCCCTCCCAAGAGTTAGAAGTAATCTTGAAGGTCTTACCGACGCCACCTGTTGCGATGACAACTGCTGGTGCTTCGAAGAGAATCTCTCCGCCACTTTCACGGCGGTATCCGTATGCACCCGCAACCTTGCCATTCTCTTTTAAGATCTCAGTGATTGTCACTTCAGCGAAGACGCGAAGGTTCTTCTCGGCATCACCGAACTCCTTCTTATCCTTCTGCTGCAACGCAACGATACGTTGCTGCATGGTGCGAATAAGTTCGAGACCAGTGCGGTCACCGACGTGCGCAAGACGTGGGTACTCGTGGCCACCGAAGTTACGTTGTGAAATCTTTCCTTCTTTAGTGCGATCAAAGAGTGCGCCCCACATTTCGAGTTCCCAGATGCGATCTGGCGCCTCTTTTGCATGGAGTTCTGCCATGCGGTAGTGGTTGAGGAACTTACCGCCGCGCATTGTGTCGCGGAAGTGGACCATCCAGTTGTCATTGTCATTGACGTTACCCATTGAAGCGGCAGCGCCGCCTTCAGCCATAACGGTGTGGGCCTTACCAAATAATGACTTACAGACGATTGCGACAGAGAGGCCAGCTTCGCGGGCTTCTACTGCAGCGCGAAGTCCAGCACCACCGGCGCCAATAACGACAACGTCGTAGGAGTGTTTCTCTACATTAGCCATGATCTATGAAGCCCCCGACTTAGAAGAAGTACCAGTTAGTGATCGCGTGGGTCGCGACTTCACGGACGTAAACATCAGCGAGCGCAACGCCAATCAGCGATACCCAAGCGAAGTTCTGGTGATAATGGTTGAGTTTTGAAACCACTGTCCATGCCTTGTAACGAAGTGGATGCTTCGAGAAGTTACGGAGACGTCCGCCTACTGTGTGACGGCAGGTATGGCATGAGAGCGAGTACAACCACAAGAAGGTTGAGTTCGCGAGAAGTACCAATGTGCCCACTGACATGTGGCCCCACTGCTTCTCTGAATTACGGAATGCAAGAATCGCATCGGTAGTGAGCAAGACGTTGAAGACCAAACCGGCGTAGAAGAACCAGCGATGCGCATTCTGCATAATGAGAGGTGCTCGAGTCTCGCCGGTGTACTTCGCATGTGGTTCTGCAACTGCACATGCTGGTGGTGACATCCAGAATGAGCGGTAGTACGCCTTACGGTAGTAATAACAAGTAAGACGGAAACCAAGTGGGAAGATCAAGATCAAGAGCGCTGGTGAGAGCACCATGCCGAAGATATGAATGATTCCAAATGGTGTTCCGAGCAGTGATGCACCAGCGACGCATGCAGTAGTTAAGCATGGTGAATAGAACGGTGAGATCAGCGGTTCGGCAAAGTAATTGCCATTTTCAAATGCACGGAAGGTTGCATAGACGATGAATGCGAGGAGAACAAGAACGGTGATGAGCGGTTGAATCCACCATTTGTCGGTGCGCAGTGTGCGCTCGGATATCTTCGCTCTACCTTCGGAAAATACGCCTGTAGCCATAGGAGAAGTCTGCCGATGCGCCTGAGTGTTTGCTAGATAGAGGTAAGCGCAGGGGCTGTGAAGTCAGCCACCTGCGCCTGCCTGCTTACTTTCTTACTGGTGCTTAATATGGCGGAGGACGTGGGATTTGAACCCACGAAGGTTTCCCTTGCCGGTTTTCAAGACCGGTGCACTCGGCCGCTATGCGAGTCCTCCGTGGGCAAACTTACCTTGGAGCTCGGATCCCTCAAAATTGAGAGCTTTTTTATGCGGGGAGTTATGCCAGATTTATTCAGGGAGGGTCAGAAGTTCTTCAATGATGCGAGCGACCGAATCTGTGTAATGAGGTTCGGCAACAAACTTTGCATATTTGACGCCATCGCGGTGACCATCGCCCATCGCCCAGGATCGTCCAGCCCACTCCAACATTGAGAAGTCATTGGGGTTATCACCAAAGGTGACGCAATCATCTGGGCCGAGTCCAAGGCGTGCTGCAACCTTGGCAAGTGTCTCACCCTTGCTCACGCCGATCGCTGAAATTTCAAGAAGTGATTCAGTGGGATTGGAATGTGTGACCGTTGCGAGATGGCCGATCTCGCGCTGGGCGATCTCTAACATTTCGTCTGAAGAGATTTCATAATCACTGCAACGGGCCAACATCTTAAAAGCTGGGCGAATCATCGCAGCTTCAATCTTCTCTAACGGTTGCATATCGACACCGATATCCCAACGAGGGACATATCTGATCTCATGGTGGAACTCATCGCCATATTCGATCGCAAATGATATCGGTGGAATATGTTCACGGAGAATCCGCGCAATCTCGAATTGATTCTCGATCGGAATTCCCCACTCTTCGAGAATCACCTCATCATTAAAGTCATAGAGCATCGCGCCATTTGCACAGATTGATTTACCAAATCCGAAGGCCTCTTTAATCTCAGGCATCCAACGCGGTGGTCGACCTGTGACAAAATAAATATGTATGCCGAGATCAGCTGCCTTTCGAAAGGCATCAATGGTGCGCTGGCGAATCTGACTATTGTCGTAGCCACTACCGTGGACAACGATGGTGCCATCAAGATCTGTTGCGATTAGTTTCGGACGCTTGCCCGGAATGCTCACGCTGTAGGCAACAATCTATCTACGCCGAGGAATGGGCGAAGCGCAGCTGGAACATTGACTGATCCATCAGCGTTCTGGTGGTTCTCAAGAATTGCAACGATCATGCGTGGAATAGCAACCAGGGTGCCGTTAAGCGTTGCTACTGCTTTAGTTCCGCTCTCTTCGCGGTATCGGATATTGAGTCTACGAGCTTGGAATTCAGTGCAATTCGAGGTCGAAGTGACTTCACGATATGCGTTCTGAGTAGGGATCCATGCTTCGATATCGAACTTACGAATTGCAGATGCGCCGAGATCGCCTGATGCCACATCGATCACTCGATATGGAATCTCCATCGCATTCATGAAATCTTTCTCCCATTGCAACAAGCGCAAGTGTTCGGCCTTTGCATCTTCTGGCTTGCAGAAGGTGAACATCTCGACCTTATCGAATTGGTGGACGCGAATAATTCCACGAGTATCTTTGCCGTAGGTGCCAGCTTCGCGGCGGAAACATGATGAGTAACCGGCGTAGCGAAGTGGAAGCTGGTCGAGGATCTCATCCATGTGATACGCGGCGAGTGGAACTTCTGAGGTTCCGACTAAATAGAAATCATCTTCTTCTAAATGGAAGACATTCTCTGCAGCTTGTCCTAAGAAGCCAGTACCTTCCATGGCTGCTGGTTTAACAAGAACTGGTGGAATAACTGGAGTGAAGCCAGCCTTTGTTGCAGATGAGATTGCATAGTTAACGAGTGCGAACTCAAGGAGCGCTCCCATACCGGTGAGGTAGTAGAAACGTGACCCAGAGACCTTTGCACCGCGTTCGGTATCGATCGCCTTAAGGATCTTTCCAATTTCAACGTGATCGCGCGCTTCAAAACCTTCAGTGGTGAAATCGCGAGGAGTCCCAACGTGCTCGATAATCTTGAAATCTTCTTCGCCACCCACTGGGGCATCGGTATCAATCAGGTTATGAATCTGTAACAAGATCGCTTGAGACTTTTCAGCTAACTCACTTGCTTGAGCCTCGGCAGCTTTTACTTGTGCAGAGAGCGCCTTCGCCTTCTCAAGTAATGGCGCCTTCTCATCGCCCTTTGCCGCAGCGACGCTCTTTGAGAGCAGATTCTGCTCTGCGCGTAGTGATTCAAAGGAGGAGAGTGCCGCACGACGGGCATCATCTGCCTCAATAACTTGGTCGATCAGCGTTGGGTCTTCACCGCGGACTTTCTGGGATGCTCGAGCAGCATCGGGACTATCGCGAATTACTTTGAGATCGATCACGGGTTCACTCTACCTAACCCTTGGGTATGAACCGAGGAAGCGAATATCTTCACAAATCTCACGCAAGCCCTGTACCGCTGCAGCCACCGGTGAATCAGAGATATGGCCTTCGACATCCATAATGAAGTGATAGTGGCCGAGCTCGCGCCCAGTTGGGCGGCTCTGAATAAAGGTGAGGTTCACATTGTTCTTGGCGAATTCTGTAAGGATCTCAAGGAGTGCGCCGGCGTGATCGATTGCAATATAGGCAACGAGTGATGTTCGATCATTTCCGGTTGGGGCTGGGACCTCACCAGGAAGCTCGGCGACGACAAATCGAGTAACTGCGCCTTGGTTCTCACCGATATCTTCGGCAATA
>Ga0208741_10000119_pt1 | contig 42358 bp, 17 predicted proteins | sample CryBogCBE03Jun09_FD_184576 | JGI IMG/M metagenome (GOLD analysis project Ga0208741, IMG submission 184576) | Freshwater microbial communities from Crystal Bog, Wisconsin, USA - CBE03Jun09 (SPAdes) | ecosystem: Environmental > Aquatic > Freshwater > Lake | place: Crystal Bog, Wisconsin, USA...
GTGCAGAATCTCCTAGAAAAGTATTAGCTACTTTGTCGTTAAATGTCATAGCTGTTCCGAGATTTTTTGTAACTCGTTGAACATTACCTGCATATGAAGTCAATAGTCCTGCAGTAGCTGTCCCTACTTCTCCTTCTTTCGTAAGATCCGTTAAATTTTTCTTGTAAGCATCATTTCGTATCTTATTCAACGAATCTTGACTATATCCCATATTCAATAGTAACTTAGCAGGACCACTAAAAGTACCAGTAGCGATATATGCCTGCATTGCAGTCAAATATTCTTTATTGCCGGTCAGAGCAGCCGCTTTTACCAGTTGTTGATCAACTAGTTGTTGTTTTTTTAAGTTGATGTACTCTTCAGAATTTTTGTCTTTTATTGAATCTAGTTTTTGCTGTTGTTCAGCATTATGGATCGCCATGTTACTGGAAGCATTAGCAGCATCTAATGCTTCTTTAGCACTTTTAGCATTCATGCCGGTAAGTTTCTCAATTACCAATAGATCCTCAGAATACTTCTCCATTTCTTCTTGGACTTTACCATTGGCAAGATTGGATTTATCTATACCTATGCCGGCTTTGACCTGCATATTGAGATAGTCTGCCGACTGTTGTATTAACTCTTCTTGGCTAACTCCCAATCTTTGAAAAGTGTTGAGTTGTTTGGTAGTATAGGAAGTCAAGCTACCAAATTCTTTGATACCATCTCCGGACGTGTTCCCTAGAGCTACCATACTTTCACTAGCACTAGCTGCTGCTTTAGTAAATACTTCAAGATTTCTTGCATTTAGACCCATCTTATGAGCCATATCCAACATCTCGTTGGTAGTTATGTCACCAGCGGCGCCTATTCCAGAAAGGGTATCTACACCTTTTAATAGTGCATCCGTCTGCTTAAAGCTTGCTTCTAGTACTGCACCGAATGCTACCGTTAGTCCACCTAACACGAAACCCGAGGATCCAAAAGATTTAACAACTGAAAATACTGCTTTACCTAAACCACTAGTAGCAACACCATATTTACTAAACCCTTCTTCGTTACTGAGAACAGCTTTAGTAAAACTATCCAGTGATGTTTTAGCCTGAGATAGTCCGGTCGATAGATTACTTCCAAGTTCTGCAACTGCTTTGGCAGCTTCATCTTCTGCTTCTTTTAGTTTGTTTGTTGCCCCCGTATTTTTATTTAATGCTCCTGTGTTTTTTGTCTGAGCAGAAGAATTCTGTTGAGTAGAGTTAGCAGAGTCATTCATAGACTTTGATAGCCCACCCAATAATGTACTTTGGTTGGCAATCAAATTATTAAGTTGATTGATAGAATCTGTTAACTCTTTTACGACTTCAGGATCCATAGTATTTCCATAAAATAAAAATAGGGTTTTTTTGACTAATAAATATCTTATGTATTTAGTAAACCGCTAAAACCTACTTTAATAAGGAAACCACATGGACAACAATCCGCTAAAACAGTACTTCAGAAGACCTGCTGTATATATCAAACTGCCTTCAGGTGGCGAGGGATATCCACCTGGTTCGCTGATCATGACTGAAAACGGAGAGCTTCCGGTATATCCTACCACTGCTATTGATGAAATCACTGCTAGGACACCTGACGCATTGTTCAATGGAATGGCTGTAGTTGAGTTGATAAAGAGTTGTATTCCTAATATTAAAGACCCGTGGGAAATTCCTAATGTTGATTTAGATGCTATTCTAGTAGCTATAAAGACTGCATCATCACCTTCAGGTGAGATGGATATTGATTCCACATGCCCTGCATGTGCTGATACTTCTACATTTAAGGTAAATCTATCAGCAATGTTAGGTGCTATCGGAAAGCCTGATTATTCTCAACTGATCGAAGTAGGTGAATTAAAGATCAAGTTGAAGTCTATCAGTTTCAAGGATGTAAACACTGCTTCTATGGAACAATTCGAGTTTCAGCGCGTCGTGTCACAGATAGATAACATTGAAAATATCGATGAACGAAATGCAGTAATGAAGGAATCACTGCAGAAGATCACTGATCTAACAATGAAGCTACTCAGTCATTCCATAGAGTACATCGAAACTCCTACAATGAGAGTAGAAGAAAAAGAATTCATCCTAGATTTCTTGATGCACTGTGACCGCAACCTATATATCTCTATTCGAGATCGTAGTGCTGAACTCAGACAAATGAGTGAAGTGAAGCCCATGAAGATGGTGTGTGCATCATGCGAACATCAGTATGAACAAACAATAACATTGAATCCTACTGATTTTTTCGAGTAACGCTTCTTAGGTCTGCCCCAGAGCAGATCAAGAAGCTCTTAGATTCATATGAAGAGGAATCTATCTCCATAAAAAGGACGGCACTGCACATGGCATGGAACATGCGCGGCGGAGCCACCTATGAGGATATATTGAATATGTCCTATCAAGAAAGACTAGAGATCAACAATCTCATAGAAGAACACATGGAAGTGACTAAAAAGTCTCAACTTCCGTATTTCTAATCTCATTCATCTCTTACTCTTGAGAGTTGTCCTTCGGACAACTATAATGTACCTCACTTCGTTCGGTACATTATTCTCTTTACTCTTTTTTAGGCTGCTCTTATATGTCTCTTATTGATTATTGATCTGCTGCTCGGGAGCCATGGTAGTGCTGCAACAGCACTACCTAGGATATTGGACTGCTAGCCCTGTATGCCTTTCTGTCGTCTGTTCCCCGTCATACTAGCTATTTCATGCTGTAATAACGCCACCGGTTGCTCTGTAAGGTTTAATGGGACTGTAGTGAATCTTACTATCTATTGATAGCTTTCAGCAACGCATGTCCTGCACCATCAAGACAAAATAGATGCAGGCTCATTCAGGGTTCGCTTAACCTAACGAGAGCCCTGTCGGTATTCCATGGACACGAATGTCCAAGCTTACTCCAGATCCGTTGATGGTGTTTCACATCTTCTCAAGGAGAGTCGAGGTACCTCGACCAAACAAATTGTAGGGTTCTGTTGGAAGCCGTGATCTTCGTGTCAGTTAGTGTAATATGTAGGTCGTATATTTAGACTGACTGGGTGTCAATAGTGAGTATATTGCCGGACTTGATGTCTGTTGTGTTTGATGCTGATGAAGCGTGTGATCTAAGAAGGTCTTTGTTGTGCCTGAAGAAGTTATCAAATTCTATGATTAGCCAATCACCCAATTTAGGTGAACTATAGTACGTAAAGTTGTCTGTTACCCATGTATGCTTAGTCTGCACTACGACATATTTGCCTTTGCGATTAAACTTCATGAATAGAATATTACAATCTTCTGGTTCTGCGACTACCATGAGTTGCCCTAACCATGTATCAAGTTGTTTGCAATCACCAGTCAATACCAGATGAAAGGGGAAGTCCTTGTATGACTTGCACTCTGCATTAAATCTGGTAAATGACTGTCCAGGAATGATATCTCCTTTGAAAGTTCTAATCTGTCCCTCATCTAGAAATTGCTTGCGAGCTTGGTTCTTGCCACCGATATAGGCGCCAGATCCGGGTACCCGTAGAAACTTCTCATCATATGTTTTAGATAAAAAGGCAGCAACGTCTCTCTCGAACGATGAACCTTTTGCTTTGCTAGGAGATGTCATATACTAACTTATCTTTCTATTTGGGGGTGATAATATTTTTACAGCGGTCATTGTGCCAGCGTTTCATAATGCTAACTCCACCTACTGTACCGCAATGCGGACACGTTGAAGTAGTCTGTTTTCCTTTTAGTTTACCTAAACTTTCAGCAGATCGCCTAGCTCTCATTTCTGCTGCTTTTTCAGCTCCAAATATTTCTTCATACGATTTGCCTTTTTTCTTAACTGACATTAACGCTTTAGTTTTATCGCTATGGGTTTTGTCGTAGAACGGATTCAACGAACCCTTCATTCTGGAACTATGATTCTTTGCATTTTGTTCTCTTGCTTCAGCATATTCTTCAGGAGATATGGTATAGTTTCGGTCTTGATTTTGACTTTGTTTATTCATCATTCTCCACAGTGCAGACCACATTTTACCGTTTTCAGCGTCAGTGGTCATTTCTGTTAATAATCTATGACAAGTGAAATGTTCGGCTGCAGTTAACCATACCTTATTATTAATCTGATCACTGCCACCTAAAGATTTCGGGATTATATGATGATCCTCTATATATCCTCGTATTAACATTGCATCTTTTTTCTTCATAGTTCTAGGGCAAATAGCCTCAGCATTATTAATAATACTATAATACTGATTGTATGCGTCATTTTTGATAAACATAAGTTCTCCAATAGGATTCACTTCTTATTTATCAGTTGTTTTACATTTAACCGATTTCGGTAGCAGTGCTGTATGTAGTAAATCCTGCTTCTTTAATAACTTTTAGTACACTGGGAACGCGACCGGCAAGTTCTTCACGATGACTGACCAACCAGATACTCTTGCTTCTCCTGCGAGACATATCTTTCAGAATAGCCATAGAGTTCTCTACGCCAATGCTATCTAATCCAGAATCGATGAGTTCATCAATGAATAGAGTATTGATAGGGAAGTATAGATTTTCCCAGACATCTCTGAATGCGAAAGAAAGACCTAAGATCAATCGGTTCCGCTCACCGCGTGAAAGATTATCAAAATCAAGTTCGCGCCCGAGTTCAGTAATTTCAACCGACAAGTCATTCTTGAATATAACGTTATGCGGAAGACCGATCTTATCTAGATAAGATGTAAGTCTAGCATTGAGGTATGATAGGTTCTGATCAATGATCTTCTTGCGTACAAATGAATCCTTGCTGGTCAATAGATCAAGCAAGAACTTTAGATGCTCGCCTGTCCTAGTCAAGTCATTGATACGATTGAAGTCGATCTCTTGTAATGCTTTGTTCTCCATCTCGCTGACTTGTTCTGCATATGGATCTGCCTCTGCATCTTTCGTAGCGATCTGCTGTAACAAACTGGCTACAGTAGTGCGATGTTCGATTGCTTCTGCTTCAGTATCATAATGCGTGGCTGGCATCGCTCCCGGCACGATATCAGTGTGTTCTGCGAGTTGATCAGCGTATGGGTCAGTCTCGTTCTGCTTTGCGGTGATCTGATTTTGAATGTTTGCCAGCTCAGAACTGTGCTTGACTGCTTGTGCTTCAGTCTTATAATGTGTGACAGGCATCTCGCCCAAAATGAACACAGAATTTTTATTTTTTTCTAGATCATTCTGGAATTGGGCAAGGTCAGCATTCGCAGCAACAAGCAGATTGTGTTTATTTTCTAGAACCTGTGTATGGTTATCAGTGTGAAAATCTTGTCCACATGTATAACACTTGTTGCCCTCAAGAGTTTTGATTTCGTTTTCTAACTTGTCAATAGTTTTTCGCTCTTTAGCGATGCTGATCCCCAATGCTGCGATGTTCGCAGTAATCTTTGCCAGTTCAGCGGATCGAAGATTGTATGCAGCCAAATCAGCGTGAGCCTGTAGTTCAGCATCAATGTCGATATGGCTCAGCTTGTCATATGACCGCTGCAATACGGTGATGTCTGCATCTCTCTTCTGCCGCCAGGCAACCTGACGAGCGAGAAGAGCATTGTGCATATCTTTCTTCCGCTTGTTCTCATTATAAGTAGCAAGGGCACGATGCGCCTGTAGTTCAGCATCGATATCGATCTTGCTCAACTCATCATAGTCACGGATGAAGCGATTTAGGTCTTCTTCGTGCTTCTTTAGCCACAGCGTCTGCCTGCGCTTCAGGCTTTCGATCTGTTCTTGAACACGCTTGTTGGCTTCTTCGATGGCCTTTACTTTGAACTCTTCTAGTTGAATGTTATCTTTATTGTCTCGAATTTTCTCTTTGATGCGCTCTGCTTTCTCAGATAGCAGAGTGATGCCCAGCAACTGTTCGATGATCTTGCGCTGCTCACCGGAAGGAAGGGCGAGGAATGGTTCCGAATAGGTATTCAGAGCAACAATGTGCTTGAACATATCAGGCGTCATACCGATAGCACGTTCAATCTGAACCTGCGTCTCTTTGTTCTCGCCTTGAGCATCATCCTTGCCCTCTTGAAGATTGCTATTCACATAGAACTTCAGAATATGAGGCTTGCGTCCGCGTTCGATCTTGTAATCCGTTCCATTAGCAGAGAACTCTAACGTACACATCATACCCTTACCATTGGTACGATTGATCAGATTATCTTTGCGAATGTTGTTGATAGGGGAACCAAACAACACATAGGATAAGCCCTGAATGAGGGTGGTCTTGCCAGTACCGTTACGAGCACCGTCACCGCCCAAATCCAGGTTCTCACCCAAAATGAGCGTGAGTTCTTTGCTATCAAAATTTACTGCTTGCGTTACCGCGCCGATGGAAAGGAAGTTGCGTAGCGTGATATTCTTTAGGATGATCATAGGGTATTATAAATCTCTAACAGAAGTTTGGAATCATAGAAGTCGCTCTCAATATTAGTTATGCTCTCTAGCACGATCTGATCAACACTTTCGAACTTTATGTCGCCCGAAACTCCCTCTTGGGTGAGTTGTTCATTCTTGATAGGAATCAGTGATACTTCTCGCAATCCATATTCTGGAATCAAGGTCTCACGGATATAGTTAGCTTCTTCATATGAGATATCGATATCAAGATGAACGCGAACGCTAGATTTGGGCAAGAGCAATCCTTTTGGGTTATCTAGAACACTACTGAGTTTATGTACGCGGAATACGGGTTGTTTAGGCCAAGAATGAAACACCGGATCCTGTCCCCACTCTAGTATCATCATGCCCCGAGCATCATCACCGGCATCTGCATAGTTGTGAGGGAAAGCATTGCCCATGTACCAGATGTTCTTCTTGCTCTGGCGCTTATGAAAGTGTCCAGAGAATACGGTCTCGAATCCAGTGACATGAGTAGCATTCAGCCCACCGTGATCAGGCATCTCCACCATAGCATTCATGAAGAAATGCGGAAGCTCCAGATGCGAGAACAGATACTTGCCGCTAAGTTTGGACAACATCTTGTAATCTTCGCCAACTAACCAGGGAGCGATGATGACATCACCTTCGCTGAACCATTCATTGACGATTACCACATTTGGTAGATGCTTCGCCCATTCCACTGAGTGAATATCACGACGATCACGATAGTATAGATCATGATTGCCTGGAATGAAATATACGACATCGAACGCTGCACTGAGACGCTCTAGTGCTCTGAGACCAAACTGAAGGGTATGAATATTGATGCTGGCTCTATGGTGATTCCAATCACCTAAGAACATGCACGTTTCACACCCTTCAGACTTAGCCTTTGTTATAAACCAATCAACAAAATCAAGACAATCTGTATTATGTTGTAGGCTATTACTCTTGAGTCCAAAGTGAATATCTGTGAAGACTGCCGCCTTCTTGAATAGATTTGTCATGTCTCTACTATATTACTCTTGATCGCAAAAAACAACGATTATGGATACCTTAGTTGTCAAGTTGAAACTTCATATCTCTGTTCTGTCTAGAGAATGATGGGTTCATATTATTCATCTCTAGGATGTCATCACGGATGTTCTGATTGCGCTTTTCAGTATTCAACACACGGCAGAAAGAGTTCGTGATCGCAGCAGTATAGTAAGCGAACGGATTAGCACTCTTGGCTTCGTTGAAACGCAGACCTACATAGGTCAACTGAAGTACAGCAGAGTTACGCATCTCATCATTGTATGTGTATCCACGCCAGTTGAACTTCATCGCATACTTCTCGCACAGCATCATGTACATGCGAGCCAGCTTGTTGGTGATCTGACCATGATCCTTAGAGAAATGACCATTGTCGATACCATTCATCCAATGTGACTTACCCACACAGTTGAATGTGCCAGTCTCATCGATCTTGAAATGTTGAAATGGGGGAAAGTTCACCTTTACATGGACCATGTCATCCACATCGCCCTTAGTAGTCTTGTCTTCTAGATCAGAGAAGTCTTCAGCATCATCTTCATCAAACAGAAGGATGTCTTTGGCAGTCTTCTTCTTGGTAGTCTTTCTTGGTTGCTTCTGTGCGACTGGAATATGATCCCATGTCATCACACGGAACACTAAGTCTTCAGCGAGTATTTCATCAGGAGATACAGGCTTACCGGTCTCTTGGGTTAGTCTATTAGCGCGTACTTCTTTCGCAGTTTGGATCTGTTCGGGTTTAGCAGCATGATCTAGACTGTCTCTGATATCACGATCTGGCATGTCGATTATGAGATCATACCTATGATATTCAGGTTGTGTATAGTAACAATATGTATTTTTGCTCGCGTGGATCTCTTTGAGAATGTCACGATTGTTCAGATAGTTGATGGTTTTCTTTCTAGTAGTCACTGAGATTCCTTCATATATCATGAATTATATCATCACTGTGATCAAAATACAACAGCAACGGGTAAAATTTGGGCTTTTTTTGAGTGATAAATACAATCAGAGAAATATATTTATCATGGGATTATGATATGGCAACTGAAGGTTCGACAGTAACAGTAGTAGGGGAGGCGGCGCTAAAAGCAGCAAGTGCTGAAACAACAGATGTAGCTGCAGTAACGGTTAGTGCCACCCGTAGCGCACAAAAGAAAGCTATCAATCAAGACCAGCTCAACTTCGGTGCTTATAGTGATTGGCGAGTTAGATTATCATTGTCTCCTAGTGTATTGACAAACTATCTGTATAAAGCACCAAATCCAGGTATATTACAACCATTGAAAGATACTGACGGTGTTATCTTTCCTTATACTCCTACTATATCAGTAACCTATGCTGCAAACTATGAATCCACAGCATTGGTTCATAACAACTATAAAGTCAATCAATACGGAAGCAGTTCAGTGGATAGCGTTTCTATTGGATGTGATTTTACTGCACAAGATGTAAATGAAGCAAATTACCTTTTAGCAGTTATTCATTTCTTTAGGACGATGACAAAAATGTTCTATGGTCAAGACACAAATCCACAAAAGGGAACACCTCCTCCGCTCTGTTATATATATGGATTGGGTGCATATCAGTTTTCTGCTCAGCCACTGGCGATCTCAGGGTTTACATATACTTTACCTAATGATGTAGATTATATCTATACTACAGGGACTTCTGCTGCAGGATTACCTCAGAGCAGCACTAATCCCACTGGCGGCGCTGTACACCAGAGTGCTAGGTTGGGCCCTGGACTCAGTTTTGGGGGAGTAGGAGCACCAGTCAAATATCCTAGCACTGCAGTTTCTGCAGGAGAAAATGCTACATACGTTCCTACAAAAATACAGATGACGATAACCTGTTTACCGATGATGAGCAGAAATGCAGTTTCCAACAAGTTCAGCTTGAAGGATTATGCTACTGGTGCATTGATAAATGGAACTCGTCGCGAAGCAACAGGTGGAGGATTCTGGTAATGGCAAACGCATCCAATCAAGGTATCTATCCTGCATCTAGTCCATATACTAATACTAATATCATAAACAACAAGTATTTGGATGTAATGAACTACACTCCGATACCTCTATATCCGAGCGATGTTTATTATCAGTTACCTTTGACTTATCAATATCGTCCCGATCTATTGGCATATGACTTATATAATAATCCCGGATTATGGTGGGTATTTGCAGCAAGAAATCCTAATTTATTGGGCCCCGATCCTTACTTTAATTTCGTTGCTGGTATAGGAATATATATACCTACACTAGACACGCTAAGGACAGTATTAGGAGTATAATAAGTGCCAGTTTCATTTGATTCTTCCCTTCCTGGGCAATCCGACGATGACAGCGGATCTAATATTGGTACAGCAGGCCCTATCCCGAGTTCACCTACCGGAGCCGAAGCATCAGCCGGATCTGCAGGATCTCCGGGATCACCCGGTATTAATCAAAACGGAGCATCACCTACTACTATTAATAGCGTTGATGAAAAAAATGCTAGCACTCCTCCGTCAGATCCGGCTAGTAACCCGACAAGTATTACGTCGAGAGCAATCGATCCGTCAACTCCAGGAAAAAGACTAAAAAATCCATTAGGTGAATTTGCTAGTTACACATATCAGATAAGTTTGTATATGATCACGCCAGACGCATACGATTTGTTTGTTCAATCTGGAAGAAAAAATATCAATATTTTTAATACTAACGCAGCATCTGGACCACCATCAGGAGGAGGTGGACAATCTTCTCCCCAGCAATCTAATGCGCCTTCAGGCGGAGGAGCATTTTTGGTTGCCCAAAGCGGCGGAATAAACAATACCAATGAGAAGCGAGCAGCAGGCTTCAATTATGATTATTACATAGACAATTTAGTCATACAGAGTCAAACTTCAGGCAAAGCAAGCCAATCCTCTACCAATATAAGTGAGATCACTTTTACTATTACCGAACCATATGGATTTTCATTTATCTCTAATCTCAAGCGAGCATCCCTTGCTATAAATCAATACAGCGAAAATCTTGCTAATCCACCGGAGAATCCAACAAAACAATTTTTTATTTTAGGAATACGTTTTTATGGATACGATCAATCAGGTGCATTAGTTAAACCATCCTATTCATTTAATGGATCACCGCTAGATCCAAACTCTACTGATGGATCACTGTTCAATCACTACTATGATATTAGTATAAACAACGTTGCCTTTAAGATTGACGGTAAAACAACTACATATCATATAACCGCAGCACAGATTGCACCTAAAACATCATTTGGTGTTAAATATGGATTACTTAAAACTGGCAAAACTTTTGTCGGAAGCACAGTGGATGATATACTGCAAGGATTTGTTACCGCGCTAAATGATGAACAGAAAGCCATACACGCAAATGATCCAACGTATAAACCGTCGAAGTATAGTATAACCTATTCTACACCGGAAGCAAAATCATATATAGGTGATTCTCTTATTGTTTCTAAGGCTGATTTGGATAAGGCTAGATTTCCAGGAAGTACTGCAACTAATACTCAATCATCTACTCCTGCTAAAGAATTAAATTCTCAACCAAATAACACTCAAAGAAATGTTATATTTGGTAATAGCTTACCTATCCTTCAATGTATTGATTCAACTATTATACAGAGTAAATATCTCGAAGATGCACTTTCCGTGATTTATGATTCAACATTGGAAGCCGACCCTGATAAAAAATCATTGAAAAAAATAACTTCGGCCGATAATAGACCTGTTAGTTGGTATACTGTATCAGCCGGAGTCAGTAATCCGAGATGGGACGATAAACAAAAAGAATGGGCATTTGATATTACATATACTATTAACAAATATGATACTCCTGTTGTAACCTCTACGTATGTAAACGCAGCATCAAAATACTACGGACCTCATAAAAAATATGATTATTGGTATACAGGATTGAATAATGAAATCATAAGTTACGAACAAAATCTAGATAACACCTTTTTCAATGTGGTCTTAGCAGATAGCAATGATAGCGTTAGTACCTCAGGGGACACCTATCGGTATAATACACCTTCAGGCAATCAATCATATGCATCAGGACCGGCAGATGCTGTTGGCAAAAAAGGATCCGGACCTAGTGCCCAGAACTCATTCGTGACTAGTCTTTATGATCCGGGTTCATTTGCGTCAGCAACTATGACTATATTAGGAGATCCTGATTATCTTATTGAAACGTCTAGTTCTAGTATAGACAATGCATATAGTCAATTTTATGGACCTGATGGATATACCATAAATGCCAATGGCGGACAAGTTTTCATTGAGATAGATTTCAAAGAAGGGGTAGATTATGTCTCTGGTGGCGGCACAGGCGGAATTGACAGTGACGGCACTACTCAAGGGGGACTGCTCAATATAAATGATTCAATACTTTTTTGGCAATATCCAGAATCTATATCAAAGATTGTTAAAAATGCCATTAGTTATCAGGTTCAACAAGTGACCTCTACTTTTAGAGATGGTGCATTCAAACAAACATTAGAATTGGTTATTAATGATTTTGGTAATCCAGCAGTCAACGAGGATGCTAATGCAGCGCCTGCAAAATCTACTACTAGCTCTACCTCTGGACCAACAACTACTAGTTCTGCAGTTACAACTTCCAATACTAGCCCTACTAAAGATCCTGTATTACAGACTAAAGGAGGAACTATTACACAATCTTCACCTACTGGCGGCGCTCCTCCCAAACAAACTCCGCCGGTAGGCAACAATGAAACCTAATAGCAGAAAAGATTAAGGAATCTATGCATGGCTAATGATGTTATAAAGACAAGGGGAGTTCCTAAATCGGCTAAACCCGGGGCGGCAGGAACACCTAATATGTCTGTTCCGCTTTTTGGTATTGTCAAAGATAATATCGATCCGCTGAGGTCAGGCAGAATAAAAGTATTATTAGGTGATAAACCTCCATTGGATTCAGACATCTCTACTAACTGGGTAACAGTTAGCTATCTCAGTGGATTTTTCGGTAGAGTAAATGCATCCGGCGGCTTGAATGGTACAGGTTCATATAAAGCAAATCCCAGTTCCTATGGTGAATGGCATGCGCCTCCCGATATCGGCACGACTGTTATCTGCATCTTCATCAACGGTGATCCCAATCAAGGTTATTATATAGGCTGCGTTCCAGAAGCGGAATCATTGCATATGGTTCCTGCTATCGGTTCTAGTGATTACATCGTACCAAATGCCGGTGAAGCAGCAGGATTCGGAGGAGCCACTAGATTACCTGCAACAAATATCAACACAAATAATTCCGGAACTGTCAACAGCAATGAGTTCAACCAAGCTCCCAGACCAGTTCATAGCTATTCTGCAGCAATCATGAATCAACAAGGTGTTATTCGTGATCCTATTCGAGGGCCCATATCATCAAGTGCTTCGCGTGAATCATCATCCCGTGTAGGTTGGGGAGTATCTACTCCAGGAAGACCTATATATGAAGGTGGATATGATGATTCCACTGTGGTCAATAACATAAAAGAAAGCAATAGCACAAAACTACAAGTAGTAGCTCGTCGAGGCGGACATAGCATTGTCATGGATGACGGTGATATTATCGGGAGAGATCAACTAGTTCGTATACGTACTGCTTTGGGGCATCAAATTACGATGAGTGATGATGGTCAGACACTCATGATCCTGCATTCTAATGGACAAAGTTATATAGAGTTGGGCAAAGAAGGTACAGTGGATATCTATAGTACCAACTCATTCAATGTCAGAACACAAGGTGATCTAAATCTACATGCTGACCAGAACATAAACATTCATGCTGCTGGTAGTTTTAATGTCCAAGCCAAGAGCATTCAGACAAATTCAGAGACCACTACGCAGATAAGATCGACAAAAGATATCAATATTGCGACATTAGGAGCCTTGACTGGTTTATCCGGTAAAGCAATCGCTTGGAATGCTGCAGGCGATGTCTCTATGGCAGGTGGCGGACAAGCCTATATCAATGGCGCTAAAGTAAATCTAAACAGCGGACTCTCTAGCACCAAAGCACCCAGTGTTCCCACTATTCCTCTGCTTGCACAGACCGATACGTTAGGGGACAAGAATAAAGGATTTATGGCAGCACCTGCGAAACTATTGACTATATGTTCTCGCGCTCCTGCTCATGCACCTTGGGCCAATGCAGGCCAAGGCGTCAATGTCAAGACTAATCTAGATGCAGATGCAAATCTTCCGCCGGCACCTACTGCAGCAGTAACTGCTGCAACAGCCGCAGGAACAGCAGTTTCTCCTTCACCGCCCGCAGCAGCAACTATCGCATCGTCACCCAATATTTCAGGAGTGTCACCTTCTATGGGAGTGAATACTACCGCGGCTGCGATGGCAGCAGCCGCGACCGGTGCTGCAAAGGGAGCACTAAGCAGTGCAGTCACGCAAGGCGCTGCGGTGGTACAAACAGCACAAGGAGCAGTGGCTGCGGTCGGCGCATTTGCACTCACTCCTTCACAGTTGGTCAACGGCGGTATATTGAAGCCGGGTGCTGATACGCTTGTTACTGGTCTTGTTAATCGCGGGAATGATATACAACTATCCATGCCACCGTCTCTCTTTGTAGGAGCACCGGGCGCATCTAACCTGACTACGTTAGTTCAAAACACTGATGCACAGGCACAAAGTGTGAATACCAATATGCAAAAATCACAGACAGCATTGACGCAGGTCGGAGCAATCACAGGTAAAGAGACATCAGCGGTTGTTACCGGACTTGTTCATGCTGCTGCATCTGTAGGAATAAATGCTACAGTGGGTGCTATACAGCGTTCCGCTGGTGTTGGAAGTGCAGCATCTGTAGCACTCAGCAATATCGCAGCAAACACAATAGCCAGTGCGGCTAAAGGATTGCTTACAGGGGGATCAGTTTCTGCTTCGCTCAATAATGCCGCCGGATCATTGGCAGGTGCAGCTTCTGGAGCACTAAACAGTGCTGTGGGTGCTGCAGTGACTGGTGCGGAAAACCAGATACAGAGTGCATTGAGCGCGATAGGTGCAGGCAGCGCAGCAGCATCATTTGCATCTGGTCTCACTGGCGGCCTGGGCGGCGTCGCTAGTGCATTGACTGGTATGGCGAAAGTTCCCAGCCTATCAACATTAGTGGATCAGAGTGTTGGTGTTGCAGCATCCGCATTCAAAGCGATCAGTGCATCATTCAAACCGTTGCAAGCGGGCGTCCCGCAAAATCTTACCTCTATAGCAAAAACAAATGCTGCAAATAATGCAACAGTAGCAGATCAAAATTCACAAGCAGGAAGCTCGCTTGCTAGCATAACAAATAGTATAACAAGCGCAGCGACCAGTGCTGCTACCGGCGCAATTAAAGCAGCGACTGCAGTAGCCACCTCTTCTCTAGCAACAAATACTCTCGGAATAGCAGCAGGGTTGACAGCATTAAATGCAGTAAATTCAATCGTTCATTCGGCTAGTGTGGTAGGCGGGGCAGTAAATAATAGTACTGCAGCAGTTACTGGTGCAGCGACTGCTACCCAAACAGCAATAACTAACGCTGCCGGCGCAATTGGTGGTACAGCAACCCTATCAACTGCGGGCGGTATTACTGGCCCAGTTAATTCTGTCTCTAATAATGTAGTAGGTAATGCGCTCAATACCACTATCGGCGGAGTCCAGAATGCGGTAAATAATATAGCAGCAGTATCGGGTGCGGGTCCGACACTGGCTGCCGGCGGCCTTCCTGCACTATCAAATGCTGCTGCAGTGGTTCAACAGGGTGCCATCGGGGCTACTTCTGCGACACTCGCTAGTGGATTGAGCAATCTAGCAGGCGGAATCAATACTGCTGCATCAGTTGTAAATAATGCACCGACAGCAAGAAATAATATTCCAGGAACAACATCATTGACTAGCCTGATCAACAATGCTCAGGCTGCAGCAATGAACGGAGTATCGTCAGCAGCAGGAGCTTTAGGTGGACTGACTGCCAAAGCTAATGCACTCAATAGTATAGCAGCAACTGCTGTTATCGGTGCATTACCTCAAGTCGCTGCAGCCAGCGCAGCAGCAGGAATTGCAAGCGCGGCAGCATCTAAGCTAGGCGGGTTAGCATCATTAGCTGCTTCAGGACTGTCAGTGGGTGGAATCGCACAACTACAGAGCGCAATATCAGCACTCTCTAAGGGCGGAATCGCAGCAATAAAAATGCCTACTGTAGGATTTAATACAAATAATCGTGCTGCGATAACAGCACAGACGACAAAGATATTGGGTGATCCGGGAATTCCTGCTCCTAATCTGACAGGGGGAGTTTCGACATCAACTGCAAATGACTATCAAACAAAACTTGATCAGGCAGCAGACTTGCAAAAACAATACAGCGCCTTACAAAAAACAACCAACGATGCAATAACTACTGCAACTGATGCACAAAACAAATATATTACAGCTAAAAATAATCTTCCGGCAGGTGATCCTGGAATAGCGTCGGCTGAAGATACCCTGCATAATGCAGTAGTAGTATTGCGAGCAGCACAAGCAGCAGAGGTCGCATTCTTGAAGGCACATCCAGAAGTTGGTTGATACTATAAATAATATAAAGGAAATGTGATGCCACAGTTTATAGGATTCAGCACGATAGGTGCTTCAGTACCGAGAAGTACCAATATACAGGTACAGGGTGCATCAAACATGAATACCAATGTAGGTCCAAATGGATTAGTTCCTATCAACGGATTTGGCATAACATCTGCATCGGGCAGCACCACCTTACCAGTATATACCGGAAAGAAATTCACTCTCACAGATGGTCAACTCGTGATGCGTGATCTCATGAATGCGCTCAATATTCCACAAGGACAGAAAGTAGGACAACCTGGTTATGGTACTAGAATATGGAGCTATATATTCGAACCAAACACTCCAGACCTTCAGACGCAACTAGAGAATGATATAAGATCGATAGCTGCAAATGATCCTAGACTAGACATAAACTATATAAAATCCTATCCTCAAGACAACGGTATACTTGTAGAAATACAGTTCGCAATCCTACCGTTCAATAATCCAGAAACTCTAAGTATATTTTTTAATCAAAACACCAATACTGCCACTCTAGGAGTATAAAACCCCGATTTTTCTCAGTGATAAATACTTAATAAAAAGAGATTAATCATGGTAACAAGTTCACGGCAGGCTGCATTATTTGGTCTAAATGATTGGCAAACCTTATACCAGACATATCAACAAGCAGACTTCAAGAGCTATGACTACGAGACCCTTCGTAAGTCATTCATCGATTATCTTCGCCTATATTATCCAGAAACATTCAACGACTTTACAGAGTCAAGCGAATATATTGCGCTGCTAGATGTTATCGCATTCATGGGCCAAGGTCTGGCATTCCGCGCAGACTTGAATGCCCGTGAGAACTTTATCGATACTGCACAGCGCCGTGATAGTGTTATCAAGTTAGCCAACCTAGTAAGCTATACACCAAAGAGGAATCTTGCTGGTCAAGGATATCTCAAGGTCACTAGTCTATCTACGACACAGAATATCAATGATATGAACGGCATGAACCTCAGCAACCAGACAGTGTTGTGGAATGATCCGGCAAATGCTAACTGGTTAAATCAGATGAATACCATCTGGAATGCTGCACTCGTTCCTGCACAGCGTATCGGTCAACCTGGGCACAGCGCAAATGTTCTAGGCGTAGATACCAGCGAATATGCTATACAGATCGCGCCCAATGCACTCTCAATCGTTCCCTTCTCTTCCACTATCAATGGTCAGAATATGAATTTCGAATTGGTCAGCGTGACTAGTGCAGGTAAAGATTATATCTATGAGATTCCTCCTGCACCTATCGGACAATTCAATATGCTATATCGTAATGATAAGTTGGGTTTCGGTAGTCCTAATACAGGATATTTCTTCTACTTCAAGCAAGGAAGCCTGCAGACCTATGACTTCTCGCTGCAGCAGCAGATTTCGAACCAGGTTATACCTATCGGTGCTATTCAAGGTATCAATAATACTGATACATGGCTAAATCAAATCAACACCGACGGTACTCGTACACCTTGGGTACAAGTCCCTAACGTATATTCGAACTCATATCTACAGACTGAAAGCAGCGGCAAAAAGATTTTCGCAGTCAATTCTGGCTTCAATGATACAGTATCATATGTATTTGGTGACGGTGTATTCTCTGAAGTCCCAGTAGGAAACTTCCGCGCTTATGTACGTGCGGGTAATGCGCTCACATATACTATCGATCCTAATGAGATGAATGGCATCGCAGTCTCTATCACTTATTATGATAGGACCGGAAGAGCACAGACGCTCACTATCGGATTGGCATTGTCTCAAGTCGTATCCAACGCACAAGCTCGCGAGACGCTAGACGAGATCAAGTTACGCGCACCTACTCGTTATTATACACAGAACAGAATGGTAAACGGTGAGGATTATAATAACTTTCCATACACGCTCTATAGTTCTATCGTAAAGAGCAAGGCATTAAATCGCAGTTCAGTTGGTGTATCTAAGAACTTAGATTTATTAGATCCTACTGGAAAGTATTCTAGCACAAACTCATTTGGAGACGATGGCGCATTATGGCAAGATGCGACTTCTGGTTTCCTAAATCTTACCATCAACAATAATAATGATATCATATCTTTCTTTACAAATCAACTAGCTGCTGCATTAAAGTTGAATAAAGCGAATCAATATTATATTCAGAACTATCCTAGATATCCCGTTGGTCCATATTCTAGTGATACTGCAGTTGCGGATTCTAATACGAATATAGTATATTGGCAGAGCAGCACAGTAGATACTGGTTCTGAAACTGGCTATGTATATAATCAGGTCGGTGCCCTAAAATCACCGGTAAGTGTTGGTATATATAACTCTGATAATCTAAAATATCTCACCGCAGGTGCGCTGTGTAAGTTTGTCGCTCCAGCAGGTTTCTACTTCGATCAGAATAATAGATTGCAAACAGGAATTCCGGGTCCCGGTGGTTCTACTTATGTTTGGACAACTGTATTATCTGTTGCAGGTGACGGTAGCAACTCTGGTCAAGGTAGTTTCGCCAATGGTACTGGTCCGATAAAGATCAATGGATATATTCCTTCAGGTTCTATTCTAGCTGAAATAATCCCAGTATTCGATAATGTGTTCTCATCTACCCTGATTCAAGAAGCACAGATACGTATGGATTTGCAACAGAGTTTCAGCCTAGTATTCAATAATGCATTGCTGATAAATCAAGAGAGATGGAGTATCTCTTCATATGACGATCCCGCTGCCTTTGTATATTTCGCGAGCCAGCAGAATAGCAATGTTTATACTATAACCTATCGTTCACTAGTATATCATTTCGGTTCAGTCGCAGAGACTAGATTTATCTTTAACAGCGATCAGATCATTTATGACACCTTCTCCGGAACTGTTATTCACGATTATATCAATATCCTCCCCATCAATACTCAGTATGGTTCTGCACAACCATTGGGTAAGAGTTATGTATTGAATACTGTTGGTCAGTCAGTTCAACCAGACGGATATGCAAATCAGTTTCAAATCGAAGTGTCTGCCACGGATGTCAACAATCAACAGTTAATATTGAATCCAGATTTCTTCTCGGAGATAACTGGTTATGTAGATGGTGGAACCAATATCGGAATCTATACATTCTTCGAAACAGTTGTAGATCCTGTCACTAATCTATCAGTTACCCAGATCGTACCTTCTACAGATGTCGTATATGCTTATTCGAATACTACACAGATCGAAACAGTGAAATATGATTATCCTGTAGGACAGTTGTTCTATGCTTATAATCAAGCATTTCCTGATGGTACTGTTGGTGGCTTCTATATGACAGTGCAAGATCCAACTGTGGTTACTCCAGCATATAATCTAGTATTACAGACAAGATATGCAGTACTATCTGGTAGACAGGGCCTATCATATCAATATCGTCATAACTCAAATAATACAAATCGCATCGATCCGGTCGTCACGAATATTATCGATCTATATGTTCTGACACAAAGTTACTACACTGCTTACCAGAACTATATACAAGATACAACAAATACTATTCCGGAACCATCAGTTCCTACAATAGAAGAGTTGAGCCAAGATTATAGCCAGGTACAAGATTACAAGATGTTATCAGATGCAGTAGTACTCAATAGCGCGATCTTCAAGCCATTGTTCGGTGCTAAAGCAGAGCCTGCACTGCAGGCTACATTTAATGTTGTGCCCGTGTCAAATACAAACTATAGTAATAATCAGATCATCAGTGCAGTATTGACTGCTATCAATGGTTATTTCGATATCAATAACTGGAATTTCGGACAGACTTTCTATTTCTCAGAGTTGAGCGCATATCTACACGATCAATGCAGCGAGTTTATCAGTTCAGTCGTGCTGGTACCGAATGATCCAACTAAGCCTTTCGGTTATCTTTATGAGATAGCTTGTCTACCGTACGAAATCTTTGCGAATGCAGCAACTGCAGCCAATATTATTGTAGTCCCTGCACTCACCCCTTCTGTTCTACAAACGAAATAGGATAAGGAAATATGGCCGGAAATACTAATACGACTATCATCAGGACGCTATCGTTCCTACCGGAGATATTCCAGACTCCATCTAACTCACAGTTCTTGCAAGCTTCTCTAGACCAGCTGGTAAATCCTCCTATCGCTAGCAAAATACAAGGTTATATCGGTAGCAAGTTTGGATATGGTGTCAATGCCAATGACTATTATGTAACAGAACCTACCAAGACCCGCCGTGATTATCAACTAGATCCGGGCGTAATCTTTACTGCTCCCGCGGATTCCGCCACCGTTCCAGCAGGCACTGCTGTAGATTTTATTTCTTATCCAGGCATCATCGATGCATTGACTATGCAAGGCGGTGTCACGGATGATAATAGTGCCCTATTTACAGGTCAGTTTTATTCTTGGGACTCATTTACTGATTTAGATAAACTGATCAACTATAATGAATATTATTGGTTGCCGGATGGTCCTCCTGCTGTACAAATCGCACCTGCAGCAGTATATACACAGGAATCCTATATCGTCACTCCGCTGACCAATGGTTATCAGATCGCTATTGAGAACCAAGCAGGTAGTGCTGTTAATCCAGTACTCACATTGATCCGTGGTGGAACATATACCTTCACGGTAGATCAAGCATCTCAGTTCTGGATTCAGACATTGCCAGGAACTTCAGGCGTGTATCCCACACAACAGAATAGGACTACACGCGATGTTTATGGTGTCATCAACAACGGTGCTGAAGTCGGCGTCGTCACTTTCAATGTACCATTAGCCAACGCACAGGATGGATATAATATAACCGGAAATCTAACTGTTGACCTAGTTAGCACGACACCGTTCGCTAATATAAACGGACAGCCGCTATCTTCATTTAGTGGAAATATAGATGGAGTCACTTCATTAAATGGATTGACTGTTATGTTCTATGGTACAGGACTTTCCTCTGAAAATCCAACCGGATATGTTGAGTCAGGATTCGATCAGGTATATGCGAACCAACCAGCACAAGCCGCTAATACTATGGTCGAAAGCGTAGTATATAAGATTGCTACTATCGGTAGTGTTAACTGGACTAGTTTAGGTCTTTCTGGCTCCCCTGTTATCGGTGGCACATTTACTTATAATGGCGCTGCTGTTACAGGTACTGGCACAGTCACGCTAGTAGAGATTCCTTATGATACAAATGATCCAGTCATTCAAGCCGTAACACCTCTAACATTTACTGTAGGTAGTACAACTGACACTAGCTTATCATTGATAAACGGCGGAGACACCAACCAATTTACAGCAAATGCGCTTGTGACTTTCTCTGGTACCACCATCGGCGGCATCGAAGCCGGGCAGTTTTATTATATCGCTGACATACTAAGTTCTACAGAGTTTACTGTGTCTAATGTAGCAGGAGGCAGTGCAATATCATTGACACCTGATTCAGGATCAATGACGATCAGTTTCGATAATGTTCCTCGTCCTCTACAATTTGCAGTCGCCAGCCAAATAAATGACAACACACATTTCATTCTGTCATCCGGCACTACCAATAATATGGCAGTAAATGATACTATTACTTTCTCCTCATATAATAATGGTCCTACCTTCGGCGGTGATGCGATCAATTTTGGTCAAGTATATTTTGTCAGCGATATCGTGGATGCAGTAACATTTGCAATATCAGAGACTCCTGGTGGCGCGATTATCGTTCTTACTGATGGTTCCGGCGCTATGACAGTGAATATAAATCAAGGTCAGCTTGACAATGGATTCACGACAACTGTTCGCGACAACTTCTATACTATACAATATGAAGGTGATCCTAAAAATCCCATTATCAGATTATTTCCAGCAGGTGCTATTCCGTTAGATCAGAAGATCACTCCTAGACTAGGTCACGCTTATAATAATATTCCTTTCTATAGAGATGCAGAAGGCGTTCTACAAGAAGTTCCTGCGATTACTGCTCCGCTGAATACTCTATATTATCAAGACAGTTCAGTTGCAGATCGTGCCGGAATCATTCAACTAATCGATGCAAATACAGATAATACTATAGATGTACCTACACAAATTCTAGGACAGGTAAACTACACATCTCCAAATGGTGTAGCATTTACGAATGGATTAAAAGTTCAGTTTAATGGAAATGTCACGCCGGTAGCATATCTCTCAGGTGAATATTATGTTCAAGGTGTAGGTACGTCGATAACATTAGTACCAGTAAATGAGTTAGTTGTTCCTGAAAAGTTTACGACAGGCAATTATATTCCATGGGATTCGACAGGGTGGGATATCGGTAACTGGGAAGAACAACTGTTTATTCCTGCACAACCAGATTATGTAACTATCGCTAGGGATTCATTGAGCAGGAATCCGTGGTCAAGAAGCAATCGTTGGTTCCATATCGATGTCATCAATGCGACTGCGATTTATAATAACGATCCTGCCATCGCTATAACATACGCGACTGCTAAGAACAAAGCATCTAGACCTATCATCGAATTTTATCCAAATCTAAAGTTGTTCAACTCTGGTATTATCGGGGTCAATCCAGTAGATTTCATCGACACTCGCACTACTAATGCTATGATGACAGTAGCCGGCGCATTGAACTATTATCCAGATGTGCAGGTATATAGTACTGCGACTGCGACCATTGCCTCTGCAAGTGCAGCAACTTCTACTACGATTACTGTTTCAGCATCTGCGATTACTGGTAGCCTCGAAAATCTTATGTATATTGCGGATTCATTGAACCAGTTGCCAGCAAATACGACGATCACTTCGATCACCGGAACAGATACTTTAACTCTCGCTGTTTCTTGGCCTGAAGCAACAACTATCGCAGGTGGAAGCAATGCATCTATCGTAGCTAGTGCTGCTAATGTATCTGCCTATGCATTATTCCCTGGTGCCCGCATTATTTTTGCTGCAGATGCGAATCCAAATGTAAGAAACAAGATTTATGTAGCTGAGTTCTCTACTATTCAACCATTCGGCGAACCGGTCATCACGCTTACGGTAGCAGAAGATGGCAACTGCATTCCGGAAAATCAGACTGTTGTAACTCGTGGTTATAACTATCAAGGATTTAGTTTTTGGTATGACGGTATTCACTGGATTCAAGCACAGAATAAGACACAAGTAATCCAGCCACCTCTCTTCGACATATTCAACTCTAGCGGCATCAGCTTGAGTGACAAGACTGTATATAATAGCTCATCATTCGTTGGTTCTAAACTGTTCTCTTATGCCATCGGTAGCGGCACAAAGGATCCTGTATTAGGATTCCCTATCGAATATAGTTCTATCGCGAACTCAGGAGATATCGTATTCGACGTATCACTGAACTCTGATACTTTTACATATGTTACAGGATCTACACCTGTAACAGAAAATGTAAATATCGGTTATGTCTATAACTATACCTCAGGAACTGACCATGTACGGCAGTTGGGTTGGCAGACTGCTATCGCGCCCAGCCAGCAATACCAGATATTCAGCTTCAACTACGATATCACTCAACCTACAACAACTTATATATGTGATGTTCCTGCTCGCGCTGAACCAACTGGCATTACTAAATCAGGTTCATTTGTCGCCGGCGCAACATATACCATCACTTTTGTAGGTACGACTGATTTCACATCGTTCGGTGCTGTAGCAAATATCGTAGGAGAGACATTTGTCGCGAATAATAACACGACAAGTATCGCTACAATGAACAGTGGTTTCGAATATCAGATCGTGACTTTAGGCAGCACTGATTGGAACTCTATCGGATACAATGGAACCCCGGTCGCCGGCGGCAAGTTCATCTATAATGGTGCTGCATTGTCTGGTAACGGCACTGTATCAGGAGCAAATGCCGGTTCAGGCATTGCGAACAGCTTGGGCTGGCCTACTGTTCAGGTTTATGATAATAACATATATCTAAATCCAATAGGTGCGATCACTATCTTTGCTTATAAGATGGTTTCTGGATTTACTTATAAAATCGCATCATTAGGAATCACTAACTGGACCAGTATCGGTTATGTAGGTACACCTGTTATCGGTGGAACTTTCACATATAATGGTAACGCTGTTATCGGTGATGGTACTGTATCTAGCCCGCCATATGTTGTGAATATCGGAACTGATACAACTACTGTATCTCTCGCATATCAGCCTGCAACAAACACCGTTATTCAAGTATTATTATTGAGTGATCAAGTAAGCCAGACTGCTTATTATAGTATTCCGATCAATCTCATCAATAATCCTTTTAATACTGATCCAACGAGCCTTAACTACGGAGATATCAGTAATCAATATCGTGATATTTTCATAAACGCGCCAAATACTATCGGAAATATTTATGGTGCTAATAACTATCGCGACTGCGGAAATCTAGTACCTTATGGCACTAAACTGATACAGAACTCTGCTTCTCTGGCATTGCCTGGTGCATTCTTGCGTTCAGCAAGCACTAATCTATTCGATGCATTGCAGTTTAATAGCAGGGAATATGTGAACTATAAGCAGTTGATCGTCGCGACTGTGCAGAACACCGATTACGCTCAACGTTTCACTCCTTCTCAGTTATTGAATGATGCTCTATTGCAGATTACAGCTTCACTTAGCGAAGCTAACTCTTTCTTCTGGTCAGATATGTTGCCTTCTGCGACACCATATATTTCCAACACTTATACATTTAATAATGGATTGACCCAATCAATCTATCCTCTGAGCAAGGTGTATAACTTCAGCACCGCAAACTATAACGGAGTGCTTGTTTATCTATATCGTGTTGTAGATGGTGTCGTGATAGAGAAGCAGTTGACGAGCGGTGTCGATTATGTCGTCAGCACGACTGCTCCTAATCTAACGATCACTACTGCTATTCAAGCGGGTGACCAGGTAATCATCAATGAGTTCAACCAGACATATGGTTCTTATGTTCCAAATACTCCAACTAAGTTGGGGCTATATCCATCATTCCAACCAGGTGTTGTTCTTGATAAAGATTATCAGACACCGACATATTTTATCAGAGGGCACGATGGTTCCTTCAACAGGCTTTATGGTGATTATGATCCAGTAAATGATATATTATTTGACTTCCGCGACCAAGCATTGCTAGAGTTTGAGTTGAGGATCTATAACAATCTAAAGTTGAGCACTACTGTTCCGGTATCTAAGTATGAAGTCCTTCCTGGATTCTTCCGCACGACTAACTATACTTGGAGTGATTTTATTGATATCTACAGCCCAACGTTCTTGAACTGGGTAGGACAGAACCGCATCGATTATAAGACACAGTATTTCAATAAGAACGATCCGTTCACTTACAACTATACAAATGCGTCTAATAAACTAGATGGTTCGCTGATCCAACAGGGTTATTGGAGAGGTATCTATGAGTATTTCTATGATACGACGACTCCAAATGAGACACCTTGGGAGATGTTGGGCTTCACTGATATGCCCACCTGGTGGACATCTAGATATGGTCCGGCTCCTTATACCAGCGACAACTTTATTCTTTGGAGCGATCTAGAAGCAGGTTATATATGGAACGACGGAAATCCATATGTCAATCCGCAGTTGACCCGCCCAGGACTATTGACTGTAATTCCAGTAGATTCCAACGGTGATCTATTGCCTCCGACCTTATCTGTATTGGGTAACTATAATGCGACTGCTATACAGAAGGATTGGATTGTAGGCGACGACGGCTCTGCCGAACTCAGCTATCGCCGCAGTTCAACTTATCCTTTCGATCTGATGCGTATATTTGCATTGACTAAACCAGCGGAGTTCTTTAATCTAGGTGTCGATCTAGACAACTACAAATATAACAAAGAGTTCAATCAATATCTGGTAAATGATCGTAGCCATCTTGTAATATCCGATATAGAAATATATGGTAATGGTACTGCAAAGACCAGCTATATAAACTGGATCGTGGATTATCAGAAGCAACAGGGCATCGATGCTACAAATACTATTACTGGATTATTAAACAATCTTGACGTGAGATTGGTATATCGTCTTGCTGGATATAGCGCACAAGAACAGTTGCAGTTCTTTGTGGAGAAGCCTTCTCCTACAAATATCAACTCTTCTCTATTGATTCCTAATGAGAGTTATAACATTCTACTGTATAATAACCAGCCATTCGATAAGATTGTATTCAGCGGTGTTATCGTTCAACAGAATGCAGGTTATTGGACTATATTTGGTAACTCACAGGATATCGCATATTTCGAGATATTGGATCCGAAATATAATGGAAAATACAACAATGTCACTATACTGAACCAAACTGTAAAACTAGCGACCGAATATTATGATACTACGACGCTAATTCCATATGGCACTAAGTTCTATAATACACAAGACTTATCACAGTTTCTGATGTCATATGGTGCGAAGCTACAGTCTCAAGGAATGATCTTCTCTGATCAATCCGGCGGAATGCCGATCAACTGGGAGAATATGGTATATGAGTTCTTGTATTGGACTCAGACCGGTTGGACAGATGGCAGCATCATCACACTAAATCCTGCTGCTTCTATCATAGAGATCGATCCAGGCACGGCGCTAGTACAACCTCTGACTATCAAAGATCAGAACTTCGTTCTAAATCAGAACTTATATCCTATCAATATGAAGGATCTAGCCATCAATCGTGATGGCACCTTATTCACTGCGACTGCGTTGAATACAGGTGACGCCCTGGCATATGGTCAGTTCAATATCAGCAACTTCGAGAATGGCATCGTCTTCGATAATGTGACTATCTTTAATGATGTCATCTATTCTCTCGTTACCGGAGTCCGTCAGAACCGTATCAATATGCGTGGTACCAAGAGCGCCCAATGGAACGGCACGGTCAACGCTTGGGGCTTCATCTATAATCAAACTGATATACAACAGTGGGACGGTACCGCGACCTATACCAAGGGCGAGATCGTGCTCTATAAGAATAGATATTATGCATCACAGCAGATCGTTCAACCCTCTACAAAGTTCGATCAGACTGCTTGGAAACTTATAAACTATAATCCGTTACAACCTAATCTATTAGCCAACCCATCTACTAGAGCATATGAGAGTGTACTCTATTATGATATCTATCAGGCTAACCTGCAACAAGATGCTGATCTACTAGCATTCTCGCTGATCGGATATCGTCCTAGAGATTACCTATCCCTGATCGATCTCACTGATGTAGCACAGGTTCAAGTCTATCAGAATATGATCATCAATAAGGGAACGCTGAATGCGATCAAAGCATTCAATGGCGCAAATCTTCCGCAAGGTGACATTCAATATACTGTATATGAGAACTGGGCAATCAAGACCGGTGATTACGGCGGAGTACTCAATCAGAACTTTGTTGACTTCAGAGTAAATCGTGCTGATATGACCGGCGATCCTTCTATCGTGAGCCTGTCTGACGGAACTTCATCTCCTCCTGCAGGAACGATGCAAGTCATTCCTACATATAGCCTATATAACTATGGATCAGCACCCACTTCATCAAATATATTGACAACTCTACCGAATAGCGAACCCGCTTCGACACTATATCCCAGCGCAGGTTATGTAAACTTCAATGATGTAGAGATGTCTGCTTACTTCTATTCTGGTCTTCCGCTAGCAGTGAATGGCAGCGGCACTGTTGTTCCTATTCAGAACTTCTATGTGGGTCAATATCTATGGTTGGCCAACTTCAAGGAGAGATGGGAAGTATACGGTTGGAACTGCATAGGTCAAGTAATCTCTATACAGAACAATCTAAATCAAACTGCTACTGTGACCTTTAATCAACCTCATGGTCTCAAGGCATTGGATCCCCTAGCCATCATAAACTTCGCTACTGAAGTAGATGGTTATTATCTAGTTGTTCAGGTTGTGAACCTATATCAAGTAACGATCAATCTTGCTCTGACTTCTAATGCTACTACGGCGCTGCAAGGACTAGGTTTAGGTCTAGCATTCGAAACACATCGTGTCGCAAAACCTGCTGAACTCTCGAAGCAAGACCTGATCACAAATGAGTTCATCAACAACTTATACTGGGTGGATGAGAACACTGATGGCAACTGGGCAGTATACAAGAAGACCATCAACTACAAATATCAAGATCAACTAGAAGTACCTCAATCGGTTGTGCTGGGCACAGCAGTGGCTTATACCGATAATGTTGGTTATCTTGTCAGCGATCCTGGTTTAGGAAAAGTTTATAGATACACCTTTAATGCACTGAGCAACAAATATGATCTAACTGAGACACTCGTGCAAGGCGCGGGATTTGGAACAAAGATTGTCTATACTGGTAATCTATTCTTTATCACTCAGCCAGGCAATTCTACCAGCAATGTCTATGTTTATACACTGAATAACACCGTGGCTTCTACCGAGTTGTTATTGGTTCAGACACTGGTTGTTCCTGCATCTGCAAATAGTATCGCAGTATCAGGAGATGCAAACTGGCTGTACATTTCCGACACTAACAACAACCGTGTGTACAAATACTATAGAGAATATACTCCGTTGAGCAGCGGATACTTTAACGATGGCGAGACATATGAGATCACCAGCTTAGGTACCACAGACTTCGTGTCAATCGGCGCACCTGCTAATCAGATCGGAATAGTATTCCAGACCAATCTCTCTAATCAGATTTCTGTGACAAATATGATTGCAGGCTGCGTATATGAGATCACTGCTTGGGGCCTTACTACTAACTGGAATGAGATCGGCTATTCAGGCGGTCCTGCAACAGGCGTGACATTTACTTATAATGGCGCGGCTGCTACAGGGGACGGCATGGTATCAGGTGCAGGATTAGGAACCGGCACTGCTATACAGATTTCATACGCACTGTCATCAACAATCGATGGTGCTGCTACAGGCGCAGTATCAGGTGACAAGTTCGGCTATTCATTGTCTACTAACTATGAAGGTGATATCTTGTTAGTCGGCGCTCCATTCAAGAACTATAGCCAGACTATAGAGAACTGGGGAACTGCTTATCTGTATCAACGCGCTGTTCAGAACATACAAGCACAGCACAAGAATACATCTGGTTCAGCACAGGCATTCACCCTAGCCTGGACTACCTCTACGCTCAATCAAGCAGTGAGCGCAGTAACCAGCAACTATATCAGCGTAAGTGATGTCACTGGATTCAAGACAAATGATGCCATCATCTTTGCTAATGGTTCGACAGAAGCTTCTGGTATCGATCTATTGACAGTATATTATGTGGGCGATATCGACGCAGGCACTAACTCATTTACTATAAAGACATCGCGCTCTACGACTACTTCAGTGACATTAGCCGATAGCACTGGATTGACCTGCACCGCATATGCGCAATCTCCGAGACAGGTATATCGCAACGGTGTTCGCGTGAACGATAACAACTATGCCACTATCGGAACGCAGTTCTATTATCTGGGTGATTTGTTCGTGGGAGATATTCTCAGAGTAAACGGCGGACCAACAACGCTTACTCAGACATTTAACTCTAACTATACAAATCGTACTGGCGTACAGTTCTCGTATGCATCAGATATGGATACGTTCGGCACAAATATCCTCATCGGTTCTCCATATGAGATCAATCCAGACGGTGAAGAAGGTGCAGTATATAGTTATATCAACGGCGGCGCAAGATACGGTACAGTTATCGGCACTTCCGCATGTCAGGTCACTGGTAACAAGACTGTACTGATCAATGGCTTTGCAGTCAATCTCACTGCAGGCGATGCTGCTAGCACGGCTGCAACAATCAATGCGAGCAACATCATCAATGTTCAGGCAGCAGCAACTTATGATAATAAACTAATAATACAGCTTATCGATACTGCAATAGCACCTGCTAAGAGCAAGTTAGTTGTCACTGCTCTGGATTCTGCTGTGCTACCAGAACTAGGTATCCAACCATATACTCAGACACAAACTATCGTCTGTCCTCATGCATACGGTCCTACTGAGTTTGGTTCTACTATAAAGATCAATGGAAACAGCGTTGTCATCTCTGCTCCAGTCGGAACACGGTATGAGAGTACAGTATTTGACTTTAATAGTGCAGATAATCTCTACAACGATACTGTGTTCGACAATAATGCGACACAGTTCATCGATGAATATCCTAATGCTGGCGCAGTATATATGTTCGATTATCTCGTCAACTACAATGAGAACATCAGCGATCCTGGTGCATACATCTATGCACAAGCAACAAATGATATCGTATTGGATTATGGTTATGAACCCCGATATGGAACTGCGATAGACTTTAATGACAATGTTGTAGTCGTAGGAACTCCCGGATTTATGCCAGTCGCAGTCGGTGGTCAGGTCGTGACTTATGTCAACTCTTCTGGCAACTCAGACTGGTCAGTATATCGTAGTTCGGCTCCGATCGTGAATATCAATACGATCACTAATACCCAGCTCTATAGTGCTACTACCAACGAGACTTTGGTAAACTTCGATTATATCGATCCGCTACAAGGCAAGATATTAGGTGCTGCTAGAGAGAACCTAGACTACGTGACTGGAGTAGACCCAGCCAAATACAACGTAGACCTAAATGCACAATCAGGAATGCTATGGGGCGCTGGCGAGGTAGGTAGATTATGGTTCGATACTTCGAATGTCAGATTTGTGAACTACCATCAGTCAGATGTCGTGTATAACAGCAAATATTGGGGCGCGGTCTTCCCTGGATCAGATGTCGCAGTTTATAGCTGGATCGCGAGCTTCATTCCTCCTGTGAACTATCAGGGACCTGGTGTACCATATGATGTGAATACATATGTTGTAAACAATGTACTGGATGCGACTGGTGTCATCACTCCTGTATATTATTTCTGGGTGCGTGATACAAATATCATCTTTAGCCAGACTAACAAGACACTATCTGATAGCGTAGTAGCATCATATATCGCTAATCCAAGAACTTCTGGAATCTCTTATATGGTGCCGTTGTTGCCCAGCACATTCGCTATGTATAACTCTCTGAGCTACTTTAATGCTACAGACACTGTATTCCATATCGGATTCAATACCGGAACAACGACAGATGTATATCACCAAGAGTTCGCGCTCATCGAAGAAGGGAATAGCGAATCCTTCCTTCCAGGTCTTCCTGCGATCTCGCTATCTAACGCAAATAACATCTACGGAACTCCGTTCTCGTTATATGCTAGAATGTTGGATTCTCTAGCAGGATGCGACCCTACTTCAGCGGTCGTACCTGATCCGTTCCTTCCGCTAGACGTACAATCAGGTGTGTTCTCTCGTCCAAAGCAGAGCTTCTTCTATGATCGCCTATTGGCACTAGAGAACTATCTAACCTTCGCTAATACTGTATTAGCACAATATCCGATACTAGAAACCAGAGAAGAGTTGTCATTCTTGTATGCGGTTGGCCCGATTAATCCAAGTAACGGCGAACCTTTCTATGACACGACGCAATATTGGAGCCCAGTAAACTGGTATGCTGCTGGATATAACTCTAGCATAAAGCCTGCGATCCAAGTTGCGATCTATGCTGATTTAGCAGCATTAAATCCAGCAGTCGGAACACTCGTAAAGGTTCTATACAACGGTAAGGGCAACTATGAGATTTACTCTTATGCAGGTTCAGGCAACTGGACTCGCGTAGCATTGCAGAACGGCACTATACAGTTCAGCCAAACGCTATGGGACTACTCTGCAGGCAAGACAGGTTGGGATGGTAACTTCTTCGATACTGCTCCTTGGGATCAGTATCCTAGCGAAGAGACACGCAATATAATCCGCGCACTGAATGAGCAGATTTACATCGGCGATCTTATCTCTTATCGTAATGCCAGCCTGATCCTAATGTTCTCGTATATTCAGAGCGAAGCAGCGGAATCACAGAACTTCTTGCCTTGGTTAAACAAGACATCTCTTGTGAATGTATCGCACACTATCCGCGAGTTGCTGCCTTATGAGACATATCGCACAGACAATCAAGTATTCTTGGCTGACTATATCAATGAGACTAAGCCATATCACGTTGTGATATCAGACTTCTTGTTCGAGTATACAAAGACTGATTTATTTGAAGGTGACATCACCGACTTCGATGTGCCAGCACAATACAACAGTCAATATCAGAAGTTCGTATCTCCGCAACTGGTCTATACACAATATGGCAATCCGCCTTATGAATATACACTCAACGATCCCATCTGGCAGACACAAGAATACAATCAGTGGTATAATAACTATGGTACTTCTATCACAGGTATTCCTGGATTCAATATCACTAAGTTGGGTTCATATATCAGCAACACGACCTCTATCATATTGGTAGATAATGCTTCAGGATTCCCTATCAATGGAATCATAACAATAGATTCCGAACAGATCGGATATACTACCGTAGATCGTGCGACCAATACGCTACGTGGTATCACACGCGGCGTCAATGGAACAGTGATCGCAGATCATCTTCCTGGTACAAACATTTACATCGATCTTCCGGGCGTGCTAGTATTATACGGTGCTAGGGGATATATCAATACACCAAAGGTCACTGCATACATCGACACCAGCATCTACCCAGCACCACGCGAAGTAGCAGTCCTCGAAGCAGTTATGAATATCGATTCGGTCTTGCAGATCAATGTCGTAAATCCAGGACAAGGATATGTTGTCACCCCTGAGATCAGAGTAGAACCAGCAGAGACAGTATCTTTTAGCAACACTGATATCGACACTATAACTCACGTCATCGGGGTATCCGCTCCCAACTTCACCACCGGAGACTTCGTGCAGTATTTCGATGGTACAGGTCCGGGTACAGGTAAGTTGTTCAGTGGTCAATGGTATTGCATCAATGTCCTAGAGACTGCTCCATTGACAGTTATCGCTCTCTATAACAACTATCGTGATGCGATCAGCGACACTAACAGGATTCCAATCTTTGACGCAGGTGTCTCAACGGGAATGACGCTCAATCTAGGTGCTCGCGCATTTGGTATCACGACATCTTCTCCCGTAAGAGAGAACAATCTCACCATCAAGTATGATCGCACAACTTATACATCACAAGTCCAAGACTGGAAGGCTGCTGCATTCTACGGTTCATACTTTGCGGGTAACTATAATAACTCTGATGCAGTAGCAAGTTCTTCATATACGCTACAGAATGCAAATCCCAATATCGGCGACATACTAGCAGCCGCACAAGGCATTCCATTCGAAATAGCAGCAGTGAGCAATACTACACAACTCAACTGGTCATCCTTCATCCGTCTGGTAAACTTCACCGATGATATAGAAAAATCTATAATACTCAGCTTACAAGACGGAAACAATACTATTCTCACCTTACCAAATGCTTCCGGCGGTACGACAGGTTTCTATGTTGGTATGCCAGTAAGATTTACTGGTAATGTAGATACAGCGAATACCCATATCATCGCGAACAAAGAATATTATGTCAAAGAAGTATTGCGAGAGACTGCATTCACTATCTCTGAGACTCCGGGCGGTCCAGTGTTCGATGTGGGTCTGTCTTCGATTCCTGAAAACAGTATGCAATGCGAAGTGGCTGAAGTCGTAGATACTGCGATTGTCACCCTGAACTATCCAGGCATACTACAGGCTACAGCGACCGCATCAGGCACAAATGCGATCACTATTCCATTGACTGATATCGGCACAGGTGGAACTATCGGATTCTATCCCGATCTTCCGATCTTCTTCACTGGAACTATGATCGGCGGAATCGTAGAGAACCAGACTTACTATGTGACCTCTGTGATCGATGATCAGAACTTTACCATGTCACTCACTGAGAATGCGCTGAATACTTCAGTGACTGCGACTGCTTCTGGTACAAATGTGATCACTGTGGGTTCTACTGCAGGATTCGCTCTAAACAATCCTGTAATCATCAATCAGATGACTGTATCAGGTTCTATGGTAACTGACTTTGGAAACATCGTGTCAGGAAAAACTTATTATGTAAGAGAAGTAATAAACTCTACTGAGTTGACAATCTCTGAGACGATAAATGGTCCTGTAGTTGAACTGAATAATCAAACCGGCACAGCGACTATGACTAGCCAGGTCAATACAGTAAAGCTTAGCAATGGCACTGGTTCTATGACTACAAATGTCCTACTTCCAGTAAGTCCTGGACAGGTTAATGGTCAGCAGTTCACCTTCTATACTTCATCATCTCAATATCCTAACATCAGCAACGGTGTTCCTAGAAACCTAATCACTAGAAATGTAGATGCTACAATCGCTGGATTGAACCGCATCGCGATCACTGCTGACACCGGCGGCATCGCACAGTTCTATGAAAATCTACCTGTCAGGTTCAATACTCCGATCGGCAATCTAGAGACAGATACGACTTATTATGTCCTCGCTACAGGAACGGTATCGGTTAATGTTAGCTCTTCATCTTCCAACTTCAACCTGCTAACTTGTGACACAACTGCTTCTCTCTATGCAGGTATGCCAATCGTATTCTCAGGTGTTGGTCTAGGTGGCATTGTTATCAGTTACACTTATTTCGTATATTCTATCTCGGATGCTACTCACTTCAGCGTCTCTGCTGATGGTGTCACGGAATTCGTACTAGAGAATGATAGCGGAACGATGCTTGGTACTGGTTCTCCTTATATCACAGTATCTACAACTCCGGGCGGATCAACGTTCGAGTTGAGCAGCAGCATAAGCAAGTCAACTCTGACCCAATATCTACTTGGGGAACCAGTATTCAGTCTCTCTAACAAGATAGGTGGTTACACTGTAGTCATAGAGAATCCAGGTTCAGGATTCGCTGTAAACAATACGATCAGCATTCCTGGAACAGAAGCAGGTGGAACATCACCAAAGAATGATATCACACTCACTGTGAATACGATCGGTCCTAATGGTGAGATCACTGATGTCATTGTTGCTGGAACGCCAAATGATCTCGTGCTCAAATATTATCTAAAAGTCTATTCACCCGATCAGCTAGAGGTATATGCTGATCCTCTCTTGCAGGTTCCAGTAAGCTTGGCTGACTTCCCGTACAAGGGATTCACAACTACGACTGCTACACAGGTTGCTGCTTCGGGTACAGGCGGTTGGACTTCTCATTCTGTGGTACAACTCAACAGTGTCGCTGGGTTCTCTGTCAATGATGCGATAGTCTTTACTGGCAATGTGTTCGGAAATATCGCGCTAGGATACACTTATTATATAACCAATATCAGTATCGCGCACAACGAGATCGTCATCTCAACGCTTCCATCAGGTGCTTCATTCGTGACCGGATCTGCTACGGGTAATATGCTGATGGCTAAAGCAGGTAGTTATGCTGTATTACCTGAACCATTCTACTTCAAGCAATCAATCGTCAGATATGCGAACAGAGTATGGAAATGTAATATTTCTAACAATGACAGCACCTTCATCTTTGGTAAGTGGGAGTTGTTGGATTCAGGTGATACTGCACTGAATGCTATGGATAGGACTATAGGTTACTATCAACCTACTGTGAATATGCCTGGTGTAGACTTGACACAGTTGTTCGAGGGGGTCACTTATCCAAATAACATTTACTATGGTAATCAGTTCCAGCCCTCGCAACAGTATCCGTTGGACAACTTATTGCAGGATCAACCATTCGCTCCGGTCATCTCTATCAATAGTTTGTTGTTCGATGCTGATACAAATGTATATTATGCTGTTGGAGATCTTTCAACCTATTCAGCAATACTAAAGAGCATCGATCTAGTTACTTGGAATGTTATGCAGATCGTAGATACAAATGCTGGATTGACCGGCATAGTGTATGCTAACGGAAGATTTGTAATATCTGCTATAGATACTGCAACCCCTGTATTCACTAGCACAGATGGTAGTGTCTGGACTACAAATGGATACTTCCCTATATCTGGTACTTCATTGCAGGCGATCACGCACGATGATAGCTGGATAGCAGTCGGAAATGCTATCGTGAGAAGCACGGACGGTGTTACTTGGACATCGGTTCATACTTATGCTCCTCAGAATGATGTTACATTATACGGCGTAACACACGCTAATATTCCTAACTTTACAGGTTATGTAGCAGTAGGTACGGGCCTTCAAAATACCAGCTCGAATAATCCCGGCCCTAGCAACATTATATCACGCAGCTACAACGGCGTAAACTGGATAGACATCCCTTCGATCACTCCGAATGCTCTATATGCAGTAGCATCCGATGATGCGGGTCAGATCATCGCGGTGGGTGAGAATGGAGTCATCTATACAACTTCGAACGGTAGTAACTGGTTCGGCATAAATCAAGTCACTTGCGTCAGTGTCAATCCTGCAACAAACATATTAAATGTCACCAATACATCAGGATTTGTCGTCAACTCTACGGTAGTGTTCAGTGGTTCGTTCTCCTCTATCCTATCAGATACGGTATATTATATTGTAAACATATTGTCACCTACTCAGGTTCAGATTTCGGATACCGAGAGCGGCACCCCGATCACGCTCACATACTCGACTATTCCTGCACAGACCATGATGTCTCTGTATCAAGAAAATGGTTCTAATGATCTATACAGTATCATATATGCGAATGATTTATGGGTAGCAACAGGAGCTGCAGGAACTATTCTGACATCTTCGGATGGTATCGTTTGGACATCTCAGTATATTAGCACACCTGAATACTTGAATAGTGTTACATATGTGACTAATCCCTCACCTTTCATCACTTCCGGATTCATTGTTACTGGAACAAACAATACAATAGGAACATCACCTGATGGCATTACGTGGACTGTAGTAGGTAAGTTCGAAGTTCCCCTTCCTGATTACACTGTTCGCGGCGATCCTTTCTTGGCAGGATATGGTCCTGAAGAACTCGTGCCGGGCGTCGTCAGAGACAACTTGGCTATGATCGTGAATACTCGTCCAGGAACTACTTGGAATGCCGCAGAATATGCACATACTGGTTATAATGTTGTATCAGTTGAGTTTCCGAGTGTTCTCAGCGGACAATCTACATATTCATTCGATAGTATCGTGCCGGTACCGGCACAAGTCTTTGTTCAACTACTAGATCCAACGACAGGTCTAGGAACTACACTATCACAGAACCAATATACGGTAAACTGGGTTAATAAGACTATCGTACTCGCGACACCTACAACACAAGCAGTGCGCGTCGATGTATATGAAGTCGGTAATGGAAACCAACTAATAAAGTCTAACACTGATTATGATCCTATCAGGACAAACAATGAGACAGGCTTCAATGAGATATACCTCGACTGCAGATATAGCGCGACATTGACGAGTGGTAGCGGGGTGATACAGCCTAATGGTTCAGGGGTCACGGTGTGGTCTCCTCCGTTCATACATCATAACGGTGCTCCGCTCGTATTAGGTGCTACCAACTCTGTGTCACGCACTAGTTCATCAGATAATACTTTACTCACTATTTCTACTGCAGGAATGAATGTGGGGGACCCCATCATATTCAGCACTACGATCTCTAATATAGCACCAGAGATACTTCCAGTAACAACTTATTATGTTGCTACGGTTGCTTCAAATACTAAGTTCACGATCTCGTTGACTCAAGGTGGTCCAGTACTTCCGATCAGTGATGGTCAGGGCATCGCATATTTCGTTACAAATGATTATGCATTCACTATTCAACCAAACGGCGTCTCTACTGTGATGGTATTCTCATCTCCGTATACCCGATTGGATGATTATCTAGTATATTCTATCTTCGGTGAGACTACACCAATACAATATGGATATACAATTCCAGAAACACAGGAGTTTGTGAGCACCGGCGATACAGTATTCGAACCTCTCACTAATAATCTCAACGCAACAGATGCGTATAATGCAATCGTAGAAATCAACGGTGTAAGGCAGAACTATTCATCCTACACTATCGATGTCGCTGCTCGCACACTAACTTTCAATGTTGCGCCATTGGTAGGAGATATCATCGCAATCACGACTTATAATGATACCGATCAGCAGTATCTCAATACTCAATATGGTATTACTGGCATGGCAGTCAATAGTATAAAATCGATAGACACTGTGTTCAGTGCGCCTGTATTCACATATGCTACTGCCACCGACGGCGCAACAAATCAAGTGACAGTTGTAAGCACTGCTGGTTTCGGAACAAATCAACCTGTACAGTTTAACGGAACAACATTCGGCGGAATCACTGCTGGTACAATCTATTTCGTAGATGTTATTGTAGATGATTATACATTTACGATGATGGATCAATACGGGACAACTATTTCACTAACGACTGCGATTGGTACAGAGCCAATGCAAGTCATAGAAGGTGGATTGACTACTGCTAGAGTTCATACTACATTGCCAAACGGATTTGCTGATGGTGAACTAATCAGGATTGATGGAGTTGCGGGCACGACGCAGTTAAACGGAAACTACTATTATGCTAGGATCATCGATGATACGACATTCGATCTGTATCTAGAACCGTATAACCCTACAGTGGGTGCTACAAACTATCCTGTAAATAATGTCTCTCCTTATATAAGCGGCGGCGTGATTTGGCCGCAGGGTACATTCTACTTAGTGACAAATAAAGTTACAGGTACATCTGCTTCGGGAAATGCGATAACAGTAGATACTACTGCAAATCTCGTCTCAGGAACTCCGATCTACTTCGCTGCAGATGGTTCAGCAAATGGGTCCTCGATTGTAGGTGGCCTGATCCAGGGTCAAGAATATTTCGTGAAGACGATAAGAAGCGGCACTGCATTCTCTGTGTCTGAAACAAGAAACGGTCCGGACTTCGTATTGACCACTGCGACAGCAAATGCGAATGCAACACAATGGAGTCAGACTGATCCAGATAGATTGTGGATAACAATCGATGGCAAGCGCGTTCCGTCATCAGAGATCAAGATTTATGACTTCAACGAGATCGGAATACTCGCTCCTATTCAGTCATCACAAGAGATCATCATGACCAGCATGATTCCTTCTGCGACACCTTCAGCAGAGACTTACATAAACTTTGTGGATCAGACGGGCGTTCCTGCAGTATACCAAGCGAATGCACCTACTAGGACATGGTTGACCGCAGACTTACTCTCTGCTGGTCCGTTCTCTGGTATAGCAGGAGTGGCAAATGCCAATGACCTAGTGAATAGCATCACTCAGGTATCCATCGTTCCTGCAGTGGATTATGATGGATATTATTATATAGGATTGAATGCAGATAAGAATACACTGAATAGTGTGACACCTGTATATACCCTAACAAATGAACCTATTCCCACTCAATATTGGAAAGTTGTATTGGTCGATAATGCTCCTATGTTGAGAATAGACAGCACAGCACCGCTCCCGATCATTGAGCCTGGACTACCAAATCCGGGCGACTCCATCACTATCTATATCACAGAAGGTAATCTCATCTTCATCGATGGTGAGATCATCAAGTTCCGATATCTAGGAGTTCCGGGCGAGATCGGTATAATACAGCGCGGTGTCAATGGTACCGGAATTCACGCAGTTATCCCTGCATATGCAGAAGTATTCAGTTTGTTGAGTTCAAATCGTTTGACTGACATCTATTACAATAAGACATGGAACTCTTATAATTATAACATAGTAGAAGGTGACCCGTTGCAGATCAGCAACACAGTACCTGCTAACTTCTTGAGAACGGGGGTATCCTAAATGATAAATACAGAGATGAATAAGAACGATAAGTCTGACATTCAAGGAAATCAACAAAGGACTCCAATGACAAAGCCTAATGAGCTGGGTGGTATCTATTTCTCTTCCAGCATAAAAATCTTCGATCCGGAGACAAATAAGGTAATCCTGCATAAAAGGGGAGACGGATAAATGCCAAACATTTATCTGACCGAAAACCTATTTAATAAGGCATTTGGAATATCGCCATGGCGATATATAGGTAGTGATCAAACTGATAACGTATCATACTTTGGTTCAAATAAAAAGCTAAAGGCTGATATAGAAAGATTAGGAGAAAAATATTTCTCTAAAAGTTTATTAGAAACCTTCGATTGTATAGACAACAAAGAGTTGAGAAAAATAGAAGCAACACTATATTTGCAACCTAATAATGTCAAAGATGATCCTAGCTATTACAATGAAACTTCAATCTATGCTCCCGGCGGCGGCAAAAAAGGAATGAAACATCGAAAACCTAGAAGTGAAGCACACATAAAAAAAATCATTGAACATCGAACTGGAAGTGTGAAGGATGAAACTGCTAGACAGCTTATGCGTGAGAAAAAGATAGGAACTAAAGCTAAACTAGAAACAAAACAAAAAATGTCATTTGGTAGGTTAGGTGAAAAAAATAATAATGCATTAGTATGGACACTGACTACGCCAGAAGGTGATATTATAACAGTATCCGGACTCCGATATTGGGCAAAGATTAACGGACATAAGTATAAAGATATATATGATAGCAAGAACGGATGGAATGCATTAAAGCATGGTTCTGGTCGTGGCGGCGGCAGAAAGAAAAAGGAACACAACAGTGGAATTTAATATAAAGGTGTTTGTAAAGGGACACATTACTATTACAGATGTCACTGAACCTGACAATCACGTTGTTCTAGTTGACAAGGATAACCAAATCAACTACGAAAATATGTCGGAAGCCTTAGCGGATTCTATAGCAGATCGTGGTTATGGTTTTATCTATCAGATGGCATTTGGCAACGGTGCATCGTCTATCGATGAGACAGGTGTTATCACATATCTTCCACCGAACACGACTGGACAGAATGCTGCACTATACAATGAGACATACGCTAAAATCGTAGATGATAACAGCGTATTCAACCTAGATCCTACTAGAAATAAGATGACTGTTCTGCATACTGCTGGCAATCTCTATACTGATATCCTAGTACAATGTTTGCTAGATTACGGTGAGCCACCTGGACAAGCCGCATTCGATAATAGCACATCTACTACTTCTGACTATATCTTCGATGAGCTAGGTCTATTGGCAAACTACGGTGTGGATACTAACGGAAATCCTATCACTAGGTTATTGACACATGTGGTGTTCCATCCGGTTCAGAAATCATTGAACAGACAGATCCAGATAGACTATACTGTCAGAATCCAGTCACTGACTAATCTAGTAACAATATAATATAAAGAGGGGGATAGATGTCATATAATATCTATAGAACGAATGGTAATCTGCTAACAACTATCCCTGACGGCGTTGCCAATACGACCAGCACTCCGCTAACACTGCCGGGCCGCAGTTATCCTGGATATGGTCTAGTCGTAGATACTAACTTTGTGCATCAGTTAGAGAACTTTGCTAACATCACCCCTCCTGCAAATCCTATTCAAGGCCAGCTTTGGTACAACACTAATAACAATACGCTGTACATCTGTCCTCAGGACGGCATAACTGCTTCTAATCAATGGTTTCCCTTACTGAATGAAGATGCTAACGGAAACATCTCTGTAGCAAATATAAATGTGACTAATAATGCAGTCATCAGCGGAAATCTATCAGTAGCAAATGTGGTCACTGCCAATTACATTGTAGGTAATGGCAATGGTATAGCCAATATTACTGGTGCTAATGTTACTGGACAAGTACCAAATGCATTAGTATCTGGTACAGTATATACCGGCGCCCAACCAAATATCACTTCAGTTGGCACTCTAAGCAATCTCGCTGTTACTGGAAATACTACAACTGGTAATGTCACAATGAGTTCTGGTGGAAATGTTACTGGCGCCAATGTCATCAGTGCTAACTACTTCTCAGGTGATGGCAGCAATCTCACAAATATCGCAGGCAATGCTGTTACTGGTACTGTAGCTAATGCATTATATGCTACTGCAGCAGGATCAATTGGTGGAACAGTGCCCGGTTCTAATGTTATCGGCCCTGTAGCCAACGCAACCTATGCTGACCTCAGTAATATCGCATATTTCGCGGGCAATGTTACTGCCAGCAATCAACCAAATATCACATCTGTTGGTGTACTAACCTCATTGCGTGTCAGCGGCATAAGTAACCTGAGTGCAGTAGGCAATGTTCAAATCACGGGTGGATCGCCCGGACAAGTATTACAGACTGATGGTAATGGAAATCTATCTTGGTATTCCATCAACTCTGCTGGTCTAGTGAATGGAACTTCGAATGGTGGTATTCCTGTAACTAACGGTAATATCAACTTCTCTGTGGGCGGCAGTGCGAATGTTCTCGTAGTTACTAGTACTGGTGTAAATGTTTCAGGTACGCTGAAT